>ENA-OZKN01000618-OZKN01000618.1-human-gut-metagenome-genome-assembly--contig:-NODE-618-length-14734-cov-6.788405_pt1 | contig 14734 bp, 7 predicted proteins | sample MGYA00244827_ERZ653766 | MGnify/ENA primary metagenome ERZ653766 (study PRJEB26926, sample SAMN06165281) | human gut metagenome | biome: ENVO:00009003; feature: ENVO:2100002; material: ENVO:00002003... | reverse complement strand
CGAGATTTCTGCCTGTCTCGTGGGCTCGGAGATGTGTATAAGAGACAGGCATTGGAAAGCAGGTTCTCTACTATCTGTCTGGTGCGGAACGGATCGCCTATATATAAGCGGTTTAAGGGTTCTCCACAGTCGTACTCCAATAGCAAATGTTTGGCATTTGCCATTGGTTTGAAGCTTATATAAATGGTGTCAAATAATTGATGAGGGTTGAATGTTACCTTGTTTACATCCATTTTATGGGCATCCAGACGATGATAATCCAATAAAGAATTCACCAGACTCAGCAAATGCTTGGCAGAGCTTTGCATATTGTTGAGATAAAAGCGTTGTCGCTCTTCTGTGGTGATTCGCTCTAACAGGTCGGTATAACCAATAATAGAACCTACCGGTGCTTTTATGTCGTGTGTAATGGTCAACATTAACTTTTCGCGTGCTACCAGTAAGTCTTCGGCGCGGCGTTTGGCTTTCTCCAATTCTCGGCGATAGTGGTTACTGCGTGTGATGTCCCGCCAGATAAAAATCAGAAAGATACTTGCCAGTAGCACAGCTACGATGGCTATGGCCTCTACGGTGCGTGCCGAACTTTGTCGGATTTCTTCTTCCTGTATCTGTTTTTGTTGTGCCATTCTTAGCCCTTCATCTTCGATGGTGCTTAACAGTTGGTTCACTTTCTGACTTAGTTTTAAGCCGCTGAGACGCAGGGACTGTGTCCGTTGGTTGAGCATCTTCAACTGCTGCTGTTGAGTGTCGGTTACACGACTCTGTACGTTTTTCAGCAGTGTGACAACAGTATCGGTCGGACTGTATGATTCCGTCAATGTATCTGTAAATTCTTCCTGAATCACATTATTGACTTGGGTGGAGTCGCCCTTTCCGGGAGAAAAGACTTCTCCCAGTCTTCTGAAAAATCCTTTCGGCTTCTTATGGATAATGTAAGAATTGGTATGTGTCACTACTTTTCGGCGTACATGGGGAAGGTTGAGTAATGAATCTTGTTCAGCTATCAGTTTTTCGATATGTTGCTGATAAATTTTGTCGGTACCTCCTTCCTGAATGGCGCGGAGAAGATTGCGCATATTGCGTTCCTTTTCTGTCAGAAACATCTCGACAGTGTCTAAGCGGAGGGTCTGGATACTATCTGTCAACAAGCTTCGCAATGAATCAACTGCAGCGTTCGCCTTTTGCATGGATGCCTTGTAACGGAAGTATTGTCCCAATTGACCGGCACTTAAGGATTGTCCGATGATTTCAGCCTGATACAGCTGACCGACAATTTCATTGGTTACCCGTCGGCGTAAATTCAATATGGTTTCGTTGTCATCCGTTTCGGTCAATGCTTTCATTTCATGGTTGATATACTGAATGGAAGCAAATAACAGAAGCGTGAGCAAGATGTAGCCGGAAGCTACTTTCAGTTGTGTTGATAAACGTGGCATAAACGAAAACTTCAAAATGATGGTTAATGTTTTTCAAGCGTTCGCGACCGGAAACGTAGATAATACATGATACCGGCAGTAGTGAGACCGAATGGAAAGGCCATCCAGATACCTACGATTCCCCAGTCCATTACGAATCCGAAGAAATATCCGGCAGGTAAGGAGATAAGGAAATAAGCGATAAAAGCGATATACATCATCGGTTTGACATCTGCAATGCCTCGCAGTGCATTGGCAAAGTTGATTTGGAGTCCGTCACCGAATTGGTAGACGATGAACGGGATGATTAATTGTGCCACCGTCACACTCACTGCCTGGCTGTCACTGAACCAGCCTCCCAATTGATGTCTTAATAAGAAGATGGGAAGCGCTCCTATAAGGGCAATACCCAACATGATGTGGAAGCCCGAATATGCAGTGCGGCGTACATTAACCCTATCATTCTGTCCGTTGAAATTGCTGACACGTACAGCCACAGCTGCCCCCATGCCATAATACATCATAAAGCATACCTGTGAAATGGCAAGCATAATTTGATGAGCGGCAAGTGCTGTAGTCCCTATCCAGCCCACCATAATGGCACTTAAGCTGAATGATGCAGTTTCCATGCCCATCTGCAATGCGATAGGCCAACCAAGTTTGTTCAGATAAATAAAATCGGCACGGTTTATTTTGCTGTGTACAAAGCCTTCTTTATATATATGATATCGTTTAGTACAGAAAAAGATGAGAGCAAATACTATTACCATCATAATTCGGGAGGCGAGAGTAGAGATACCGGCACCGAGCAGTCCCATTTCAGGTATGCCGAATTTTCCGTAGATCAGAATATAGTTGCCTATGATATTCATGACATTACCGCCCAGCAACAGCCACATCGATACGCGGGTATCGGTGATACCATCGGCAAATTGCTTGAAAGCATTAAACAGGAGGACAAACAATAGTGATATGAGCAGTACGATAAAATAAGGTCTCATCAGTGGAAGCAATTCTTCGGGTTGCCCGAGACGATGGATATTCAGATAGGGCACCCACATGATAAAGGTAAGCAGTACCGCCAGCAGGACATTGGCAAAAATACTATTTTTGAGCATTCTCCCCACTACCGATGTCTCCCCGCGTCCGAACAGACTGCCGACAATAGGGGTCAGGCCATACGAAAAGCCGGTTGCAAAAATGATGGCCAGCGTGAACATATTGTTTACGAAGCTGGCGGCAGCCAATTCGTTGGTACTATGATGTCCGATCATTAGCGTATCGGCAAACCCAAGGATAATAACACCCACTTGGCCGATGACAATGGGAATTCCGAGTGTAAATAGAGATTTGTAATGTTGAATGTATGTACGGTTCATAGGTTATATATATATTTTTTCCGTTCTCTTACGGAGTGTGGCTTGCACCTTTGGCGGCAGCTTTATAATATAATACGGAACAATTTTCAGGCAAAAATGTTTGTTTCGCTGCTCTCTTAATCTGTTCTTGCGTGACAGAACGGTATTTTTCCACTTCTGTATTTATGTCTTCAGCTTTTCCGATTAACTCGAAATAAGCCAGATTAGTGGCCACATTCAGGTAATTGAGGTTGTTGAATATCTGTTCGCTTTCATAGCGGTTCTTCACTTTTTCCAGTTCGTTCTCGTCTATACTGCCTTCAGTCAGTAAGGCAAGTTCTTCCCATATAGCTTTTTCTGCTTCTTCCAGCGTCTTTTCCGGCGCAGGTTTTCCCACGATATGGAAAAGACCGTTGTCGATGCTTCCGGATATATATGCGTCAATGGAATTAAATATTTGCTTATCCTGTACCAAATGTTGTACGAAACGTGAAGAACGTCCGCTGCTCAGCAAATCGCTCAGCATATCAAATGCATAATAGTCGGGATGATTGCGTGAACACATGTGGAAAGCCATATACAGGGCATCCACCGGTACATTCCGTTCTACCGTCAGGCGGCGTTCCTCTGTCTGCATCGGCTCCATGGGGAGCGAACGGCGGGGAACGTGTCGACGGGGAATCGGACTGAACCATTTCTCTGCCAATGCCACCGTTTCTTCAAAAGTAATATGTCCCGTCACCGCCAGAATAGCATTATCGGGAGCATAATAGCGGAAAAAGAATGCCTGCACCTCTTCGGAAGTAGCATTGGCAATGTGGCTGATTTCTTTTCCGATGGTAGGCCAGCGGTAAGGGTGAACCTTGTAGGCCAGTGCACGCAATAAATGAGAAGCATCGCCATAGGGCTGGTTCAGATTTCGTTGCTTAAACTCCTCTATCACCACTTGGCGCTGCACTTCCAGGCTGCGTGGGTTGAAATCCAGCGATAGCATACGGTCACTTTCTAGCCAGAAACCTGTTTCCACATTTTGGCGCGGAAGGGTGATGTAGTAATTGGTGATATCGTTGTTTGTCCATGCGTTGTTTTCTCCACCGGCATTCTGTACAGGCGTGTCATAGTCGGGCACATTGATGGAACCTCCGAACATAAGATGCTCAAACAAGTGAGCAAATCCTGTATGTTCGGGGTCTTCATCGCGTGCACCCACATCATAGAGGATATTCAGTGCCACCATTTGAGTGGTGTTATCCTCAGAATGGACAATGCGTAGTCCGTTTGACAGGGTATGTCTGTTGATTTCTATCATCTTTTGAGGGTGACTTCAGTTATTCTACAACAGTCGCTTTAAGGATACGTATATTGTCCAACGGACGGTCGGCACGGTTGGTCTTGGCAATCTCTATCTTTTCCACCGTTTCCATACCTTCCACTACTTCACCGAATACAGTATACGAGCCGTCCAAATGAGGCGCACCTCCCACAGTGGTATAAGCTTGAATCTGTTCGGGAGTGAAATGGAATTTTTCTTCTTTATCCGCCATGGCCTGTGCTTGGGCTTCGAGGGTATCTTGTAAGGCATATAATCCTTCCGTGTCACCGGCTTTACGCATTTTATAGATTTCTTTCATGTGCTTTTGTGCCAAGCTGTCGAAGATAGCTTCCTCGCGTTGCTCATTGATCTTATTTTCCATGCCAAGCAGTTGGGGTTCGGTGAATTTGCGTCCCGTGACGATATAGAACTGACAACCGGACGAAGCCTTCTGCGGATTCACGTTATCTCCTTCGCGGGCTGCTGCAAGTACACCTTTATGATGGAAGAACTTGGGAACAAATTCGGCCGGAATGGTATAGCCCACATCTCCGTTACCCAACATGGCGGTATCAGAAGCCGTTTTGCTGGTCGGGTCACCGGCTTGCACCATGAATTGCTTGATAACACGATGGAAGAGAGTACTGTCATATACACCTTCTTTGGCAAGTTTGATAAAGTTATCGCGATGCTTCGGTGTTTCATTGTACAGTTCTACGGTGATGTTTCCCATTGTTGTTTCCAGTTTTACCTGAGTACGCTTTTCTTTTCCCATATTATGATTTTCTTTTTTAGAGCCGGCACCGCATGCTGTTATAAATGCGAAAGAAGCGGCTATCATTAATACTTTATTTATTTTCATGTTTATAATATATATGTATAAGTTTGCAGATAATAAAGTGGACAAATGTACAAAATAGTTTTGATGTTGCCATAGATTGTCGTGTTATTAAAAAGCAGAAAGTAGTGTTATGATAAAAATATATGTTCGTTTCAGTATTCGTACATGTAAAGAAGGTAATAACAAAATTTCGTCTTTTTCTAAGGTGACAGATGTACCGCAAATGTCTTTTTTGAAATTTGCCAAACAGGAAATTGCTCATGCCCATAAGATAGGATGCTACAGCATGGCGCGGAATTATGGTACAGCCATCCGTTCCTTTAAAAAACAATAGAATCTTCCACCACGGACTATGTCTTTCCACTGATAACAAGCTTGAATGAAAAGAATAAAAAGCCGGGATATGTGTTACTCCGCACAAGAGGTATAACCTCGCAGATTAAAGCATCGTTGCTATAAACACTATGAAGGTATTAAATTCAGTTTGCTACAGCAAATTCTAATTCCTTTGTTTTTATTCTTGAAAATATCAAATAAGTTGTTTGCAATTGCATCTTTTAGTGAATACTGTAATTTGTATATACACTGATGCTGAAAAGGTTTTAGTATGGGTATAGAAAGTGAAAAAGAGGACACATTCAAATAATGTGTCCTCTTTTTCACTTTATGATATATGATTAAAACAGTTTAGCAGGATATTCACCGGCATCTACCAATGCTTGGATTTTGTCTACTACACTCTGGCGGTCTTCGGGATAAGTTACACCGAACCATTTGCTGGCAGTATCCAGAACTTCAACGGTAGCTGTTCCGTCATTAATCAATTTATCTACCATCAACGGAATAAAGAATTCGCTCTTCAAGTTTTCCATGTTCTTAGGATCGCTTAGGAAGGTCTTGAAGAATTCCTGGCTGTATGCAAAGTAATCGGGAGTAAAGCCCCAGAAATTCATACTAACCGGAGTAGTGTCGGCTGTTGCTGTCCATTCTCCATTATCGTCGATATATTTCACTTCTCCGTCGATGCGCTGAATTTTGGTACGTTCTACTACGGAAGTCAGCAGATTCTTTTCGTTTGTTTCGCAGATACCACGAGAAACAGTACCGCTTTCGCTCAGTGTGTTACCTACACGGAAGCCTACCATCGAATAGGTGTTTTTAGCTCCTTCGGGAAGATTTGCAAGGAATTTACCCATTACCTGGAATGAGTCACGGCCATAGAAATCGTCACAATTGATTACTGCAAACGGTTCTTTGATAACATCGGCGCCCATCATGACTGCGTGGTTGGTACCCCATGGTTTGGTACGGTCGGCAGGACAAGTGAAACCTTCGGGCAGTGCGTCCAAAGCTTGGAAGACCATTTCGCAAGGAATGTGTCCTTCGTATTTAGAAATGATTTTATCGCGGAAATCCTGTTCGAAATCTTTGCGGATAACAAAAACAAGTTTACCAAATCCGGCGTTAATGGCATCATAGATAGAATAATCCATAATAGTTTCGCCGTTAGGACCCAGTCCGTCCAATTGTTTGAGGCCACCATAACGGCTACCCATTCCGGCTGCTAATAAGAATAATGTAGGTTTCATAGTCTATTTATTTAAAAATTGATATTTTGACTACAAAGCTACAAAAATATATGAAGGAAAATGTATTTGTGAGCGGAAAAAGAAAAAAACATTCTTTTTTTGAATTTTAATATTGATAAAATATCTTTTTCCGAATAATATTTCTATCTTTGTGCCATTGGTTTGACTACAAAAGTATTAAAATATATATCCCTCAATGATTGTGGAGGACATTACGATGCGATATCGGGGTGTCCTCGTTTTTTTGTCCCTTCCTCTATTTAGAAGGGGTAGCCGATAGCGAAGTGAAGGCCAAGGCCGTCTTTGAACTTCGGTATATTGTAGTAGCCGCTTTTTCCTGTGTCGTATGGTGCGTGCAGGGCAATCCCCAAATCGAGTCGGATAACCAGAAACGTCAGGTCATAACGTAATCCCACACCGGTGCCGAGTGCCACGCTTTTTGCAAAGTTTCGCATGGTGAGTTCTCCGCCGGGACGCGCTTCGTCTTTTTTCATCAGCCATACATTGCCTGCGTCAAGGAAAGTGGCGCCATATAGGTCGCCCAATATCGGAAAACGGTATTCTATGTTGGCTTCCAGTTTTACGTCGCCTGTTTCGTCGATATATCCATAACGGTTGTCTGCATTGGGATGGAAGGTACCCGGACCAATGGAGCGAACCGTAAATGCGCGTATACTGTTGGCACCTCCGATATAGAACTGCTCGCTATAGGGGGCAACAGTCTGATTGCCATATGCATAGAGGACTCCTCCCATCAGGCGGGTAGCTATATGTTGTTTTTCTCCTACTTTGAACAGGCAGCGTATTTCCGAGGTCATTTTCAGGAACTGTGCGAAGGGGCTTCCCAATAATTCTTTTCCTTTTTCTTTCATCCCTTTACCGAAGGCAGCATAAACGAGTGAAGTTACATTACCGGCAGAGGTGAATGAGGTTTCCCACCATAGGTTATGTCGTTTTTTCAGAGGAGCGTTATCGTATGTAAAGGTGTAGCTCATGGCAGGGATAAATTGATTTCCCAAACTGAGAGCCAATGACTTGTTTACATTGATAATGGAGTCAAATTCGCTGGTGGTATGTTGCAGAGTGTTGAATGCAAGCCTGAAAGGGGTCACGGTGTGTTTCCAGGTGCGCGATGGCTGGAAATCATAGCTGACGGTTCCACCGAATGACAGCATCTTGAAGAAACGGGCACGGTTCAGTTGGTCTACATAGAGCTTGAAAGATGTATGTGAAGGAAACAGGAAGCGGTTTGATTTGTTCTTCATCCACGGCAGTAACAGACGAGGATAATCCAAGGAGAAGGATGCTCCCAGTTCGTATGAATTCATTTTCGATTTGTCTCCTGCCACACTGTTAGATGCGGTTTGCCATTCATAAGATCCTTTCAATTGGAAAGAAAGCTTGGCGGCTGTACGCATAAAGTTGCGTCGTGACAAACTGAAAATGGCTCCCGGTCCTGTCTGGTCGGTGCTCTTGGTTGTGACATTGAATTCCAGCTCTCCGTCGTAGGGAAGGTCGAACATGGCATTTACCTTGACGTTCAGGGTGTCACAGTCGGGACGGGTGTTTTTGGGGGTGTAACGGAACTCTGTATATTTGAAGATTCCCAGGCGCGCCAATGCTTCTTGAGTATAGGTCTGACGTATTTGGGAATACAGTTGTCCTTCTTTATACAGAAAACGTTTACGCAAGACCAATTCGCAGATACCGGGTTTCTTTCCGTGATAATGAATGGTCATATCTGCAAAGGTCAATGAGTCTGTCGGCTGTTCTCCCTTATATCCTGTAAGGTAAACAGAGGTTTTTCCTATATAATAAGGACGGCGTGCTTCTGCCGGTACTCCTTTTTGCGGTACTACCTGCAAACTTACAAAACCGGGATTGCGCAGTGTGTCTGCACGGAAGGTGGTAAATTCGGGGCGGAAATAGTAGTATCCGTTATTCCTGAAAAGAGTACTTAGCCGCTGGCGTTCTTCTTCTAATTTCAACACGCTGAAATTATCTCCTTTGCGTAATATGCGTTGGTTGTAGGTGGCACGGATCAAGCTGTCGGCTCGTGCCGGATATTTGAGGTAGGCAATAGAGTCCAGATAATAAGGATTGGCCATATTGATTTCGTAATTGAGCTTTGCTTTTCGGGGATTCTTCAGGGTGTCGACCGAATAGGATACTGAACCATTGAAGAAACCATAATCGCGCAGCAGGTTGGTTGCTACTTTTACTCGGGTTTCGGGGTTAACAGTGGAAACATAAACCGGAGTAGAGCCCAATTTGTTAAATATCCAGTGCCCCACTCCTTTCTTTTCCTGGTATTTCACAAAGTCATTATATATCCATAAACCGAATGGAATGGGAAAACGCAGGGAGTTACTTCCCAAAATGGCATTATTGGGAGGGTAGGACAGAGCTGCCTCTACTTCTTCCAGAGTTTGTACTCCGGCGGGAGTTTTGTCTTCATTGATGACATTTATGTTCTTTACACCTACGTAAAGGGTTTCGCCTTCGGGCAGATTCTTCGTGGTGGAACAACCGGCCAGTAGGCATAGAAAAGCTGTCAGTAACAGCAGGTCAGTGTGAATTCTTCTCTTTTTTATCCTTGTCATTTTTGTTAATCTTTCTTTTTCCTGAATATAAATAACTCACCCAGGTGACTCATTTTCTTTCGCAGAACGATACCGACTCCTGTTTCGATGATTTCACCTTCGAGCACGCTTTCGTAGTTTTTGTCATGGAATACTTTGACATATCGGGTGCCGCTATTGTCCAGACGATATTCGATGGAAACATTATCAATAAATGTTTCATCTTGCTGGGCTGTATTACCGGTAGACACTTTTCCACCGATGACGATACGGAAACGGTTGTTCCAGAAACGTTTGGCAAACTGGAAGTTGTAATCCGTCCGCTTTCCGCCGTCTTCGGCATTGTCAACGGTTTCCATTCCCAAACTGATATCAAGGGCCTTGCCTGCAATATTCGAGATTTCACTTTGCAGGAAGGAGTTGAGAGCATTGTTCATATTGAATCCTCCGGTAGAGTTGCCTTCTGCCATATACATGCCGGTGACGAGCATGGTAACAGCCAGTTTGCCCCGTTCTTCAGGGGTCATGGCAGTCAGTTGGTCTTGTACTGATGCATCTTCGGGAGCTGAAAGGGTGAAGGCCAGTCCCAGATTTTCCAATCGTTGGCTCAGGGCGATGCCTACATCGAAGCTGACCATACGAGGACTTTGTCCGTCCTCGCCGACAGTAGCGCGAACTCGCTCTGTGGCAGTAATATTGAGCTGGGGATTCATCACATTGCCTGTCCATTCTACATAGCTGCCGTTTTGGATGTTGAATGTCTTGAGTGGAATGACCGGAATTTCATATTTCATTTCACCGCTGATGAGCGAGTAGCGTCCGTTCAACAGCATTTCACCTTGCGGGGTGTATTGGAAAGAAAGGTCTCCGCCTCCTTCGAGCAACATATAATTGGAGCCGTCCGGTGTGATATCGACGTGTGCTTGGACGGCTTGGTCAATATGCATCGTCATGGCGATATCCATGCCATTGATGGACACCGGCTGGATGGTTTCGTTCGCTACTTCCGTAGTGTCATTAAAGTTGACGAAAGTTACCATGTCTCCCAAGCGGTCGTTCACGGTCAGAGGAGAATCTTTCATCACATACGTGAAATCTGTCTTCCCCAATATATTCATGTTGCCTCGCATCATGAGGGCGTCTATGGGACCACGGAGAGTAGCGTCGAAGTCTACATACATTTTGCCATATACCATAGCCCGTTTGGTGCGGGGGGCATTCAGTAATTCGTAGTTTCGGGCTTTCATTTTTAAATCGGTAGTCATACGCTCCAGATTGGAAAAATCTACGTTACCGTTGATGGTGAAAGGAGTTTTTCCTTTGGTGAAGATATCAAAGTCCTTAAACGTCATTTTACTGTTGACCATCTGCACCGGTTCGTTATCGAAGCGGAAGAGCGCAGATAGTTCGGGCATGAATATTGATACGGAATCGAGTGACAATTCGCCATTGAGCAGAGGCTTGGAAGGATCGCCTTTCATGGCAAGTGTTCCATCAATGTCACCGCCCAATTCTATCATGTTATCGGGTATGAATGGATTGATGACATTCAATGGGAAGTGTTCGAATGCAACATCTGCACTCAGGTTGCCTTTGCCGTCGGTTGTGGGCAGATAGATACCGCCGAGGTGAGCTATCTCTTTGTTGTTGTGACGAATATATCCGTCTACGTGGTGGTCTTTTTCATCACCGGGCAGGTATACACCGCTAAACTCCCAATTGCCGAGAGGGGTGCCTTCATATTTGAATTCATCGACTTTCAAGTCACTGCTTACCATCATGTAAGGACCGGATTCGATATAGTGCGCTTCTGCTCCAATCCATCCTTCCATATCAGGCATATACGGCAGAATACGACGGAATTCTTTCAGGTTGATTCGGGAGAGCTCAACTGTCATGTCCTGACTGGCAATGCTGTCTTCCCGATTGGTATAGAAGCTGAGACCCGTACCTTCATCATCGTGCAGATGGAGATTGGCATGGATGCGTCCGCGGTCTGTCAGGAAAATGTAATTGTCTTTGTTTACTGTAAAAGGACGATAAACTAATGTTGGATGTTCGGGGAAGAGACGCATGCGGATATCCCGTCGACGTAAATCGGCCTGAACTCCCATATAAATGCCTTGTTCCTTACGGGCATTCAGATATTGGATGATTAATTGTGCCTGATTGGTACCTATATTTCCTTCCAGACTGACATCGTAAGCTTCCTGGTCAGGCTTCGGTCCGTTGACAACTCCGCTTAGGAATTTGATGCCTTCCATGTCTTGTTGAATATCAAGATAGAGTGTATCCAATACAATACTGTCTGTACTCAGGCTATAAAGGAATGCTTCTCCGTTCAGACCTTCTGTCGGAGAGGAATCAATATCCATAAAAAGTTTCCGGTAAGAGATGCCCATCATGGACAGGTAATTGCAAACCGGATTGTCTTGTCCCGAAGTGACGCGGAAACACAGACCGGGTAAATATTGTTTCATTTCTTCCTGGTCAATATGTTTATGCTCCCATTGTTCGGAAAGTTTTTTCATCAGTGTTTCTGCCTGACGGGATAAGTGTGTGATGTGTCCGTCTCCTTCTAAAGAAAGGTCGAAATCACCGGCACGCAAATACATCCGGGTAGAATCACCGGCTGTGGTAAATCCCAATAAAAGGTCCTTGGGATGCGAAGTACGTTTAGGTGTGGTGATGGTGATATTGGCCATGGATGCATCCACAGAATATTTGTTTGCCATGTCTGTTGTGAGGTGGACTGTGATGTTTTGCGAGGTCTGCATACGTTCATTTATCAAGTGCAACGCCTGCCAGTCCATGCGGTCGATATCCAGTTTCAGTGTGGCTGCTGCATTATGCGGTTTCAGGCTTCCATCGAGATGCGCCCGTATATCCATTACTTTATTATTGATTAATAAAGCTGTATTGATGATATGTTTTTCGAGTCCGGCCGAGAGTTGGATGCCCGACAGGATATAATTGCCGTAATGGAAACGGTCAATGCTGCCCGAGGCATTGAAGGTGGTTCGGGGGGACATGAAGTCCAGTCCTTCTCCTTTGACCCCCAAACGTGCAGATACTGCAAAGAGTGAGTCTTGCGGCAAGAATCGGTGCAGGTTCAGATTGTTGATGGCAACATCGGCTTCATAAGCTTCGCGTGAAAGGTCGTACTTGGCATAGATCCGGGCGGCATGTTCCATTTTGAAATCATCTGCAATAGAGATACTGTCATTATAGACGGTAATGGGGATGGTGTCAATCACTGCCAATATACGAGCGTCCGGTTCTTTTAATAAAAGATCTGTACCCATTTTGGAACCCGACATGGTGAATTTACCTTCCAGACGCGTACCGTCAGGGATGGCAACTCCTTCGGCAAGAACGCTCAGGAAATCCATATTCTCCACTTCCGTTTCAAGTGTTATGTCTCCTCCGCGTTTCAGAGTATCGGTCAGATGGGTTAATTCACCTTTGGCAAAAAGCTCCAATGCACCGGGCAGTTCGGCACTCAGGGCAGTCAATTTGAGTTGGTTGAGATCACCATCCACTCCTGTACGGATGCGTAAGGGCTCGGCCGGATATTTCTGTACGAAATGTTCATTCATGTTGCCTATCAAGCGTACAATGTCTTGTTTGCCTATATCAGCCATTAATCGGGCAGACAACCGTCCTTCACTTTTCATTTCGAGTGCATCCCAGTCGATGGATGCATTTAATTCGAAGTCCGAATCGGAAGTGGCGAGACGCAAAGAAGGGATGCGGAGCGATTGCTTGTTGGAGAGCAGTCGTCCTTGGGTGGATTGAATCTCCAATCCCGAGCGTTCCTTTAAGACAAAGCGGTTAATGATGGCTTTCATGTCACGACCTTCATAATGAAGAGAATCGAGTTGCACGCCGATGCCGGTCAGTGCGATATGGGAAGGATCCAATCCTCTCAGAGCAATGCTGTCTGATGGAAGAGGAGACGGTGCTCCCGAGTCATAGTTTACTTGTCCGTTCTCTATTTTAAAACTTTGAAGGGAATAGGCGGATTTATGCAGGTCTATCAATCCGTTGCGTAAAGATGCTTTTGCCAGCGATGTGCTGAGCGCGAGACTGTCAAGCGGCATCTGTAAAGCGAAAGATACATTTTGCAAATCAATGTTCTGCAGGATTATTTTCCAATAGGTAGTGTCGGTCTTAGCAGTATCGGCAGCTGTGGTATCATTCAGGCAAAGAGACAAGTCGGTGTCTTTAAGCAGTACTTTGTTCACTATGGCTGTTTCGGGGTCGAGTGCCACACCGTGGCTGGATATGAACAATTCACCGAGGGTTCCTTGTAGCTGCATTCCGTTGATAAGGTCATTGGAATTGACAGTGGCTCCTTTTAAAGAGATACCGTCTACTTCCACTTGTTTTTTTAACAATGGCAACAACTGTACATTTACCTGAAGGCGTTTTACGCTGAGCAATGTATCGTTGTGTTGGGAAGATGCTTCCACGTCATTTACTACTAAATTGAGCGGAAAGGATAAGGATATTCTTCCCACTTTTATATTCATTCCGGTTGATTCAGAGGCATACGAAGCCGCTTTGTCCACCAAAAAGTTTTGTATGGGGGGCAAATAAATCAGTATACATAAGAGAATGAACAATATGAAAGGAGAAGCTACCGTCCATATTGTCCAGCGGATATATTTCTTTTTCATCGTGTGTTTTGTACAAACGTTTCTGCAAACTTAAACAATTTTATCGGCATATTAGTTGAATGTATCTGCCTTTTATCTTTTCTTCTTGATAATTTTATCTTTTCCTCCTTCTGCTATTGCACTTTATATTCACTTGGTGACATTCCGGTGTGGTGCTTAAAATATTTTCCGAAAAAGGAAGGATTTGGGAAATTCATGTAATAGGCTACTTCCTGAATAGACATGACCGAATATTTAAGTAATGCTTTTGCCTCCAGAATTACATATTCGTCAATCCACTCACCGGCTGTTTTCCCACTTACTTTTTTCACCACGGTAGAGAAGTGCTTCGGACTTAAAAACAACTGTTCGGCATAGAAGTCCACCCGTCTTTCTTTGCGATGATGTTCGGTTAGCAAATTAATGAATTGGTTGAATAGTATTTCTTCTCGTTTCATGGATTTAGGGTTGACAGACAAGAATTCCGGTTGTCTGCGATGCAGGATGGAACCTAATTTATAAAGATAGGCACCCATCAGCCGCCGTACAATCTCTGTACGGAAATTATCATTCCGGTCAATAGTCTCTTCTATTAATGTATAGAAAGCCTCCAACTCTTTTACCTCCTCATCCGTCAGGCTGAAAATAGGTTGTTCTTTTAATGAAATAAAGAAAGGCATGAAACTATTCAGGTTGATATACATCTCTTTTAGAAAATCGGATGAGATGAGGAACATTTGGGTTTGATGCATGCCCGGTTTGGGAATTGATTGAAGGATGTCGCCGGGAGCGCAAAGAATTAAATCGTTTTTAGTCGTGTTGTATTCACGCAGGTTGATGTTTATAGTTGCACTTCCTTGTTTTCGCACTGCGATGATAATACCGTCGAGACGAAGAGGATATTTGAATATAGAATTGACATCCGGAATATAATATTCTGTACTGTCCCTGTCTCTTATACACATCTGACGCTGCC
>ENA-OZKN01000615-OZKN01000615.1-human-gut-metagenome-genome-assembly--contig:-NODE-615-length-14773-cov-6.884291_pt1 | contig 14773 bp, 8 predicted proteins | sample MGYA00244827_ERZ653766 | MGnify/ENA primary metagenome ERZ653766 (study PRJEB26926, sample SAMN06165281) | human gut metagenome | biome: ENVO:00009003; feature: ENVO:2100002; material: ENVO:00002003... | reverse complement strand
ATCTACACTTCTAGCTTCGTCGGCAGCGTCAGATGTGTATAAGAGACAGCCCATAATTAGTAGTCCCCACAAAAGGATTTACATAATCGGCCGGTTCTTTTTGCGCCATTGCAGTCAGCAAAGAAAACAATGCGGCACCGGTCAAAATACTCAGTTTTCGTATCATAGTCATTTATTTAATTACAACTTCATCTATAAACAAGAAGCCACCAAACTCGCCGGAAGTTGCCTGATAACGTACATAACGTCCCTTCGCATTACCTTCCCAACCAAAATTAGTAAAAGTTACCTTATCATCTTTCACTACTTTATGCTCGATGTGCTTCAATTCTGTAAAATCTTTACCATCATCGGATATAGAAATTATCACTTCGGCAGGCATAAATACCTCCGGTCCGCAGACCTGCATAAAGTCTGCACCGATAAAATGAAGTTCCGTTTCTTTTTCCAAATCAATCGTAATATCCATTCTTTTCTTGTCAATGAAACCTTGCCAACGCTTATCACCATAGGTCCATCCGCCACGTACACCATCGACCAAGGCCGTATCTCCCCCCGCAGCATATCCGGGATAATAGGCCGCATCAAGACCATAAGTCACTTTTTTCCCTACTGCCAAATGTTCCACAGGCTTATCAGCTCCGGGACGATTACCGATTTCGTTCTTAAGTTCAAAAGGATTATAACCGGATTTTTTCAATTCTTCCACTGCTTTTAAAGCCCGTACATGGAAGTCTTCATAATTCTTCTTTGACGGTGCACTCCAGGCCACTTCCGCCAATGCAAGAACACGGGGATAAATCATCATTTCAGCATGCTCGGGTGTCGGAATATATTCTGTAAACAGATTTGCCTGCACGCCATACACCAGTCCCACCTTTTCGGCACTTAATGTATCAGGAACAGGATTGAACGAATAGACTTTGGATAAAGGCAGATAGCCTCCGATAGCCTCGGGCTGCGAATCCGGTGCATCTTGATAAGAATCAAAATAACAGAATTCACCCGGAGTCATAATAGCCTTATGACCGGATTCCACTGCTTTCATACCTCCTTCCGTTCCACGCCATGACATAACTGTAGCATTAGGCGCCAGTCCTCCTTCAAGAATTTCATCCCAGCCCAACAGTTTACGGTTATGGCCATTCAGAAATACTTCAATGCGATGAATCAAATAACTCTGCAATTCATTCACATCTTTCAGACCTTCTTTTTTCATCCGTGCCTGGCATAACTTACAAGTCGGCCAAGATGCTTTACCTGCCTCGTCTCCACCAATATGGATATATTCGGACGGGAATAATTCCATCACTTCCGTCAGTACATTTTCCAGAAACTCAAAAGTCTTTTCATTGCCCACACAGAAATCAGCCTGCTTATAGGGTTCATGTGTACAGGACAGTTCGGGATAAGCAGTCAATACTTCTTCCGAATGTGCCGGCATTTCTATTTCGGGAATGATAGTTATATAACGAGATTCGGCATAAGCTACCAATTCACGGATATCCTCTTTGGTGTAATAACCTCCATAAGCATTCTCACTACCTTCTTCACTGTATTGGCGACCATTGTTCCACCACTCTTTCCAGGTGGGGAATTCACGCCACGCAGCAAACTCAGTAAGACGGGGATATTTATCTATTTCAATACGCCATCCTGCCGCATCAGTCAGATGTAAATGGAGACGGTTCAGTTTGTAATAGGCAAAAGCATCAATCTGCTTCTTCACAAAATTCACATCAAAGAAATGACGGGAAACATCGAGCATCATACCACGATAGGCAAAGCGCGGCTCATCGGTAACGGTTCCTACCGGTAATTCCTTTTTTTCATTCACCATTTGCAGGAATGTCTGCACACCATAAAAAAGTCCCGCACCCGAAGCAGCCCGGATTTTCACCTGCTTCGGAGTTACTTCCAGCACATATCCTTCGGACGAAGTAATATCCGGCAAACGGTCTACTTGTTGAAGAATGACAACATTGTCGACTACTTCTTCCAAAGCAGCATCCAATTGAAAAGGAGAGCCGGCGATATAATCTGCCAGTCTCGTTTTATCCTCCTGAGGTGTATCTATCCATAATTTTGTTTGATCATTCAATTGAAAAGCACCCTTCTGCAAGTCTGCACTCAATGGAACGGGAATCACAGAAAGTGTCTCTTTCTGTTCCTTGGCGCAACCCGCCAGCAACAGGCTCACCGCCACACTTGCCAATAGTGTAAGTTTCCTCATTTTCTATTCTCTTTAATTCTATTTATTTCATTGGTACGAATACCCGGTTTCAATTCACCATTAATTATATAAGCATAAACTCCGTCAGCAACCAAAGCAGCTCCTGCACGTGCTCCCTGTTCATATTCGCCCAAAGAGCTCCATTCATCTTTTGCAGGATAATAAAGCAACAGATTCTTATTGAACTGATACCACTCCGCCGGATGTGACAGATATTCTTTTCCCGAATAAATGCCCTGCAAAGCTTTCAGGAATATATCCTTGTTGACACCGCCAATACATAAAATGGCTTCTTCTCCCCAAGGAACGGCTGCTCCACCTCCCAATGAAATGCTTTTTCCTTCTTTATCGACCGGAGTCGCTACCGAAGTCCACACTCTCGTCTCGGGCGAATATACATAACCGTCCACAGACAAGGTTGCTTCGCGCCCATCTGCTGCCGGGGCAAAGCCTCCCCAAACATAAAGTTTTCCCCCTTGTGCCGCGCACACCGGTTGAACTCTCGGCTCGCCGGGCACACCGGGCTCTTTCTGCCATCCTTTATCCATATTTGACAAATCAAGCGAATACATATCCGCAGAGGGAACACCATTAACGTTTCCTCCTACGATATAAAGCAAATCACCTATTAAAGCACCTGCCATATTATCGATAGTCATGGGTAAAGAAGGTAAAGTGTCAGTTACCAAGACGTCTTCTTGCAAAGATAAAAGAAATACATCAGATATACTACCATCAGCAGTAGTTCCTCCAACACAAATTAACCCTTTTTGTGTAGAAATAGTTACTCCATACGCCGATGCTACAGGCAAAAAGCCAACTTGCTTCCACCGGAAGGCTGTATCTGATGATAAAGGTGTAGCATAAACTTCATTATAAAAAACCTTTTTTCCGCCATCGGCAACAGGAATATCCGGGAAATTACATCCACCTGCCATTATTAAACGGTCTTCTGTTATTCCTGCATATAAAGCAGAAACTCCCTTAAGAAAAGCGGCATTCCCCGAAGGGAAGCCGTTCATTTTCTCAAGAGATATTTCAGCACCTGACGTATCAGTGTGGTGACATGCACTGCATACCAATAAGCCACCCACTAATACAGCCAGTAATTTTCCATATAGTTGTTTCTTCGTCACACAAGCTATGAATTAATCAGTTCAACGAAATCTCATCTACAAACAGAAAAGCAGGATTTCCTTTACCACCGTGCCAGGCAGGAATACTATGTTCCGTCAAAGCAGTCACTTTGACATAACGGGCTGTAACCGGTGAGAATGTCAAAGTATGGTTAAATACTCCGTTTTTGTCATCCTGCTTCATGGCCGGATATTTTTCCGAAGCAACTTCTTTAAAGTTCTGACCGTCTTCGGATACCGCTACAGAAAGAGCACGGGCATCAAATACCCAGTCACCCTTTTCTACACAGGTAGAAATAGAAGCACTTTGAATTTCGGTCGGTTCTTTCAGATCAATCACTGCCTCCATATCATTTTTATAGAAAGCAATCCAACGTCCTGTCTTGTAATTTCCATTACCTTTCAATCCATCTACCAAAGTGGGAGCACCGTTAAATTCATATTGTTTATTTACCGGTTGCAACATAGTAACAGGCTTCATGCTTGCCTTGTTGAAAGCTATATCCTCTTTCACAATGCGACTGTTTCCTGTAGGACGAACTGCCACAGCTTGGAAAGTACAGTTTTCTTTGAGTTTCAAAGGTTCTGTATACTGTGCCGATGCTGCGGTCGGTTCACTACCATCCAACGTGTAATAAATCGGACAATTATCAATAGTGGACAAAGTCACATCCAATGTTCCATCCTGCGGATTAGGAGTGAAAACAGCATTTACATCAAATACATGAGTAGCATAATTGTACTTATATACATCATATACATCTACCAATCCAGGCAAACGTTTCAAGAAGTCTTCATAATTCTTCTTCGCAGGCATTGTCCATTGCACTTCTGCCAGAGCAGCCATACGGGGCAATTCCATATATTCTACCTGACTGAAAGTAGGAATATATTCAGTCCACAAGTTAGCCTGTACACCTTTTATATACTTTTGTTCTTCAGGAGTGAGGGACTTAGGCATCGGTTCATAAGAATACACTCTTTCGATGGGCAGATAACCACCAATGGCCTCCGGCTCATTCTCAACATCTTTAGACTGATAGTAGTCAAAATACAGATAAGTATTCGGTGACATAATTACATCATGGTGCTGTTTGGCAGCCTCTATACCACCTGATTCGCCACGCCATGACATAACAGTTGAGTTAGGAGCCAATCCACCTTCCAAAATCTCGTCCCAGCCTATAATCTGACGACCTTTATCATTCAAGAACTTCTCTGCATGAGTAATAATGAAACTCTGTAAATAAGCCTCTGCAGAATGCTTCTTATCACCTTTTATACCCAATGCCTTGATACGTGCCTGACATTTCGGACAAGTCTTCCAACGCACTTTCGGACATTCGTCACCACCTACATGAATATATTCAGATGGGAAAATCTCAATGATTTCACCCAACACATCGTCAATAAACTTCAGTGTCTCATCATTTCCGGCACACAGTACATCATCCGATATACCCCATATTTTCCATACTTCATACGGACCGCCTGTACATCCCAATTCCGGATAAGCAGTCAAAGCAGCCTGCATGTGTCCCGGCATATCGATTTCGGGAATAACCGTAATGTGCCGGTCGGCAGCATAAGCTACGATTTCTTTTGCTTCTTCCTGAGTATAGAAACCACCATAAGGCTGACCGTCATATTTACCTGTATTATGTCCGATTACAGTCTCTGTTCTCTTTGAACCGATTTCTGTCAATTCGGGACGACTCTTAATTTCAATTCTCCATCCCTGATCATCAGAGATATGCCAGTGAAAACGATTGATGTTATGCAAAGCCAACATATCAATAAAACGTTTCACCGAGTCAACCGGGAAGAAATGACGAGACACATCCAAATGTGCTCCACGATAAGAAAAACGGGGATAGTCACTGATTTCTACTGCAGGAAGGGCTATATCCATACCTTGCACCACCGGAATAGACTTACGCAAAGTTTGGATACCATAAAATACTCCGGCTTCTGTCGGACCGGATATCACCACATTAGCATCCGTTACTTTTAATTGATAACCTTCAGGATTTTCCGAACTTCCCCCCAGTTGCAGAAGAATTCCCTTGCCTTCCGTACCGGCTTGTACGCTCAGGCTCTTTCCGGTCAAATCTTTGATATAACTTGCCAAAAACTCTGCATTCTTTTGCATCCTCTCATTACCTTCGGGATACATAATCTTTGTACCGTCCGACAAAATGAACGGAGCAGCCTGTTCCATTACCGAGATTTCCTGCGGTAACGGGATAACCTGATAATTTGCTTCTTTTACTTGTGTGTTGCAGGATACAAGCATTAAACCTGCCACAGACAGCCCTGCCAGGCTCATTAAATGTTTCATAATATATATAATTGATTAGTTAGTATCACTCAATTGATGGATACGAATATCCAATTTCCCATCTTTCATCAGTTCCTCCGAAGTAACTACCACTTTCTTCGTTTGTCCCGGCAACAGGTCGAAGAAATTATCAGAGAACCTTGCTCCCTGAAGAGAAGATACTGTCAAGGAATTGGAATCTGACTGCTTGGGGATTTCAATAAACACATCCCTTGCCAACTGTTTGGAAGACAGTGTTATCTCACACTTTCCATCCATTTGCTTTACCTTGTAGCGTATATCCGCCTTGGGCAAATCCTGGTCTTTGGCAAAATTGAAATAAAAAGTTTCTTCGGACAATACTTCTCCTTTCTTGTTTTTCAGTGTCATCAATAAGAAGGTATTCCTTGGATTAGGAGTCATTCCCTCGTACTTCTCCTTATGATATAAGGTAGAAGCATTAGCGGGCACTTCCCCTTTTATCTCTTTTTTCTTTAATACTTTTCCGTCAAAATCCATCAGACGCAACTGAAGGGTTACATCTTTATCGGCTTCCAGCTTGTCGGACATTACATAGATATTCAAATCATCCCCTTCTTTTATTGCATCTACCAATACCGGAGCGAAAGCCCTCTTTGCCTGATAGTGCATGGCTTTCCAGTTTCCATAATAATCGATGCTCGACCAAGAAACAACCGGCCAACTGTCATTCAACTGCCAATAAAGCGTACCCATACAATAAGGACGGTTGCGGCGATGGGCCTCCATTCCATGACGCATTCCTTGTCCTTGTAATACCAAGCCCAAATACACCAGTTGTTCAAAGTCTTCGGGAACTTTATAATACAGTCCCATGGTCTTTTTTATCAAGAAGTTACCGATAGACGCCTTCTGATGAGCATTCATCACTTCCGATTCCAATGCATAATCTTCGGGTGCAGCGAAAGTGGCAATGGTCTTCATTTCCGGGAATGCCTGAAAACCATACTCGCTCATAAAGCGTGGAATCTCGGTATCGAAACTCTCAAAAGGTTTCTGTCCATACCAAGTGCCCCAATTATGACTGTCGGCTATCTTCCAACTTTCCGGACGCCCCCAGTTGGCTTCGTAAGGAGAGCCATGCATATAAAAACGATCCGGGTCAAGTTCCTGTACCTTGCGAGGCAGCAATTCACGGAACAGTTTGTCGTATCCTCGCTTCATACCTTCCATGATGGCAGGGTCGGTATATTTCTTGTCCCATCCCCAATAGCGCATTCCTTCATAGATTTCATTATTTCCACACCACATGGCCAAACTTGCATGATTGCGCAAACGCTTGATATTGTAGTCGGCTTCCGCCTCCACACGCTTCAAGAAAGCAGGATCCGACGGATAAGTGGTACAAGCAAAAATGAAGTCTTGCCAAATCAGGATACCGTGTTCATCGGCTTCCTTATAAAAAGCATCATCCTCATACACACCGCCCCCCCATACACGAAGCATGTTCATATTGGCCTCTTTCACATCCTTGAATAATCGGTGATAGCGTTCAGGCGTGACATTGGGCAACAAAGCGTCATCGGGAATAAAGTTCGCTCCCTTAGCAAACATCGGTTTACCGTTTACCTCAAAATAGAAAGATTCACCTTGGGCATCTTTCTCCTTCACTACACGGATATTGCGTAGTCCGATACGTTCCTGCTTGGAAGCAATCACTTTGCCATCCACCTTTACCTGAACTTCAAAATCATATAAAGCAGGTTCGCCCCAACCATTCGGCATCCAAAGATGAGGATTGCCGATTTCCATAGGTATATTGATTTCATTCGCACCCGGTTGCAGAGTCACTTCTTTCTGCTTCGTTGTCTTTTCACCGTCTTTATAGGAATAACTCACGGTCACTTCCGCCTTTTGAGGAGTAGAAGTGATATTATTTATTGCCAACTGATTCTCAACCTTCGCCAATTCCTCAGTTACCGATGCTTGACGCACATAATAATCCTCAATAGCTGCCACATCATAATAAACCAAATGTACGGGACGCCATATACCACTGGTAGTCAATCGAATGCCCCAATCCCATCCATAACTGTAAGGTGCTTTACGGGTATAGATGCTGACACGCTTGTCACTATGGTCATTGTCTGCCGGATAGTCGAATCCGTTTGTTTCCCATTGCGGTAATGCCTGTTTGATGGGTGAATGGAAATAAACCTGCAGACGGTTTTCCCCCTTCCGCAGTACCTCTTTCACAGGAAGCGTATAACCGACAAACATATTGTCTGTACGTTCCAATAAAGAACCGTTCAGATAAATATCAGCATAAGTATCCAGTCCTTCAAATTCAAGGACGGCTGCTTCACGTGCCAGTTGCTCGTCCGTCACATTAAAAGTAGTCCTATAAGTCCAGTCTTCATTTTCCACCCACTGCACTTTCTCTTCATTCTTTCCATAAAAAGGATTGGGAATCATACCATGATTTATTAAATCCTGATGTACTGTTCCGGGAACTTTTGCAGGAAGCCACTCGCTTTTTCCGACCTGAGAGAATTCCCATCCTTTATTCAGGTTTATCTTCTCAGGCTCCTTATATTCCTCGGCACCTAATATCATCGGGATGCATCCCATCATCATTAACATTCGCAATTTTCTCATATCTTACATCTTTTTATCGTTCCAATGGGGAAGCACAAAGCTTCCCCTATCGTTATTTCACATCCGAACGGAACGTTGAAGCCGGCAACCCTGCACCATTCACCAAATTGGCACGAGTAAACGGTTGCCAACCATAACGCACTATTGTCGGCTCTTTTACTTTATCACTCCATACTTTTAACTCACCGTTCACAACGGCTGCTTTTGCCGGATAAAATATTTGATCGTCTCCGGACAGCTCAAAGGTACGAATTTCATTGTTATCTGATGCATGAAGACCCTCAGAATAATCAAAAGAAATATAAGCTGCCCCATTTTTAAAGGAAACAGACTTGAAAAGCGGTCCCGAAGGCACTACATTTTTATAATTATAAGTCTTGTTTAAAGCCCAAACAGCCAAACGTTCCCCTACTTCCTGCTTATGCGTAGGATGTACGTTCAAAGAGTCACCTTTATCTGAAGTCACTGCCATTCCCGTATGGGGTATTTGTGTCAGGAAACGACGTTGGCTGTCACGAAACCAAGGCCATGACGGACGGTCAATACTTGATAACTGTACATAATAAAAAGGTAACTCATTATCTTCCCAATTCTTGCGCCAACTGTCCACTAATAATTTAAACAGCTTTTCGTGCGCCTCACGATTATGCGCATTCGATTCTCCCTGATACCAAATAATGCCTTTAATGGGGAATTGTTGCAAAGGAAGAATACCCGATTCATACAGATAACAAGGTTCATAGGGATGACGCTGCAACTTATCGGTTGACTTTTTAACATTGAGAGCAGCACGTCCACGCACCCAGTCTTGGATAAAATCATTTTTAGTCCAATTACGCAAAATAGCCGGGAAATGATATTCCAACGAACTGCGGTCTATCCATGCTTCAGTGGGTGAGCCACCAATGGCATTACAAATCAATCCGACAGGCACTTGCAAACTGTCCTGCAACATCTTACCGAAATAATAAGCCACAGCAGAAAAATTACCGGCTGTTTGCGGAGAGCAAACCGTCCACTCCGTATCCTTATAATATTGCAAATGATTCAATGAATCAAGAACGGAAGCATTCCATTCGACGGCATCTGTGCGCCAACGCGCTTTCATATCAAAAAGACGGATATTATCATTGGCAGCCTTAGCGACATCACGCTTGGCTGTTGCACTCCAGTTTAAATAGAATTCCATGTTGGACTGCCCGGAACAAAGCCAGACTTCCCCGGCCAATACATTACCGTAAGTCAGTTTTTGTTTACCCGAAGAAACAACCAATGTATAAGGGCCTCCCGCTTTTAAAGGCGAAAGAGTGACCGACCATTTACCATCCATACCCGTTACAACTTTTTGTTTCTGATGCGCAATGGATACAGTTATTCTATCACCGGCATTGGCAGTCCCCTGAATAGTCAACGGTTTTCCGTGTTGCAACACCATATTGTCTGTATACAACGGACTCATCCTCAATCCGCCGAAATCGCCGGTAATACCTTCATATACGGTCTTAGCCAGTATTTCAGCTCCTTCTACATTGGGATGAACAGCATCCGGCAACATAAACGGATAAGGGTACAACGGTGCATGGAAATCAATCAACTGAACACCGGCATATTTAGCAATATTCTCGATAGCCAATTGTATTTCATCATGCCAATCACGTGTACCAGACTCAAAACGGGGATGGCGATCGGCAATCGGGGTAAGACGCGCAATCAAGATACGGCATCTGGAATTAGCCACACGAAAAGAATCTATCAACGCCCTATAATCTTGAATAAAGAAATCACGATAATTAGGCCAATCCCGCGGATCTGTATCGTTAATACCCAAATGGATAACAACGATATCACCGGCAAAATCAATAGCTTTATGATATTCCTCCTGCTGCATATAAGGGCGATGACCTTTGTTCAACAAAGTAGCACCGGACTTTCCAAAGTTACCAACCACATAATCATCCCCCAGCATTTTCTGTAACTTCGCCGGATAAGCATTGGTTTCACGGTCGGGCAATGTATAACCATAAGTAATACTATTACCCACACAAGCAACTTTGATTTTTTTCTGTGCAAAAAGAGTAACACAGAAACAGAGACTTACAAAAAGTATCAGTATCTTTTTCATTTCTTGTTAACATAAGGTTTCACAATATCACGCCATAACAGGTAACCTTTTCCCAATAAATGCAGACCGTCATTGGTATATTGAGGATTCATCTTTCCGGTAGCTCCATCCACAAAGTGGCTATATAAATCGATATATGTAACCCTCTCCTTCTCTGCCAAAGGTTTCAGCAAATCGTTTATCTGCTTCACAACTTGCCAACGAGAGGTATGTCCGCCAAACATACCGTAACAATCATTGACAGGCAATACACTTTGCAAATATAATTCAGTTTTCGGAGATTCTGCCTTTATTTTCTTTACAATCATTTCGATTCTTGCAACAATTGTATCAGCCGATGTTCCTCTCGCTACGTCATTAATGCCTATTAAAAGAAATATTTTAGCCGGCTTTCCCTTTATAATAGGATCAAGACGATCGTATACTCCCATACAAATATCGCCACTGATTCCCCTGTTTTTCACATAAGTGTTTTGGAAAAGCTCGCCCCACTCGCATCCGTTAGTTATGCTATTGCCCAAAAAGATAATATCTCTCGAAGTAACCGGAAGTTCTTCGAATAAAGTTGCACGTTGCTCATAGAATGTAGAATATTTGCGTTCCTGGGCAAATTGGGGCAGTGCAAGGAAAAGCCCCAATAAAAGTAAAGCAATGTTTTTCATTTTATAGTTGTTTTTCAGGTGAATAAATTAATCCTTCTACTGCTTTTTCACCATCCGGAGTAACAAAGACGGTAGTAAACATCCATTTGACAAGACGCGTTTCGTCCATTCTAAACTTACCTATCGGCAACTTCAGGAGTACTTTGTTCCAACCTTTATTTAAGTGAACAAGCAATGGAGGACGCACCACACAATTTTCATTTCCCAAAGGTACTTCATTACTTTTTACCCGGTGAGTAGCTGTCCACACAGGAGGCATTATTTCTTTATCATTAATCCATATTCGACTGCCTTTATAATCCCACTTTCCCTGTAATGGAGCCAGGTCCATCTCAGAACGACTATAATTCTGAAACTCAGCCCACAGCCCCACTTCCTGGTCTTTTGGAGAATAAACCCATGTATAAGCATAGGAAGTATGATTTTCTTTAGGGTCTTTATAAAAGGCCGGTACCATTGTTCCCCAAACATGGCGCAGATAAATACCGGCACCAATAGCTTTGCGTGTTCCGTATGTTTTCCCTTCATACTCATAAGACTCCTTCAACTCCTGTTCCGGGGGGAATACTTTTGACAGGTCCCCACCGTTAGGAAAAGCATCAGTTATATTCCATTTGACATCAGTCTGTTTCACATAAGCAAAAGGATATCCTTTGAATGTATGTTCTTTATGCCATAACATACGATTTTCAAAATCAACAAATTCATGGAATGTCTCTGTATCTTCGGCAGGAAGCATCGTTCCATTCCCATCGAAATATTCTGTTCCGCCACCTCTCCATGCACGTTCTGCAATGGCAAGCATACTGGGATAAAATCCGTTTTGAACAATCATATCTTCTTCTTTTGAAATCATCCGATCGTTCCATATTGCCAATATAGTACCGGCTATATCATCACTCCCTTCCACCTTATTATATATACGGCTGTTATACAGGGCAACCAAATCGGCAAATGTATCAAAGTGATTCAAATAATGAAATTTGGAATCAATGGCAGGAATCCCCGGTTGAGCCTTTCCACGATAGCTCCACAAGTGAGTCATATCTATTTCTCCCGGCTTATAATGCCAACCGGGATTCCAAGAAATCACCTTCTTTCCTTTTGAACGTACATAAGATACCATTTCGGGAACAAAATCAGGATTAGTAAATGCTACTTCATCGGTACCTATATGCAAATAAGGTACATCAAAAGTTTCACAAACTTCATCTATTAAGAGTTTCAAGATTTTCATACCTTCAGGACTCTGCATATCATGACGGAAAGTACGAATAAAAGCTGCACTATGCCCCGGCATATCTATCTCGGGAATCAACATGACTTGATGTTGCTTACAAAAGTCCACCAACTCACGTGCTTCCTCTAATGTATAGTACTTACCCGGCATACGGACTGTATTAATACTGTCATTCAGCATCGGGAATATCTTACTTTCCAAACGCCATGCCTGATTTTCAGTAAGATGCCAATGAAACACATTGATTTTAAAACGAGATAATATCTCTATTTCACGCTTTAATTCTTCCACTGAAATATAACTGCGACCTACATCCTGCATAAAGCCACGGATTCGGAAAGCCGGCCAGTCCACAATCTCACAACCGGCAAACAGACTTTTCTTTCCCTTTTTCTTTTCTAACTGACGAAGCGTTTGCAAGGCCCAATACACCCCACGTTCCGTAACAGCCTCTATCTTTATCAATTTCCCGGACACAGACAGTCGGTACGCCTCATCCGGATTTAACTTAACTCCATCAATAACCGGAAGAAGTTCTACTTTTATCTCTGCGGCAGCTTTATCCGCCAATTCTCCACCGGCATTCACAATAAAAGCCTCCCACTCCGACTTCAGAACCGGAGTAGAAAGCTTTACCTTTCCCATTGCAAACGACTTATCCGTTACTTTATAATTCTGTGGCATAGGAAGTAACGGATAAGCATTTGTCTGTGCCATAGTCATGGCACAGACAAATATCATACCTATGAGACAGGTTAATCTACATTTCATTTATTTAGTCTTGATAATATCCTTCAGTTTAATAGCCTGAAAAGTCATATGAGCTACACTACTTTCATATAATATACCTACTGTTTCTTTATCAATCATAGTCAGGCAAGAATATCCCCAGCCCCAACCGGCATCCAACAACAATTGATTTTCGGGCAACCAAGTCACTCCACCATCAAGACTTGCCTTAATTGTGATACTATGACGATTCTTCGTATCGTTCGGATTAGAGAACAACAGAATATCTTTACCCAGCACATTATCTTTGGCTTTCACACTAATCAAACTCGCCATACATACCGGTTCCTGCAAAGAAGTACGAGAAGACACGTGTTCTTTCCAAGTTTTACCCATATCGGTAGTAGTAGAAACTGCACGACTTCCACCACGATTATCACGCATATTCAGCATTAATACTCCCGGTTCTATTTCAGCAACTTGTGATTCTGTCGTATTGGTACGCGCCAATGAACTGATATGCCAAGTTTTTCCATGGTCTTTACTATAGATAATACCTGCATTGGGAATTCTATCACTTCCGATATACTGGCTGGCAAATACCAACGTACCATCATCCATCGATATACCTCTACCCGGACCTTGCAACAAGAAATACCAAGAAGGATCTTTTACCTGTTCCGTAATATTTATCGGTTCAGACCAAGTTTTACCATCATCGTCACTCTTCACTAACATAAGTTGTGCTGTGTGGTGCATATCCATTCCCGGTTGAGAATTCCACCAAGCACGTCCGTTACCCATTCCGTGTGTCCATGCTGCTATAATCCAGATAGTACCGGTTTTCCTATCCACCAAGATAGCAGGGTCTCCCACACCATTCTGAGCTTTTGGCAAACCTTCATGTTCGCCGAAAGACATCGGGATACGCATCTTTTCCCAAGTCTGTCCGCCGTCTGTACTTCTGCTCAACCCTATTTCTACATATTCTTGCAAGTCTGCGCTGTTGTTGTGGCGAACATCATATACACCAAGCAACGTACCTTTATTAGAAGTTGCCAATCCCGGAATACGATAAGCTGCTACCCCGTCATCGCCGGCATGACGAACACCAACTCCCATATAGTGGGTATCAGCTTTGCGCACAACCTTCACCGGAGCAGTCCGATTATCCATCGTTACTCCTGTCATTTCCACCGATACCTTTGCAAGTACAGAAGCTGTTGGTTTCATCTGCAAACTAACCCAAAAATAGTTCACACCCGGATACAGTTTCTGGTCTACTTTTAACACAACATCTCTTTTCGGAGCTTTCACTTCCGCTTTCAAAATAGAATAAGAAGGGTTAGCAGCCAATGTTTTACCCGGAGTATTACTTGGAATATAATCAACGGGAGCAAAATAAGTTTTTCCTTTTCTCTCAGAACTTTCTGTTCCGCCATAATAGAGTTTCACTGCCTCTATTTCATTCAGATTCACTTCTTTGCCGAAACTAAGTTTCACATCATTCAACACCTGACTTTGCGTAGCATCTATACGCAAATTAAACAGTTCATTGTCCTGCCGTTCAATCAATACCGGAATACGAGTTTCGCGCACTGCAACCGTATCCTGCTTTTGAGCACTCATCTGTAAAGGAGAGAGGCTGTCTCTTATACACATCTGACGCTGCCGACGAAGCTAGAAGTGTAGAT
>ENA-OZKN01000591-OZKN01000591.1-human-gut-metagenome-genome-assembly--contig:-NODE-591-length-15322-cov-6.395559_pt1 | contig 15322 bp, 10 predicted proteins | sample MGYA00244827_ERZ653766 | MGnify/ENA primary metagenome ERZ653766 (study PRJEB26926, sample SAMN06165281) | human gut metagenome | biome: ENVO:00009003; feature: ENVO:2100002; material: ENVO:00002003... | reverse complement strand
TACACTTCTAGCTTCGTCGGCAGCGTCAGATGTGTATAAGAGACAGACTTATGCAAATGCAGCTATGCTAAAATCCCAAAGTATGCCTTATTCAGGAGATTTGCCAACTGCGGAAGATGAAATTGTAGTGCAGGAATCCTTTTTGGACAGCTTGGGATATTCCAATGAATTAGGACAGACAATCAATATTCCGTTTTCAGATGGCACTACCCACGATTTCAAATTAACGGGAATCTTAGATGTGAAAACGGGAGATATTGGACGCTATACCGCCATTATATCAAAAGAACTGGCAGAACAGCAGTCGGGAAATAAGATAGGAATGGATTACTATATCGGCCTAAAGAATGCCCCAAATATGAGTGAAGAAGAAGCTGCCAGCTATGCAAACACTCTGGCACAGCAATTAGAAATTTCCGATGATAATGTGATTGTTCGTTCTACCTATTTTAATTTAAAGGATGAAAATCGTGGAAGTGATATGCTGTTTTATTTCTTGATCGGTTTTATCACTTTCGTTGGCTCCGGCATTGTGATTTATTCGATTTTTTATATTTCAGTGGCAAGCAGTATTCGGAATTACGGACAGCTTCGCACCATTGGAACAACAAAGCGACAGATTAAAAAGATGGTTTATCGCGAAGGGAAATTGTTGGCTGCCATTGGGATTCCGATAGGTTTGGTGATTGGAAATGTAATGGGCTATCTTCTGGTTCCCGATGGCTGGTACTGGCTGACTACTCTCAGTGTGACAGTTGGAGTTGGGATTTTTGCATTTATGATTGTGATGCTTTCCATTCGCACACCTGTAAAAAAAGCGGCGGCTGTCTCACCGATGGAAGCTTTGCGATATTCCGATTATCAGGGAAAGATGGAAGAAAGCTCTGTGCTGCACCGTAATATAACCCCTGCTTCACTTGCTAAAAGGAATCTGTCCAGACAAAAGACAAAATCCATTTTAACAATACTTTCCCTTTCCCTTGGCGGAGTGTTAGTTGTATTGATTTCCACTATGTTGATTTCTTATGATGGCGCTGCAGAGGCGAGAGGAAGGGAGTTCCCTGTTGGTGAATTTAACATTCAGCTTAACGCAAATCAATCTTGGGATACCGCTGATGTGTCTTTGGCTGGATTACAGCAAAAGGATTTACTAAATGCCGATCTTGTAAATGCAATAGAGTCTATGGATGGCGTTACAGGAACCAAGCGGTGGTATTATACAGACGCAGAATATCGTGTCAATGATTATGATGACAACTGGATTTACGGATTTGCCAAAGAAGATGTTTCTGTATTGGAAGAAAACTTGATCGCCGGAACTGCTGATCATCATGAATTGGTATCAAAAAATGGCATCATTTTGATAAAGGATACAGCAGAAAATTTATCGCTGTCCGCACAACTTGGTGATGAGGTCGAGGTTGATTTTTTAACGAAGGCTGGACAGACCATAACCAAGAGCTATACGATTATGGGAATTGTCAGCAATTTCAATCACCCGGCATTTAATATGTGTTTTGCTATGCCAGAAGAGCTTATGAATGAAGCGTGCGAAATGGATTGTTCCGGAACGATATCGGTAATAACGGAACCAGATAAAGCTGATACGATTGAAGCTTCCTTAAATCAGCTGATAGATGGAAATAGTGACTTGGTCATGGATACCATAGAAGAAAGTATCACTTATTACAGCAGGAATCAGCAGCTTCCCTTTGGAGCATTGCTGATTGTAGCCATCATTGTTGTATGTTTTTCTTTCATCAACCTTGTGAATACGACAATTACGAACTTTTTATCGCGAAGGCAGGAAATAGGAATGTTACAGGCGATTGGTTTAAGTAAAAGGCAACTGATGAAAATGCTGTGTTATGAGGGAATGCTTTATTCCGTTTTTGCTACGTTTGTAACATTGGTTTTGGGGGCTGGACTTGGTTTCCTATGCGTACAGACAGTTGCGAAAACAATAAACCCATACTTCTATTATTCATTCCCATGGCTGGTTATATTGATATATTTGGCAATCCTTCTGATTGTACAGTTTATCTTGATTTCTTATACAACTGGAAATTTGAAAAAACAATCTCTTGTTGAGCAAATCAGAGCGATGGAATAACTGCATTCAGAGTTTTGTCTACGCTGAACGAGGATGCAGACAGAGAATTTTTTGATACACTTATTGAGGAGTTTTGTAACGAGACACCGGGGACTACATTCTTAAGTTTTTTGTGATATGGCATAGGAGAAGATAATACTATAAATTTTTGAAAAAACGATCATTAATCAATAAATATAATAATTTGTGTGATTTAGGACATTTCTGTGACATTTGTATTTTACAATATGACTATAGAAAGTAGGTGTCCTTTATGAAAAAGAATCACGAGGTTGTTGGATTGGTTATTGATGCAATTCAACAAAACGATACGCTGAGGTTTTTATCAGCAATAACAGGGTGTACAATTAAAGATTTTGATAAGATAACTTACAATGGAAGCAGAACAGTAGGAGATTATCTATCTATTCTTCCCATATTTCAAAATGATGTATTTTCGATGCAGGCAATGTTGGAACTGGCAGGTTTGGAAACAAAAGAGAATTATCGAATTGAAGAATTGACAATTGGTGAGAAGAAATTACTACTATTGATAACTCTTATTGTTGATACATCAAAACAATATCTGCTTCAAAATTTATTTCAGAATATGCAGGTGTCAGAAGTGAAATGTGCTACTGAATTGCTTATAGAAATGTCAACATATATGGATATCATTTTGATTAGCCCATCAACGTATGGATATGAAATTTGTGACAAAACGATTTACTGGCCTGATAATAACACAATAGATAATCGCGAATTTCATATCTCACGAAATAAGATCAAAGAAATGTGTATCATGCCTACCTTTATTATGAAGGAAATTATAAAGGTGATAAAAGAAAATGAAACTACAGATATTGCAATACCACTTTGGAATGTAGTTCCTGGAGAATATGAAGAATACGCATATCAGGTATTAAATTCAAATGCAGATAAGGAAAAATTTAATTATCCATATATATCGCACAGACCTTTCCGATACGGTGATGTTTATTGGATTATGGAGCATCAATTGCAGGAATTGGAAATAAATGGTAGCAGGTGCTTTGAAGAAACTCATTTTATACCAGACGAAGCAGTAATTCATGTAAAGTGTAGCGAATATTTCTTCAGGTGTTGTAAAGAAGCAAAAAGGATTTTTTATGACTATGCAAAAAATCATGTGGAGGAACTGATATGCAAAATACATTGATTGGGGTGTGAAGAGAAACAAAATTATAGTAATTGCAGATGAAAGCAAATTGACAGGGGAAAGTCTGGTCTTATTGGAGCAACAGACAGAGATTTATCAGGCAAAAGGAATCCAGGATATTCTTTCTCATCTGACAGTTTGCTCTTATCATTTAATTTTGATTGCATTACAACAAGAACCAGAAATAATATGTCAGCTTGTAGAAGCAATCAGAAAGTTAGTGATAACACCTGTGATTGTCTTATTATCTGAACATGCCGAAATAAGAAGTAAAATCATTTACTTGGGGGCAGATGTGGTATTGACACAACCGTATACAGCAGAAGAAGTCAGTCTGCAGTCGTATGCATTGATTCGCCGTTATACAGAATGGAAATCTGAAAGAAGAGAAGAAATTCCTATCATGCTTGGAAAACTGGAAATCTTTCCACTTCAAAGAACAGTGGAATGGGATCATAAAAGAGTCCCAGTTGTAAAAAGGGAGTTTGATTTTCTACATCTGTTAGCGTCTACACCGGGAAGAGTGTATACATATGGTCAGATTTATCAGCTGGTATGGCAGGAGTACCCACATGGGGATATTACAAATATTATTTACTGCATGGTACATCGATTGAAACAGAAATTGAAAAAAGTAGATGAACAAGCAGTAAACATAATTTGTAGTGTGAAAGATGTGGGATATTGTTTAAGAGATTAAAAAAATATTAAGATTTTTTACAGCGAATTTTTAATCTTTATATGTAAAATTGATTTTAGAAAATATTATGAAGTTAAAAAGGGGGTATCCGATTGAATTCAGTCTCAAGTAACCAATCAGTCGTATCTAGTCAACAAGGTCTGTTTGACGCTATTAAAGACTTGCTTTTTGTTAATCCTATTTTTTTATTTGGAATAATAGTAATTTGCGTAATGGTGATTATAATTTTCAAGAAGAATAGGACAATACCCAAAACTAGAATATCGATTTTATTATTGGTATTTTATTACTACTTATGTGTAATGCTGACAAACATTGTAGGTATTCCTACTCTTAGTGAATATATAAGGTTGTCAAGGTTAGGAGAAGCGTTCTTCAATCCTAATATAAATCTGATTCCGTTTAGTGACGGATTTAGTTTGAGTTTTATTTTGAATATTTTTCTCTTTATTCCATTGGGTTTTTTGTGTCCCCTTATAAGTAAGAGTTATCAATGCGTAAAAAATACACTTTTAATTGGTTGTGGACTATCCTTTTCTATTGAAATTGTTCAGTTATTTACCTTGTATAGAGCAACAGATATAAACGATCTTATTACAAATATTATCGGAACACTTATAGGCTATTTTTGTTTTAGGCTTATACACAAGCTAGTAATAACTAAATCGCATTCAATAAGTGATTTTAAGGAACAGTATTATATGCGGTATATGCCTATCGTAATTATAGTTACCACCTTTATTTTAGGTTTTTTTAGTTAAGTATAAATTTGAAAAATTAAAGTTTGATAACTTCATATTCATGCACAAAGCAGTTAGTCTTAGGATTGACTGCTTTTTAACAAAAGATGCTACTTAGGTGTTAATGGTGTCTTTTTAGTGCAATTTTATTGTCATATCAAGGCTCGTTCAATCGTGGTAAATTCGTGGTAAAATGGGTGTGTTTTTATACTTCAAAATGCTTGAAAGTGTAGTATTTATGTGGATAATAAAAAATCAGATATAAAATTTACAAGAGATTATAGAAGGTAGGCTTTTAAAAATAGAGCCTGCTTTTTATATGGCGAGATTTTTGCTGTAACTGTAATGGAAAAGAAATGACAGGACAACTGACAGTTATTTGACAGACAACTGACAGTCTGATGACAGCTTAGTTTTGTATACTACTTCTTTATGTAAAAAATGGGCTTCGTTCCATGACATAAAGGAGCAGTGTATGTGCCAGAAAGAGCTACAAAAGAGAAAAACCTAACTTCATATGCAGCGTTTGGTGGTGTCGCAATTCAAAACAGGATTGCGGCATCTTTCTTTTTGTGGAGAAAACTCCGGTTCATACAGTCTTTTGCCTGTGAGAAGGCAAGGTCACCACCGCTCCGATTTGATTTCAAAAAAATTCAGATCGGAGGAAAAGAAAGGTGACATTTCATAAAGCAAAAGAAGAATATAAATGGAAACAGTGGAAGGAGCAGGAGGAACGGATTTTGCGAAAATCCGGTGTCAGTGAAGAGGTAATCCAAAGACTTCGTGAATTAGACTGGCAGGACTTTAATGCGGAGCGGAGATTCTGGGAACATTTTTCTTCTAATCAAGAAGAATTATACACCAGGGAATTGGAAGAACCATCTTCAGTGGTGCTTAATATTCAACAGTTACTTGACAGTGTGGAGAATGAGCAGCTATTACAGGTTCTTTTGGAGTCGGATAAGAAAACACTGCAGATTTTACTTCTGAAGATGTGGGGATTTTCTGTTCGTGAGATTGCAGGCCAGATGGGACTAGCGGAAAAGACCATTTATACACGAATTGAGCGATTGAAGAAAAAAATTAAAAAAGTTTTGAAGAAGTGAAGAAAAATGGGGTATCTCATCGGCTCTATATATGAAAGGGGTAATTGCCCCCAGTTCCTTGACAACCACATACCAGCATTACAGGTACGTTCCCAAAGATAGAAGCGTGACAGCATAAGCGCCAGGACGGATGGGAACAAGCACTGCAGGATTGTTATGGAAAGGTCTGTCCAAAGACTATGGCGGATCATTTCGTGAGAAAACTGTCGGTGCCTGTTCTCATTCTGAGCGACTCCTTATAGCTGTGAATGGACTTTCGCAGGTCTTTCGCCAGGATCATCGGAGGGGGATAATGATACGAAATTCTTCTCAAAAAAGAAGAGGATGGACTCTAAGTTGTAATCAGCAAGACTTTCAGGAAATCTGCGAGCGGTGCAAAGCGAAGCATCCGCCTGTGATGTTCCCTACCATAGATGTGGTGTGGCAGCCGGGGAGTCGAGGACAAATACGGTGCCAAAGAAAAGAAGAAACGATAAGAAATCAAAAAAGAGTGTGTCGTTGATATCAGATACATGCGGCTGTGGGAAAGTGCCACAGCCGTATTCTTGTGGTATTAACGCCATGCGGAAAGAAGTACTATGTTTTATAAAGTTGAATATCAAAAAAGAGCGCATCAGGAAGTGGAGAAGATCTTCCGGGTACTATTTCCGGAACAGGGACTGGCAGTCCGGGAAGAGCAGATCCGTCTCTGCCATGAAATGCTGGATACCCTGCTGGGAGAACAGATTGCCTTGTGTGATGCAGGAGTAGGGATTGGAAAAACCTATGCCTATCTGGTAGCCTGCGTATTATTGCGGAAGTATTCCATGCTGACTGGGAGAGGAAATCCGTTGGAGCAGCGTCCGGTAGTGGTGTCCACCTCCAGCATTGCATTGCAGAAAGCAATATTGACGGAATATATTCCATTTTTGTCCAGGGTGCTGCTGGAACAAGGGATCATTCAGTCTCCGCTTCGGGCAGTGGTGCGAAAAGGGAAAGAACACTTTGTCTGTGACAACAGGCTGGAACAACGAATCGAAGCGATCCGCCATAAACAGAAGAATGCTGCCCAAAAAGAAGCACTATTGTCCTTGCGGAAACAGTATGATATGGATAGCGTAAAGAATCTAAGTGGATTTGACAGAAGGCTGGTCTGTGTGCCGAAATTCTGTCCAAGAGAATGTCCGGGCAGGCAGATGTGCCGCTATCAGAGATATCTGGAAGAATCCAGGAAACAGGATGTGTTCATTCAAATCTGCAACCACAACTATTTACTGGCAGATGCGTATCACAGAGCAGAAGGATACAAGCCTTTACTGGCGGATTATCGGATCATGATTGTAGACGAAGCTCATAAGTTACCGGAAGCGGCAAAGCAGATGTTTGGACAAAACCTGTGCATGGATGATATCCGAGAAATAGCATATTATCTGGAACGGGAGCATCAGAAAGAAGAGGCAAGAATCCTGCGGACAGTGATGTGTGACGCATTGCATGTTGTTGGTGCAGAACAGAAGAGTGGAAAAGGAATCCGGGAAACATTCCGTCATACAACAAATAGTGTGGTTTCTCTGTGGGAAGGAGTAGAAATGTTGGAAATTCTTTTAGAAAAGCTGGAAAAATGTGTTCCAAAGTGGATACGGAATCGGCTGGAGGATGCAAAAGAGGTGCTGGAGTGTTTTTGCAGCAGTGATGAGAAATATGTCCGCTATCTGCGATTCGATACAGAGAAGCTTCCCATTTTATGTGCAGCCAATCGGGAAATCCCAGAATTGCTTCGGAAGATGTTATGGGATCGGGAAGAAGGGATATCTGCTATCTTAACTAGCGGAACGCTAAAGGCAGGCGCAGGCTTTTTACGCACCCGGCAGATCACCGGGCTGGAAGGAAGAACAGGAGTGCAGGAATATGTGGCAGAGTCCCCCTTTTCCTACGAAAAGAATTGTCTGATATACCTGCCAAAGACGTTGGAATATTGCAGGAGAGGGAGCAGGGAAGAGGCAGTAATGGTGGCGAACCAGATCCATTCCTTGATCTGTTCCACTTACGGACATACGCTGGTACTGTTTACCTCTTATACATTGATGGGAAGTGTGTACCAGATTTTAAGAGACAGCCTGCCATTTCCTATGGTGGAAGTATGGAGGCATTCTCAAGAGGAAATCTTGCGGTTCAAGACCATGGAGAATGGGGTGCTGTTTGCAGCCGGCTCCTGCTGGGAAGGGGTAGACTTTCCGGGAGATATGGTATCTTCGCTGATTATTGTGAAACTGCCTTTTGCAGTACCAGATCCAATCAGCGAAGCAGAGAAGGAGACGTATGACTCTTTGGAATCCTATATCCAGTCTATCATTGTGCCGGATATGCAGAAGAAACTGCGCCAAGGATTTGGGAGAGCCATCCGGACAGAAACCGATACCTGCGTGGTGTCTATTTTAGATATACGGGCGGTAAAAGGCGGCAAGTATCACGAAGATGTAATGTGTGCGCTTCCGCCCTGCCGGATAGCAGAAGAGTTGAAAGAGGTACAGGATTTCATCCGCAGCCGGAAAGGTGTAGAGTATTATTTATAATAGGAAAAATCTGCTTTCCAGCCTTGTTGCTTGTGCTTATTTTCCAGGCGCTTTTAAGGGGAAAATTTAGTACAGTTTTTGGAGCGGTTTTGGAGGGATTGTTGGTATTGATGAATAGCTATTTGAACATGAAGTGGGTATAATGTGTATAGCGTTAGAGGAAAGGGCGGTGAGCAAAATGGCACGATATGCAGTGGAACATATCTGGGAAGGAAAACAGGAATATTTTTTAATCCGGGATCATCAGAGCTGGCAGATGGTGCTGTTCCCGTCCAAGTATCTGACGCATTTGATCCGAGCAAACCGTTCCCCGAATACCGTTGGCCGCAGGGCAAAATCCATCCGGTTCTATCTGGAATATCTGGATGAGAAAGAGATGGAACTGTCCCAGGTGGCGGAACTGGAATTCCAGGAACAGTATGAACATTATGTGGGATTTCTCCACTGGCTGAAAGCCGGAAACCATTTGCATGAAAAGAAAGAGAAACTGCCAAGCAATAAAACCTGCAATGCGTACTTAAAAGACGTGTTCAGGTTTTTCTGTTTTTTAGAGCTGGAAGCAGATATGGAAAGGCTGAAAGTGTTATATTATGACAGCTTTACCACCCATGATTCCATCGGTGTAAAACGGAAGCTGCGGTTCCGGTCATTCAATGGCTATCTGAAAGAGGAAGAACGAAACGTCCGTCCGGCAGAGCATCAGGAGATTTTGGAACTTTTGAAGCAGTGTACCAACTGCAGGGACCAGCTTCTGATCATGCTGCTGGCAGAAACCGGATACCGGATCGGCGAGATCTTAGGGGTAAATTATACCAGAGATATTGATTATGAAAGACACACCATCCGGGTATTCTTCCGGGATGACAATGAGAACAAGGCAAGGGCGAAGAATGCGGCGTACCGAAGATCCAAAGTCAGTGATGCCACCTTCCAGTTTTTACTGTTTTATTTGTCCAAGTACCGGGACTTTTTACAGCACCAGCCGATGCTGTTTGTAAACATCGAAGGAGAGACAAAAGGAAAGGCACTGCAGGTGGATGCAGTTTACCGGATGCTGGAGCGGATGGAGAAAAAGACAGGCATCCATACAACGCCCCATATGTTACGGAGATACTTCGGAAACATGAGGCGGGATGCCGGATGGCCACTGGAAATGATCAGTGAGGCATATGGACATAAGCACATCGACACGACCATTAAATATCTGAACATTATAGATGACCAGCTTATGGAAGCCAGCGACCAATATTATGCAAAACATTCTGCCCTTTATGATGTGGAGAAACTCCTGTAGGAGGTGAAGAACATGCCCGCTTATCAATTACATATTTATGAACAGCAGGAAGAGCGGGAAGCACTGGAACAAAAAATCTGTGAACAGGTGGATGCCTGCACAGAGGTAAATGGGAAAATACGAAACAGGGTAAAGAAATTTCTGATAGAAGAGGGGATTACCAACATTTCGGAAATGGACGTAGCCCTAAGGCTCCGATACGAAGAATATCTGGAAAGGAACGAAACCGTCCATGCACCGATTACCTGCCTGCGGGGATTTGACAGAATCTTCCTTCATCAGATGAAAAAAGAGATGCAGACACTGGCAGGGCGAAGAAACTATACCACGGAGTATCGTGATCAATGGATGTGCCTCACCTATTATCCGGAGATTGAAATAGCAGAATCTTTTCTGACCAGCAAAGATGGAAAGGAACTGCTGTGGGATTTTACACTGGAGTGTCCGAGAAATTTGAAGATGCAGATTTTTACAGTATTAAAAGAGGTGATCCATACCTACAAAGGCCGTTACAGAAAAGAGAAACTGCTGGCACTGCAAAGGCTCTATCAATTTTGTATGAAACATCAAGTGGCTGATATTGAGACCATGACACTGGCCAAAGAACAGCAATTTGAGCAGGAACTCTCAGAACGTTTTAGAGGGGAAAAGAAAAGTGCTGTGTTTGGTATCCTGCGGATGAGCAGAAAAATCCTATTTTTACAGGCACCGGAAATTCATTGGAATGCGAATGTGTGGTTTTTGGAACGTTTCCATTTTTCCAGAGAACGAATGAATCCAAGCAAGCCCGTGGAATGGGTATCCTTTAAAGAGGTGAACAACCTAGAAAATCAAAAGATTTTGCAAAAATATCTGCGGTACCTGTTTGGAATCACAGATTTATCTATCAGTACCATCCGAATCAAGCTGCTGGAACTTCGTACATTCCTGGTACATTTCAATGGAGAAGAAAAGCCAATCTATGAAGTGGAAGCAGAGAAGATTCAGAGATATCTGGAATCCATTCAGAGACAGGATACCCGTGAAAAGACAGCAAATGGAAGAATCTTTATGATTTTGCAGTTTTACAACTTTCTTGTAGTAAAAGGATATCTGAAGAAGATTCCCTTCCGGCATGAGTATTATTTGCAGAAAGAAATGCATGGCCACAATGACCGCAGCGTACCAGAAAGAATCTATACGGAAATTTTATCGAAGCTGGCAGAGTTTCCGGAACATCTGCGGTTGATATTCCTGCACTTATGGTGTACGGGAATTCGGGGAAGCGAAGTGTGTACCCTGACAGGTGGTGATTATGAAGAAAAGAATGGAGATTACTGGCTAAAAGTATATCAGGTGAAAATGAAAACGTATAAGCGGGTTCCCATTCCGGAAGCATTGTACAAGCTGGTACAGGTGTACAAAAAGAAATATCAGATTGGACCAGAAGAATATCTGTTTAAAAGCAAAAAAGGTGGAGCATTCCAGTATGCTACATTACGGTATCAAATGTTGAAATACTGTGAGAAAAATAAGATTGCAGACGGGGAGTACATTTTCAGATCCCATGATTACCGTCATAACCTGGCTACGCTTTATTATGATAACGGTATTTCCCTCCAGGCAGTGCGGGATTACCTGGGGCATGAATACGAAGAAATGACCAGACAGTATGTGGACTATATGCCGAAGAAACTGGAAAAAGCCAGTGAAGCATACTTCCAGGAAGAAACCCACAGCTTTGCGGCGGAACTGATGAAAGGAGAGTTCCATGGATAAAAAATTATATCTAATCGATTTGGACTGCTATGCAAGAGCAGATGAAAAACAGAAAAAGAAGGTAAAGGAATCCCATTGCTTTGATTTCGGGCTGCTTCCAACAAAGGGACTTCAAAAAGAATTCCGTTCCTTTATTGAGGAACGAAGCCGACAATGTGCATTGGCAACGATGATACAGGAACGAGTGATCTATCAGAGATTTTGCAGAATGGTAAAGGATAAGCACATCCGGGCAGAGAGCCTGCAGGAACTGGAGTGGGAACAATGGCTGCTAAAAATCCGAAGCTGGCTTCTGGAACATGGGCAGAAACTGACCATGCAGGGAATCAGCGTATATGGGAAAGAAAAGACAGTGCCATCGAGCGTCATCACGTATGTGCGGAAGGCATATCGATTTACAGAAGCCAAAGAGGAACGGGATGAGATTGAGAAAGATATCTGGACATTAGAGAATCTGGACATTGCCTATAAAAAGAATCCGATTAAAAATGTGCAGACTTTGAATTTTACAGCGATTATCCAGGATGACTTACGGGAAGAAACAAAAAAGGCAGTTTATGAACATTTACATCATGAAGCGATTGCAACAATTATCAAAGAACTGACAGCCATCCGGAGACTATCCAAATATCTGAAAGAAACATATCCCGATATCCATTCGGCAGAAGAACTGAATCGGGAGTTGCTGGAAGAATATCTGACGTACCTTGCAACGGAAGCGGAGGGCGTAAATAATTACCGGGCAGATCTGACGAACCTCCGGGGACTGCTGGAAACCATCGGAAAATTATATGGGTATCCACACTTAGAAATTTTATTCCTAGCCAGTGACTTGCCCAGACAGGTGCAGCCGAAATTGAAATCTTATTCAGATAGTGAGCTGATTCGTTTTAATGCAGCGCTTGCGGAGCTGGATGAGCAGATGGAGCGGCTTATGGTCATCCACCAGATGTTAGGAACAAGGATATCCGATACCCTTACCCTGCAGACAGACTGCCTGTATCGGCAGGACGGACATCCTATGATCCAGATCCGGCAGATGAAAACAACTACCTTTGTGAAGCCTATCAGTGCAGAACTGGAACTGCTGATTGAAAAAGCAATAGAGTATAGCAAGAAAAGGTATGGAGATACGGTTTACATTTTTGTGGATGAAAAAAATAGCAAGAGACCGATGCAGTACAATACCGTTCAAAACAAGGTGATGGATCTGATTCAGAAAAAAGATTTGCGGGACGATCATGGAGAATTGTTCGGATTTGGAACGCATATGTTCCGCCATGTATATGGTATCCGCTTAACAGAACTGCATCTGGATGACTGGACCATCGCAAAACTACTGGGGCATACATCTGTAAAGAATGTGAAATTTTACAGGAAGATGAGTCTCCAGATCATCGCAGATGAAACAAGAGAAATCAGGGCAGAGATGAGCCGGATGATTCGGGCGAATCTGGCCGGATGGGGGAAAGAATATGAGCAAATATGACAAGATGCTGGAAGTAAACCATAAACAGAGCGTGGAGAAAATCCAGCGGGCAAAGCTGACAATTCAGGAGATGATTGAAGAAGAGGATAAAGTGACAGTCCCCAAACTGATGCAAAAGACCGGACTGTCCAGAGGATTTTTCTATAAGAACCCGGAAGTGCGAAAGGCAGTAGATCGTGCCTTGCAGCTACAGGCTGGCATGGTAGATAAGAGAAGAAAGATTTTAGATATGGCAATGGACAACCGTATCCTGCAGCTGGAGCAACAGGTAGCGAAACTGAAAAGAGAGAACGAGACATTACGAAAAGAAAGTGAAGCAATGCGAAAGGCATTAAATAAAAGAGATTTGAATCTGATCAAGAATTTTTAATGAAGAAGAAAATAATCAGCGGCTGGCAGGGGCGAGAAGAACGTGCCTGCTGGTAGTTGTTGAAATAAAAAGGTATTGTTGATGTTTAGATTGTGTGAGACAATAGAGATGTTAATTATATTCAGCCATAATTGGAGTTCATGATAAAGGAGAATACAATATATGAAGAAATATGTTCAGGAAGCAACGGATATAAATATCTGGACATCCATAAAGAACAATACTTTTGGGAGAAATAAAGATATAAAAGAGTTTATAGATGGGTTAGAACTCATAGATGAAAGTGCCTGCATTAGCTTGGATGCGAAATGGGGAGATGGAAAGACATTTTTTGTCCGACAGATTGAAGAAGTGTTAAAATATGTGTTGGCAAATCAACGGGCAGATGAAGAAAATCCGATTGAGAAAATTCCATCTTATGAATATTTGAAGGACAATGAAATGATGGCTAAAATAGATTTGAAGCATTCTTATTTGCCAATCTATTATAATGCATGGATGTATGATAATCATAGCGATCCACTTATGTCCCTGTTGTTAGTCATGACAAAGACTTGCAAGGGAGTTTATGATACGAAAATAGATTCTGAAAAAATTAGTGAAAAACTAATAAAAGCATTGTCAACGTTACCTATTTCATTAGGTGAATTTAAGATGAATCCATTTACAGTAGCTGAAAAGCTACAAGTGAAAAAGGTAGATATTTTATCACTTGTACAGACTGAGGAAGAAATCCGGGAACGAGTAAAAGGAATCTTCAATGACATTATTGTAGAAAGAGCGCAGAAACTGATTATATTTATTGATGAATTGGATCGCTGCAGACCATCTTTTGCCATAGAAATGTTGGAGAGAATCAAACACTATTTTGATGATGAGCGTGTGATTTTCGTGGTGTCTCTTAATAAGGAGCAGTTAATACATACCATAACAAGTTATTATGGAAGTGGATTTGATGCAACCAGATATTTGAATAAGTTTTTTGATGTGAATATAAATCTTCCAGTAATGGATCGGTATCAAAAACAGTCAATAGAATTTTCTGAACAACGAACAGAGAGAAAATATTGGTTGCATCAACTAGCGGAAGAGTTGAGTGACTATTATCACTTATCTTTGCGAGATAAACTGATTTACAAGAGTCGAATTGAATCAGTACCAAGTTCTACAGGAACATACATAAGTTCAGAGTCATATTTTATATCACTATTTGTAGCATGTATTATATTACTTGATATTATTGATATTCCAGAAAAGAAAAAATTTTTAGAGGGGAAAAGTACTTTTGTTGCAAGCGTATTACCAGAGTTAAAAGCTTACCAGAGATTTGTAAATAGATTGATTGGAGATGGAAATAGTACAGTTGAAGAAAGTCAATTTCAAAGTAATTGCGAAGAAGTTGTGAAAGTATATAAATATGCATTTGAAACAGAATCAGATGAATATTATGAAAGGTTTGAAATAAGCCGAGAATTAAAACAAAAATGTATTGCAGCAAGCAATGGACATAAGTATTATTAATATATAAAAGCAAGTGGGGACTTCTGGAAAGAAAAGATCTGCTTGCTTTTAACGTATAAAGAAAATGTACACAGTACACAAATGTACATACCGTTAAAGCCCCTATTTTCAAGGCATAAGGGGATAGGGGTACAGTTTACTGATGAACCGACAGGAAACCTCGATGAAGAAACTGCAATGTCCATTATGCAAATACTGGAAGACAGTGTACACCAGATGAACAAATGTGCAGTCATTGTTACTCATTCAAATGAAATTGCGAAAAAGGCAGATGTTGTTTTTCAATTAAAAAGGGGTACGCTGCACATAGTAAAAAATAATGAAAAGGTATAAATGGAAACATGGGAGATACGCAACTATTTTGTGCAATCTCCCATGTTCATTTTATGCAATCATTTCTTTTCTGTCTCTGACTCCCGAAACACTTTGGATGCCAGAAATGGAAGGAAGAAGATACTATAGAAAATAAGATGTATCAAAACCGTTTTCCATTCTATGACAG
>ENA-OZKN01000588-OZKN01000588.1-human-gut-metagenome-genome-assembly--contig:-NODE-588-length-15395-cov-4.654368_pt1 | contig 15395 bp, 9 predicted proteins | sample MGYA00244827_ERZ653766 | MGnify/ENA primary metagenome ERZ653766 (study PRJEB26926, sample SAMN06165281) | human gut metagenome | biome: ENVO:00009003; feature: ENVO:2100002; material: ENVO:00002003... | reverse complement strand
CGGCAGCGTCAGATGTGTATAAGAGACAGATATTACAGGCTGACTGCGGCAGGAATCTATATATTTCCCTGGTTGAAGCAGGAAAATTTTGACTCCATGGAAGCTTATCTGAAGAAAGAAAGCGGACAGTGGATCAACCTCACTGAGGAGGGCTTTGCTCTCTGTGAAGAGGAGGGGCTGTATGTATCTAACCAGAGTATGGTTGTGGGTAATACCTATTCCCTGCTGGTAACCTATGATAATGGAAAGAAGCAGACCAATACTCTGCGGTTTCAATACCAAAAAGACGGCAGTCTTAAAATTTACGGTTATCAGCACAATCTGCTTGGAAATACACAGAAGCCTGGAAAAATCATCTGTTCTTATGATACCGGAGATGAGAAATATCTCAGCAGATGTGCTGCCTATGCAGTGAAAACAGGGGGAAGCCTGAAGCAGATTGAGAAAGAATTGAAGGAGAATGTCAGACTGAGGGTCAGTACTGCTGAAACATTTGAAAATACAGCCGAGAATCCGGAACTGATTCTGGAATCTTCCTGGGATCTGAGCCGGGTGAATAGGGAAAAACAAGGCGTGTACAAGGTAACCGGATCATTTGTGATCCCAGAGGGATATGAAGTATCTGACAGCCTGACGCTGCCAGAGGCATATGCATATCTTTCTGTACAGAAAAAAGGAGAACCACAGATTAATACCTACAGCATGCCGATGGTAGACCTGCTGGAATTTCCTATGCTGTTGGATGGATTTTCTGCAGAGGAACGCCGGAACATACAGGTTTACCTCTCTGAGAATGAGGGAAATTACCGGAAAATTGATGATGACCTGGTGGAAGTGACTTCTGATGGAATTCAGATTTATTACAGAGAGATATTAAAGAAAGGACAGAACTACCAGATCTGTGCTGTCTATGAGAAAGGGAGCACAGGAATTTATTCTTTTTCCTATAATGATGCGTTTATTGTCAATGAATACTGGCATGAGCGAAATTTTTCGGACAGAGAGGAAAAAGATCTTCCTGACATTGTGCAGAAAGCACCTGCTTCGTCAGAAGTAGTACAGGAAGAAAAGAAAGAGAATCTGAATACGGGAAGTGCCGGATATCATTATGGTGACTCTTACGGAACAGACAATAATACAGACGGACAGAATAGCAGCAGTAACAAAGCTTCTGATGCAAAATCTGCTGAAATATCGGATACAGAGAATTCCGTGACAGAGTTAAGCACCGACACCATTACTGCAGTCAGTGGAAAGAGAATGCTTCTTATGATCCAACAGAATGGAAGTGCAAGGTTTGAGAAACAGGGAATCTCTGTAACATTTTCTCCGGATACAGTGAACGGATGGAAGATCAATGCAGAGGATGAAATCCAGATAAGAATCGAGAAAACGTCAGAAACTGCATTTTCTCTGCGGATTTTTGTCAGAGGTGAGGAGGTAACAGAAGTTCCGGGAACAGTGGTGGAATTTCAGACATCTGTGTTTGACGGAATCCAGTTACCTGAAACAGTAAAAGCGGAGGATGTGCAGGGAAATCAATATGCAGTGAATTATCAGGAAAAACAAAATGTTCTCCGTATGGAGATCAACCAGACAGGGGATTATTTTTTGACAGATGGAAAGTCAGAAAGTATAGGAAATCAGACGGATGAAGAAAGCGTGGAAGCTGTTTCAGATGGAGAAGATATAGGTTTTACAGAAGAGCCAATGCCAGAGGAGGAAACGGAGCAAAAGACAGAGCAGAAAACAGAGAATTCCGCCAAACAGTTTCTGATGATAATACTTACATTACCGGCAGTATGTATCCTGGTGGCTGCCATTATTTTTGCAATTCGTAAAAAACGCAGATAAGCGACAGTGGAAAGGCAAACAAAGCACCTGAAAACAGAAGGAGGTGTCAGCAATGAAGAAGAACTGGAAATATTCATTACTACTTATAGTAGCTGTATTTGCATTGACTATGGGCATATTCTTTCTGTTTTACTGCTTTGATAACAAATATACGGCCAGGGGGGACCAGGCCATTCAGGGAATCCTCTATGTGCCTGATGATGATTCTGTGCATTATCTTGCCAGGGAATGGGAATATTATCCGAATGTATTGCTGACACCGCAGGAAATAAAGGAACAGAAGGAGGACTACTACAGCCGTTATGTTTCCATTGGCGAGTACGGTGGAATGGACCTGGGCGACAAAAATAAATCTCCTTTTGGAAGTGGTACCTATCGGATGACTCTGGTGCTTCCTGAAAAAGAAAAACAATATGCTATTGGCCTGACAGAGATTTTTTCTGCTTACAAGCTGTATATTAATGGGGAATTGATGGGTCAGATGGGAAATCCGGATCCGGACAATTACCAGGAGCAGATTCAGAACAGGGTATTTACCTTTGAGGGAAAAGGAACTGCAGAGATTGTGATCGCAGTGACAGACAAACATTCGGTGTCATCGGGAATTCAGTATGTGCCGGTTTTGGCTTCTCCTTTTAAAGTGAATATTATCCGCGGGTTGTCACTTATGATTGCTGTGGTATTTATGGCTTTTACATTTTTTGTCCTGATTTTTTCAGTGTATATGTATATGCGAACTAAAAAAGTGGAGTTTGGACTTTTTGCCCTGCTTTGTATCTGCGTGCTGGGATATGGCTCTTATCCGATCCTGCATTCCTTTGTTGCAGTAAAAGTACAGCCTTGTTATGGAATGGAGGCATTGTTCTATTATCTGATGTTTGCCGGTGTTATGCTGGTACAACAGAAGATCCTGGGAGGTGAGGAAAGGATTCCGGAAATTCTTGCAGGTGTGGCCGCAGCAGCCGGAGTGATGGTTTTTGTGGCAGAAATGCTGTGCAGCAGAGCCCAGTCTGCAACAGGGCTGTATCTGATCTCTAAGCTTACAGAGATTTTGAAGTGGGCAGCAGCCGGTTATCTGCTTTTCAGAAGTGTAAAGGAGATAAAACAGAAGTACAGTAATGTACTTTTAGTGGGAATTGTTGTTTATGCAGCGTCTCTGGCAGCAGACCGGATATGGAGATTATATGAGCCGATCATTGGCGGGTGGTTTATGGAAATTGGTGCAGCAGTGCTTGTAGCCAGTGTGGGACTGACTCTGTGGATGGAGCTTGCCAATGCTTACAGATTTCAGCTTACCTATGGAGAATACAGCCGTCAGATGGAACAGAAACTGCAGATACAGAAACAGAATTATGAGGAACTTACAGAAAAGATGGATGAGATCAGCAGGATGCGCCATGATATGAGACACCATCTGCGCACCATCATGTCTTACACCCAGCAGGGAAAATATCAGGAGATGATGGAATATCTGCAGGAGTATGCATCCGTTATAACAGAAGAGGAAAAGCTAATCTGTTATTGCAGAAACATGGCCGTAGATGCAGTGATCCATTTTTATGCAGGAGAACTGAGGAAGAAAGGGATTCCTTTTGAATGTGATATGATGCTGCCACAGAATATTGGCATTTCAGATACAGATCTGTGCAAAATATATGGAAATCTTCTGGAAAATGCCGTAGATGCAGTAAAAGATCTGCTGCCGGAAAATAAGCCTTATGTAAAGATACTTACAAAGGTTAAGAACAGGAAGCTTCTGATAGAGATTTCAAATCCATATTCCAATGGAATCCAGCGAAGGGAAAAAGTTTTTTATTCAACAAAGCATGAAGGCTTTGGAATCGGAACAGCGTCTGTGGCAGAAGTGGTACAACGAATGGGCGGATATGTAGTTTTTAATACAGAAGAGGGTATTTTTAAAGTAAATATCTTTCTGCCGGTGAAAACAGTACAGTAAATAAATAGTTACTGCCCGGAGGGGAAGAGGCATATCGGAAATACTTATTTATCAGAGTCTGAAGAAAATAAGTATTCCAGATATGCTTTTTTTATCGCGTTGGAGCCACGCTTGCGTACAGTAACAAGCTCCTGATTGTCCATAACAAAGCCTTCATCTGTGGATTTCTCGATGTGATCCATATTTACGATACAGCCTCTGTAACAGGAGAGAAAACATTTCATTCCCTCCAGAAGCTCTTCGAATTTCTGGAAGGTTATGTAGGAGCGTATAATGCCTGCATCTGTGGTATGTACCTGAACTGCATTGCGGTAGGTATCCACGTACAGAATGCTCCTGACAGGGATCTTTACAGGGGTACGGTCGGAGATCAGCTCTATATATCTGGAATTCTGCGACTGCCTGAACTGGATTGTTGAGAGGATTCGGCAAAGCTTCTCCGGGTCAAAGGGCTTCAGCAGATAGTAGGATGCCTGTACATCATAGCTTTCCACAGCAAAGGAATCACTGCTTGAAATAAAAATCAGAGCAGCTGTATCCCTGGCTTCGCGGAGCTTTCTGGCTGCATCCATACCGGTCATACTGCCCATATAAATATCCATAATGATCAGGTCGTAAAATCCGGGTATGTATTTAGTAAAAAAAGCTTCTGCGCTGGAATACAAATGGATGTCTGCGGATGTATTCTGGGATTCATAATAAGAAGAAATGACAGATTTTACCTGACGCAGATCTTCCTTTGAATCGTCAAGGATTGCAATATTCAAAAGGAGTACCTCCTAAATTAACTTAAACATAATTTGTATTTTAGCGTATTTTCATGAGTTATTCAAGTACGGATTCCTTACTGAAAGCAAGTAATACCATAAGTATTTATTCATTTTTCCATATTTCATGAAAAATGTCATTTAATCCCATGTATCTTGAAAATAAGACTGAAATTTTTTATAGTAAGAACATAGAAATTCAGTTTAGAAATATGTACACACATTTTAAGAAAGGATGGTAAAAAAATATGAAAAACTGGAAAAAAATAATGGCAGGTCTTTGTGCTGCTGCAATGGTAAGCTCTATGGTTGTTCCGGTATGGGCAGCAGAGGAGACTACAGAAGAAGCAGCAGATGACGGAGATGTCGCGGATGTATCAGAGGCAATGTTAGGACTCTGGAAGGACAGCGCAGGAGATATCTACGGATTCTACAAAGATAATTCGTTTTTTGGTCAGTGGAAGGATGAAGAGCAGGATGTTCTTGGTGTATATGCCCTGAGTTCAGACGGAGAATATACAGCTCTGGTAATGCAGTTCGCAAATGACGACGGCACGTATGATGATGAAAATATGGTAACTTATCTGGTGCAGGCAAATGAGGAAGAGAATCTTCTGGAACTTTATGATCCGGACAGTCTGGACCTGACTGCAACCCTGGAGCCTTATGAGGCAGACGGTGATGAGTCGGATTACAATCAGACTTATCAGGATATGGGTGATATCCTGACAGAGTGTTATTCCGGCGAAACAGAAGCGGGTGAGACTTTTATTTATGCAGCTAATGAGGATGGAACTTTCTGCTCAGTACTTGTGATCGATCAGGATGATAACTATGTAAGCTTTGTTGGTGAAGGTACTTTTGATGAAGAGAATGGTACTGTGACGATTACTGATGAAGTTTCTGAGATGGCACTTACTTTTGGCGTGGCAGTGAATGATGATGATACACTGACACTGGATATGGGTGATCTTGGAAGTGCCACTGTACAGGAAGCTACGCTGGCAGTTGCCGTTCAGGGACTGAAGTATGCAGTTGAGAATGGAACTGAGATGAACTAAGCAATTCTTTTTCAGGAACAAAAATATGTGATTTTGAGGATACTCCTCTTCGGATAGATTTATTCGGAGGGGAGTGTTTTTTCTGTGCCGGGGGTTTTAGAATGGCTGGGAAGATGGTATAATGAGGAGCGAATTCTATAGTTTTTGTGGAAGTGTTACAGATGAGCAGAAACAGACAGGAAGCGAAAATTACGAGAGAGGTTTGAATTTATGAATATTCTGAATATAGAGCATGTTTCCAAGGTGTTTGGTGAGAAGGTGGTGCTGGATGATGTTTCCTACGGGGTGCATCAGGGAGATAAGATTGGGATCATCGGGATTAATGGGACCGGGAAGTCTACGATTCTGAAGATCATCGGCGGTCTGGAGGAGCCGGATGAGGGGCAGGTGATCACTCAAAATGGCCTGAGAATCACGTATCTTCCGCAGATGCCGGAGTTTCCGCAGGGAGCTTCTGTCCTGGATTATGTGGCAGAAGGAAAGTGGCAGAAGGACTGGAGTACTGAGAGCGAGGCAAGGAATGTTCTGAATAAGCTGGGAATTACAGACCATGAGGAGAAGATCGATCATTTATCCGGGGGACAGAAGAAAAGGGTGGCACTGGCAAGGACTCTTGTGAATCCCTGTGATGTGCTGCTTCTGGACGAGCCTACCAACCATCTGGATAATGAGATGGTGACCTGGCTGGAGGACTTTCTGAGAAGTTTTAAGGGCGTTGTGATTATGGTTACTCATGACAGATATTTTCTCGACAGGGTTACTAATAAGATTCTGGAGATTTCCCATGGCGGCCTTTATGCTTATGAGGCTAATTACTCGAAGTTTCTGGAACTGAAGGCAGAGCGTGAGGAGATGGAGCTTGCCAGTGAGAGGAAGAGACAGAGCGTACTCCGCATGGAACTGGAGTGGGCAAAGCGTGGATGCAGAGCCAGAAGTACCAAGCAGCGGGCACGTCTGGAACGCCTGGAGGCACTGAAGAATGGAAAGGCTCCGGTGCGTGATGCGAATGTGGAGCTGGATTCTGTTGAGACACGTATGGGAAAGAAGACAATCGAACTTCACCATATCAGCAAGAGTTTTGGTGAGAAGAAGATCCTGGATGATTTTAATTATATTGTGCTGCGCAATCAGCGTCTTGGGATTATTGGTACTAATGGATGCGGAAAGTCAACACTCATCAAGATTATTGATGGGATGATACAGCCGGATGCAGGAGAAGTGGAAATTGGAGAAACCATCCGCATAGGGTATTTTGCACAGGAAGTGCCGGATATGGATACCGATCAGCGTGTGATCGATTATATCCGTGACGTGGCAGAGTATATTCCGACTAGGGACGGGAAGATTTCCGCAACAATGATGCTGGAGAGGTTTCTCTTTGATTCTGCCATGCAGTATGCACCCATTGCCAAATTGTCAGGTGGTGAGAAGAGGCGTCTGTATCTGCTGAAGGTTCTGATGGAGGCGCCGAATGTGCTTCTTCTGGATGAGCCAAGTAATGATCTGGATATTCCTACACTGACCATTCTGGAGGATTATCTGGATTCTTTTGCAGGGATTGTGATCGCAGTGTCTCATGACAGGTATTTTCTGGATAATATTGTGGACAGGATTTTTGCTTTTGAGGGGAATGGACATCTGACCCAGTATGAGGGCGGATATACGGATTATACAGAGGCGCTGGCGAGAAAAGGCGGGGCAGTATCTGAAGGACAGAGCACTGCAGTTGGTGCGGAAAAGAAGAAGTCAGCTCAGGCAGACTGGAAGCAGAATCGTCCCCAGAAGCTGAAATTTACCTATAAAGAGCAGAGGGAATTTGAAACCATCGATGATGATATTGCAGCGCTGGAGGAACTGCTGGAGAAGCTGGATAAGGATATGGAGGCCAATGCCACCAATTCTGTGAAGCTTCGTGAGATCATGGAGCAGAAGGAGAAGGCACAGGCAGATCTGGATGAGAAGATGGACAGGTGGGTTTATCTGAATGATCTGGCGGAGCGAATCGAAGCACAAAAAAGTGAAAAGTGATTTTTTTCAGATGCTATTGACTTTGCAGAGGGTTCTTTAGTATGATACAGATTATGGAAGATTGCAGGAGCTGCTTTGCAGCGGGGCAATTTGCGGATGCCGGGTCAGTAACAGAAAATATCTTTTGATTCTGACATCTGTAAGTGAACAGTAAGTGAACAGGAGATATAAAAATATGGCAGAACAGGTCAGAGTTGTAGTGGACGCAATGGGCGGGGATAATGCCCCGGCAGAACCTGTCAGAGCTGCAGTGGAAGCTGTAACAGAGAGACAGGACATAAAAGTAATTCTTACAGGAAAACAGGAAGTGATAGATAAGGAACTGGCGAAATATTCCGGATATCCGAAGAACCAGATCCAGGTTGTCAATGCATCCCAGGTGATCGAGACAGCAGAACCCCCTGTTTTTGCAATCCGTAAGAAAAAAGATTCATCAATCGTAGTAGGTTTGAATATGGTTAAGAAACAGGAGGCAGATGCCTTTGTTTCATCAGGAAGTACAGGAGCTGTTCTTGTTGGCGGACAGGTACTGGTAGGCAGAAGTAAAGGTGTGGAGAGGCCGCCTCTTGCACCGTTGATCCCTACCACGAAGGGTGTTTCCCTTCTGATCGACTGTGGTGCCAATGTGGATGCACGTCCATCGCATCTGGTGCAGTTTGCGAAGATGGGCTCTATTTATATGGAGAACGTAGTCGGTATTAAAAATCCAAAAGTTGCCATTGTAAATAACGGGGCAGAAGAGGAGAAGGGAAATGCACTTGTAAAAGAAACTTTCCCCCTTCTGAAAGAATGCAAAAGCATTAATTTCATCGGAAGTATAGAAGCCAGAGATATCCCGGCAGGATATGCGGATGTGGTCGTATGCGAAGCATTTGTGGGAAATGTGATCCTTAAATTATATGAGGGAGTTGGTTCTGCCCTGATCCAGAAGATCAAAGAAGGAATGATGACCAGCACAAGAAGTAAGATCGGTGCACTTCTGGTAAAGCCTGCACTGAAAGAAACTCTGAAATCCTTTGATGCAACGGAATATGGCGGAGCACCGCTTCTGGGGCTTAAAGGACTTGTGGTAAAGACGCATGGAAGTGCCAAAGCCATTGAGATCAAACATGGTATTTTCCAGTGTGTACAGTTTAAACAGGAGAAGATCAACGAGAAGATCGCAGAGCGTATCCTGGAGGATCAGGAAGTACTGAAGTCCGGAGCAGAATAGAGCAGGACAGGAACAGAAACAGGAAGGAGGGTTGAAGATGGAACTGGAGAAAATAAAAGCTATCATAGCAGAGGTTCTGAATATTGATGCAGATTCGATCACAGAAGACACTACATTTGTAGATGATCTTGGTGCAGACTCTCTTGATATTTTTCAGATTATTATGGGGATTGAAGAGGAGTATGACATTGAGCTGGATAATGAATCTGTCGAACAGATTCAGACAGTCGGTGATGCTGTTGAAGCAATTCGGACAATTAAATAAAAATGTAACTGTCCGGCAGTCTGAAATTTGACAGGAGCATAATACAGGCGCACTGAGCAGTTGCAAAAAATGATGTCGCAGGGTTGTCAGATGACAGCCCTGCGCATATGGAGAGGGTTAGAGGAATGAATAGAAAGACAGAAGAATTAGAAGAAATCATAGGATATCATTTTAAAAATAAACATTATCTTACACAGGCACTGACTCACAGTTCCTATGCAAATGAGAAGAAGCTGGGGAAGCTGGGCAGCAATGAGAGACTGGAGTTTCTGGGAGATGCTGTGCTGGAGCTGATCAGCAGTGATTATCTGTATGCAAGATTTACCCAGATACCGGAGGGAGAGCTGACAAAAAAGAGAGCCAGCCTGGTGTGTGAGCCAAGCCTTGCCTATTGTGCAAGAGAATTCGGACTGCCGCAGTTTCTGTTGCTTGGAAAGGGCGAGGATATGACAGGCGGAAGAAACAGGGATTCTATCGTCTCTGATGCAACAGAGGCTTTACTGGGAGCTATCTATCTGGATGGTGGTTTTGCTAATGCAAAGGAGTTTGTGCTGAATTTTATCCTGAATGATATTGAACACAAACAGCTCTTTTATGATAGCAAGACCATCCTGCAGGAAATCGTGCAGGAAAACGGAACACAGCCGGTGGAATATATTCTGACAAAAGAAGAAGGCCCGGATCATAACAAAAACTTTACTGTGGAGGCAAGAGTAAACGGAAAAGTGATGGGACAGGGAAGCGGTCATACAAAGAAAGCAGCAGAACAGGCCGCAGCATACCAGGCGATTCGTGTACTCAGAAAATAAACAGGAGAATTATGTATTTAAAGAATATAGAGGTACAGGGATTTAAGTCTTTCGCCCAGAAGATCAATTTTGAATTTCATAACGGGATCACCGGTATTGTAGGTCCGAACGGAAGTGGAAAGAGCAATGTCGGTGATGCGGTGAGATGGGTGCTGGGTGAACAGAGTGCCAGGTCTCTGCGAGGAGGAAATATGCAGGATGTCATTTTCTCCGGTACAGAGACAAGAAAACCCCTGGGTTATGCATCGGTGGCGATCACACTGGATAATTCAGACCATAAGCTTCCGGTTGATTTTAACGAGGTTACGGTTACCAGAAGGCTTTACCGTTCAGGAGAGAGTGAATATAAGATCAACGGAAGTGCCTGCAGACTGAAAGATATCAATGAGATGTTTTATGATACAGGTATCGGTAAAGAAGGATATTCCATTATCGGACAGGGACAGATCGACAGGATCCTAAGCGGTAAACCGGAAGAGAGAAGAGAGCTTTTTGATGAGGCAGCAGGTATTGTTAAATTTAAGAGAAGAAAGAATACCACTATCAAAAAACTGGAGGAAGAACGCCAGAACCTGGTCAGAGTGACAGATATCCTTTCGGAGCTTACCAGACAGCTGGAACCACTGGAGAAACAGTCAGAGACAGCAAGAGTTTATCTTTCCAAAAGAGAGACTCTTAAGGAACTGGATGTGAATATGTTCCTGATGGAGTATGCTGCTGCAGCCAAAGAACTCAAGGAACTGGAAGAGAAGAACATAATTGCGCAGAATCAGCTGAAGGATACCCAGAGTTCCTATGACCGGACCAAGGTGGAATATGAACGTCTGGAACAGGAGCTGGAAGATTTAAATTCCAAAATGGATGCACTTCGCATTTCCGGTCAGGAGCAGGCAATCCGTAAACAACAGCTGGAAGGCCAGATCAATGTATTAAATGAGCAGATACTGGCAGGGGCACAGAATGAAGAGCATTATAAGGGACGTATCCAGACTATTGAGGCTGAACTTTCAGTAAGAACAGATTCAAAGAAGAAACTTGAAGAAGAAAAAACGGATATTTATGCACAGTTAAAGGCTGTCCGTAAGAAACTTTCTGAGGAAGAAGAGAAATTAAGGACAGCGCAGGAGAATATGGAAGCCTGTACTCTCGAAGTGGAGAATGGCAAAAATGAGATCATTGAAATTCTGAACAGCCGCGCCAATGTCAAGGGTAAAGCCCAGAGATTTGATGCAATGATGGAACAGGCAGAAATCCGTAAGGCAGAGATCAGCCAGCGTATTCTCAGACTGAAGAGTGAAGAGGAAGAACAGCAGACCATTCTGACTACAGCCCGGAAACAGTATGATGAGATTACATCCCAGATTGAAAATGCTAATGAGGAATGTGAACATCTGAATCTGAGTGTGATGAAGATTCAGGAAAAGCTGAAGGAACAGAACACAAAGCTGGAAGCAGAACAGACAGCCTATCACAGAGAGGCATCCCGGCTGGATTCTCTCAGAAATATCGCGGAGCGCTATGATGGATACGGAAACAGTATCCGGAGAGTTATGGAACAAAAAGAACGTGTTCCGGGAATCCAGGGTGTTGTCGCAGATCTGATCCAGGTAAACAAAGATTATGAGATCGCTATCGAGACAGCTCTTGGTGGGAGCATTCAGAATATTGTTACAGATAATGAGCAGACTGCCAAAACCATGATCGAATTTTTGAAAAAGAATCGTTATGGACGTGCGACCTTTCTTCCCATGAGCAGCATAAGTCCCAGAGGTGAGTTTACACCGAAAGAAGCACTGAAAGAGCCAGGCGTTGTGGGGATTGCCAGCGAACTGGTGTCCGTAGCTTCTCAGTATCAGCAGATCACGAAATTCCTTCTTGGAAGAGTGCTGGTAGTTGATAACATTGATCATGCCATTGCAATAGGAAAAAAATACAGACACAGTCTGAGAATGGTCACAACAGAGGGTGAATCCTTAAGCCCGGGAGGTTCTATGACCGGCGGCGCCTTCAGAAACAACAGCAATCTGCTTGGAAGACGGCGTGAAATAGAGGAACTGGAAACAAAAGTAAATCAGCTGAAGCAGAATCTGACCGAAATGCAGAATGCTGTTGCGGAAAATAAAAATCAGAGAAACAGGCTTCGTGATGCCATTGCAGGATTTCAGGAAAAACTCCGTCAGAAATATATAGAACAGAATACTGCCAGAATGAATATCAAACAGCAGGAAAAGAAAGCTGAGGAGATCCGAAGCGGATATGCGCAGATCAACAGAGATCAGGCAGAGATCAAACGCCAGGTCATGGAAATCCGGCAGGATCATGACCGGATTGCCAGGGAACTGGAGAATTCAAAGCAGGATGAGAAAGAACTGGAGAGTTTTATTGAGGCAAAGCAGTCAGAACTGGATGAATGGAAAGAAGAAGAGAAGAAAATCACCCGGGAGTTAGAAGAAATCCGTCTTCAGTCATCCGCTCTTGAACAGAAAGAGAAATTCGACCAGGAAAACCTGAGCCGTCTGAAAGCAGAAATCACAGCTTTTATGACTGAGAAAGAGGATATTTATCAGTCTCTTGCTCACAGCAGTGAAGAGATGGAAAAGAAGCAGGAGATGATCACCCAGCTGAAAAAAGAGTCGGAAGAGTCTGTCCTTCATGAAGAACAGGCACAGATGCAGCTGAAAAATCTGCAGAAGGAGAAAGAGAGCAGAACTTCTCAGCATAAAGATTTTTTTGAGAAAAGAGATTATCTGTCCGGTCAGATCGGACTTCTGGATAAGGAATGTTACCGTCTGCAGGGACAGATGGACAAGCTGGAGGAGAACAGGGAAGAGCGGATTGCCTATATGTGGTCCGAGTATGAGATCACTCCCAATAATGCCGTTTCCTACAGAAAAGAGGAACTTACTGATCTTTCGCAGATGAAGCGACAGGCAGCTCAGATTAAAGATGATATCAGAAAGCTGGGACCTGTAAATGTAAATGCTATTGAGGATTATAAGGAACTTCTGGAAAGACACACCTTTCTGTCCGGCCAGTATGAGGATCTGGTCACAGCGGAGAAAACTCTGGAACAGATCATTCAGGAGCTGGATGAGGGAATGCGGAAACAGTTTTCTGAGAAATTCGGCGAGATCCAGAAGGAATTTGACAAGGCATTTAAGGAATTGTTCGGAGGCGGAAAAGGAACTCTGGAGCTGGATGAAGAGGCAGATATCCTGGAGGCAGGAATTAAGATCATTTCCCAGCCGCCGGGAAAGAAACTGCAGAATATGATGCAGCTTTCCGGCGGGGAAAAAGCTCTGACAGCTATCGCACTTCTTTTCGCAATCCAGAATCTGAAGCCGTCACCGTTTTGTCTGCTGGATGAGATCGAGGCAGCGCTGGACGATTCCAATGTTGGGCGATTTGCCGGATATTTACAGAAGTTGACGAAAAACACACAATTTATTATAATAACCCATAGACGTGGAACTATGAACGCCGCAGACCGGCTTTATGGTATTACCATGCAGGAAAAAGGGGTATCCACACTGGTTTCCGTCGATCTGGTGGAGAATCAGCTTACCCAGTAACAGGAGGAGTTTCACATGGCAGAAGAAAAGAAAGGTTTTTTTAAACGATTAGTCAGTGGACTGGCAAAGACCAGAGACAACATCGTAGCCGGATTTGACAGTATTTTCAGTGGTTTTTCCAGTATTGATGAAGATTTTTATGAAGAGCTGGAAGAGATTCTGATCATGGGTGATATCGGGATCAATGCGACCACTTCTATTATTGAGAATTTAAAGAAAGAGGTTTCCGAACGTCATATTAAGGAACCGATGGAATGTAAACAGCTTCTGATCAATGAGATCAAGGATCAGATGCGTGTGGACAGCACAGAGTATGAATTTGAGAACCGCAGATCCGTAGTCTTGGTGATCGGTGTCAATGGTGTCGGAAAAACCACTTCAGTAGGAAAGCTTGCAGGAAAATTAAAAGACCAGGGCAAGAAGGTTATCCTTGCAGCAGCCGATACTTTCCGCGCAGCAGCAGGAGAGCAGCTTACTGAGTGGGCGAACCGTGCAGGTGTGGAGATCATCGGCGGACAGGCGGGAGCAGATCCTGCATCTGTTATCTATGATGCGGTGGCTGCAGCCAAAGCAAGAAATGCAGACGTACTTCTCTGCGATACAGCAGGACGTCTTCATAATAAAAAGAACCTTATGGAAGAACTCCGCAAGATTTACAGGATCCTGGAGAGGGAGTATCCGGATGCATATCTGGAGACATTGGTAGTGCTGGATGGTACCACCGGACAGAATGCCCTTGCACAGGCGAGACAATTTGCGGAGGTCGCAAATGTCAGCGGTATTATCCTTACCAAGCTGGACGGAACTGCCAAGGGAGGTATTGCAGTTGCCATCCAGTCTGAACTGGATATTCCGGTGAAGTACATTGGCGTAGGAGAAAGTATTGACGATCTTCAGAAATTCGATGCAGATGCATTTGTAAATGCGTTGTTTGATGTAGACCATAAAGAAAACCCGGACGCTTAAGATTAGGATGTACTTTCGGAGTCAAATTAAGTACAAAAAGATTCCGGGAGTACATTTAGGACAAAATGGAGGAAAAAACAATGCTTACTTTAGAGAGTTTTGAACAGGCATCAGAGATCGTAAAACAGGTCACACAGGAAACAAAGCTGATCAAGAGCAGCTATTTCAGTGAACTTACAGGAAATAAGGTTTATTTAAAACCGGAGAATATGCAGCGTACAGGTGCATATAAGGTTCGTGGTGCCTATTATAAGATCAGCACTCTTTCCGATGAAGAGAGAAATAAAGGTCTGATCACAGCATCCGCCGGAAATCATGCACAGGGTGTTGCCTATGCTGCGCATAAATATGGTGTGAAGGCAGTGATCGTTATGCCCACCACAACTCCGCTGATCAAGGTTGAGAGAACAAAGAGTTACGGTGCAGAGGTTATCCTGCATGGTGATGTATATGATGAGGCATGTGCACATGCATTGGAACTTGCTGAGAAAGAGGGATATACCTTTATCCATCCTTTCGATGATCCGGCAGTTGCCACAGGACAGGGTACCATTGCAATGGAGATCGTTCAGGAGCTTCCACTTGTTGATTATATTCTGGTTCCGATCGGTGGAGGCGGACTTGCAACAGGTGTTTCCACACTTGCGAAGCTGTTAAATCCACATATCAAAGTCATCGGTGTGGAACCGGCAGGGGCTGCCTGCATGAAAGCTTCTCTGAAGAAGGGTGAGGTTGTGACTCTTCCGCACGTAAATACGATTGCTGACGGTACTGCCGTACAGACACCCGGAAAGAAAATCTTCCCGTATATCCAGAAGAATCTGGACGATATCATCACTATCGAGGATGATGAACTGATTGTTGCTTTCCTTGACACTGTCTCTTATACACATCTGACGCTGC
>ENA-OZKN01000580-OZKN01000580.1-human-gut-metagenome-genome-assembly--contig:-NODE-580-length-15665-cov-5.436707_pt1 | contig 15665 bp, 10 predicted proteins | sample MGYA00244827_ERZ653766 | MGnify/ENA primary metagenome ERZ653766 (study PRJEB26926, sample SAMN06165281) | human gut metagenome | biome: ENVO:00009003; feature: ENVO:2100002; material: ENVO:00002003... | reverse complement strand
ACTGAATATCTGTACAAAGTCTTTAAGGATAGTTAAATCTCATGCGTCAGCCCTGGCGATTTTCTGAAATTTTATTGGATTTTGTATGTCTAACATAAGTCAATATGATTTCACTATTTTAGTTTTGGAACCTTCAGGATAAATATGAGAGTGAGGAAGGGCGGGGCGGGGCGTTTTTTGTGACATGGCTGAAGCGTGTTGACTTTGATTAAGACGGGCTATGTGTGCTATATGCGAAGGCGGATTTGAGTATCGGGGATTAAACACCATGGCGGGAATGGTTGTTATAATTATGATTTGAAATTTGTTACATTGAAAGCATGGGGCAGGGTGGCGTCCATTATGAATAGGCTGATGTTATTCAATTCGTAATGCCTGCTATCTATTATGAGGTTCATGATAATTGTGTTAAGTAAGTCATGCAAATTATTACGCATAAAATATATAATAATGCTTTATACACTCTGCAGCATAGTTTCAGCCGATTTTTGTCTGAAGATGAAGGAGTGTAGTGAGCTACACGAATGAAGATGGGGATGAAATGCGGCGAAAATATGCTCTCAGGCAATATAAAATAATTTCCGCGACTTACTTATGTGATTCATAATATCGCAGCGGTTATGCCTCTCATGTTAGATGGGAGGAGATAAGAGATGCATGACACAGGCTATAATAATGACACTGGTTATAATTATAATAATGAGATGGATACCTTGGCGGAATGCTTAACAAGCGTATCAAGTAGATGTTGAAGTGAGAATAAGAATATGATAGGAAATATCGAAGAACAGGGACGGGTGGATGATAAAAGGCTGAGAATTGTGGTAATCGGCGGGGGATTCGCAGGATTGAATTTTGTGAAGCATATTGATTTCAACCGATATAGCGTCACGCTTATCGATAAGAACAACTTCCATTGCTTCCCTCCGTTGTTTTACCAGGTTGCGTCGGCTGGGCTTGACCCTGCAAGTATCTGTTTCCCGCTCAGGCGTGAGTTGCGGAAGCTGAAAAGCCGTAATATAATGTTCAATATGGGTGAGGTGAGGGAGATTGATGTGGAGCATAAGCGGGTGATGACAAAGGATAATGCCGTGGATTACGATATCCTCGTTATCGCTGCCGGGACTACCAACAATTTCTTCAATATGCCGCAATTGGAAAAGTCGGTTTACACGTTGAAGTCGACTTCGCAGGCGTTGAGATGCCGAAACGATATTCTTGATGTTTTGGAGAAGGCGGCATTGGAGAAAGATGCCGAGGTGCAGCGCAGGATGTTGAATTTCGTGGTAATCGGCGGTGGGCCTACGGGTGTGGAGATTGCGGGGGCGATAGGGGAGATGAAGCGTTATGTGCTCCCGCGCGAATATCCTACCATCCCGCAGGAGAACATGTCGATAACCTTGCTTGAAGGCTCCGGCAAGTTGTTGGGGGCGATGAGTGAGCCGAGTTCACGGCAGGCAGCCCGTGACCTTGACTCCCTGATGGTGAAGGTGCGTCTGGGCACGGTTATGAAGGGCTATGAGAACGGGATAGTCACATTGTCGTCGGGTGAGGAGATGCCTGCCCGTATGGTTTTTTGGACTGCCGGTGTGACGGGTGTGCCGTTTACCGTAACCGGGGCGACGGGGGAATTCATAGGGCATGGAAACCGTTTCCTGACCGACCTGTATTGCCGTGTTGCCGGAATGAGCGATGTGTATGCGCTTGGCGATATCTCACTTATGGATGGTGACCCGGCATATCCCAAAGGGCATCCACAGCTGGCTCAGGTTGCCATTCAGCAGGGGAGGCTTGTGGCGCGTAACCTTAATGCCCAGGCGGATGTCAGGGCAGGTAAACGAAAGGCTCATGAACCGGAGGCGTTCAGATATAAGGACAAAGGGGCTATGGCCACGATAGGGCGTAACCGCGCGGTGGTGGATATGAAGCATGCCCGTCTTAGCGGGTTTTCCGCATGGCTGGCATGGATGTTCGTGCATCTGATTTCCCTGCTTGGAATGCGGAATAAAATCACCGTGCTGATTAACTGGATATGGGCTTATTTCAATTACAGCACTTCTTTGCGGCTTCTTATTCATCCATGCCGTTACCCGTTGCGTAAACGGTGGCTGGATGAGTGAGCCATTCTGACAGCACCCTCGCCATCCGGGCTAAAAGCAAGGCGATTTGATTTTTGCGCTTTTAGAACGGTGTCGGGGCGCTTTCCGGCCCGAGGTCGGCTGTGCCGCCGCTGAACGGGCTTGAGGGCGCGAACGGGTCGGCAGACGCCATGCCGGCCGATGCGGGGATTTCTCTGTTGAGCCTGGATCCGACGATGTGTCTGGTCATCAATGAATTCTCGTCCCAGTTTTGGAAGCGGGCATATTGGCTTACGAAACGCATTTTCACGTCGTCCACCTTGCCGCTTCGGTGCTTTGCCACGATGAACTGCGCCAGCCCGCGGATGTCGTTACCTTCGGCGTCCTCGCTGCTGTGCAGATAATACTCGGGGCGGTGGATGAAGCAAACAATGTCGGCATCCTGCTCGATGGCTCCCGATTCACGAAGGTCGCTTAGTTGCGGGCGTTTTGACTGGCTGTCGGTTCCTCGGCTTTCCACGGAGCGGTTAAGCTGCGAAAGCGCGATGATGGGTATGTTGAGTTCCTTTGCCAGCTGTTTGAGCGATCGGGAAATCATCGACACTTCCTGTTCGCGCGAACCGAATTTCATTCCCGAAGCATTCATCAGCTGAAGGTAGTCGATGATGATTATCTTTACCTGGTGCTCGCGGACAAGGCGCCGGGCTTTTGTGCGGAGTTCGAAAATCGACAGAGAGGGGGTGTCGTCGATATACAGCGGGGCTGAGTAGAGGCTTTTCACCCCGCTCATGAGTTTATCCCAGTCGCCATCGGTCAGACGGCCGCTTTTGATTTTTTCACCTTCAAGTTCGCAAACGTTGCTTATCAGACGGTTTACAAGCTGGAGGTTGCTCATTTCAAGTGAGAAAATAGCCACAGGGGTGTTTACGTTCACCGCCATATTCTTTGCCATCGACAGGACGAATGCGGTTTTACCCATTGCAGGACGTGCAGCGATGATTATAAGGTCGGAATTCTGCCAGCCCGATGTAAGCTTGTCGAGTTCGTGGAATTGTGTTTCCAATCCTGAAAGCCCTGTTTCACGGTTTGCTGCCGCTTCAATCTGTTCGATGGCCTGCTTGATTACGGGGTCGATCTGCGTTACATCTTTCTTTACGTTGCGCTGTGAGATTTCAAACAACTTCCCTTCGGCTTCCTGGAGGAGGTCGTCGACGTCGTTGCTCTCGTCGAAAGCCTTACCCTCGATTGCGGATGCGAAATTAATCAGTTCGCGGGCGAGATATTTCTGCGCCACGATTCGGGCATGGAATTCCACGTGGGCGCCTGATGCCACCTTCGCCGTAAGACCTGAGATATACACCGGGCCCCCGACTTCGTCAAGCGCACCGTTGGCACGCAGTCGTTCGGTAACAGTGAGCATGTCGATAGGTTGCTGTGATGCACCCAGCTGCTGTATGGCCGCATAGATTGACTGGTGTCGCGGGTCGTAGAAACTTTCGGGTTTCAGGAGGTCGCAGACGGTTGTGTAGGCATCCTTTTCGAGCATAAGGGCACCCAATACGGCCTCTTCGACTTCGGTGTCGCGAGGCGCCAGCCGCCCCCCGGTGTCATACATCGTGTCGGCCTTTGGTTTTCGGGGGCGGAAGCCGTTTTGCCCTTCCCTGCGGTTGTCGTTAGTGAATTCCATGGGGCAAAGTTACCAAAAAAATACTATCTTTGCAGCAGGTAAACCATATGATGTCATATCGGCATTTTTATGAAAGGGGATTCATATCTTAATAAACCATGAAAAAAAATCCTTATAACGGCCATTTTATTTGTTATTTCGTTTTCATGTTATTGTAATTCCGGGGGATTGATGTTTCCGGGTAATGAACGGCGTTTTTCCGAGCGTTCGTCATTACGTGTGCTGTCACAGGTCAGGGATATCCAGCCGGTCGATTCAATGTCGGTCACTTTTGAATATACCCCGACAAACCGCAACAGCCCCGGTTATATATTTCTGTTGAAGAATGCTGTAGGCGAGGGCGCTTTCAACCTCACCTATGCTTTCCAAAACGGGACGGGGGCCATTTCATTTGCCGAAGACGGCAAAAAAATCCTCACCACGACCAGTTTTCCCGTTGATGAAACCACCCGCCGCCTGCCGGTGTCGGTTAAACTATATGTCGATGGTGATAGTGCCGTTGTTTCAATAGGGCGGCATACCGACCATCTCCACGACATCGGCCTGAAAAACCGGCGGTTTGTCCCGCAGTTGTTTTTCGGCATGTGCGGGCATATAATCGAGACGGCTTCATTTGCCATCGGTTCGCTATCCGTCACACTTGATGGCAGGGAGTATTCATTCCCGCTCGACGAAAGCAGCGGCACCGATGTCCACACCGCCGACGGGCGGGTGACAGGTGAAGTCACCAACCCTATATGGCTTATCAACCGTTCGTATCATTGGGACAATATTCTCACATCATGTTTCTCGTCGCCTGCGGGATGTGTGTTTGCCTCCGGGCGCGACGAGTTCCTGATTTATTCGCGTGACTCATTGATGGTTTTTGAGTTGCTTGACAAGGGGAATATCGACTTGCAGATGCATCATCATTGTGCAGCATATCTTCCCGATGAAGGAAAGATTCTTATTTTCGGAGGATATGGCAACCGTAAATATTACAACGATTTTATAGAATATGATATAGCTACCTCGAGGTGGGATACGGTGCCTTTCTCCGGCGATGTGATTCCTCCACGTTTTTTCGCAGCCATGGGGATGGCTCCCGACGGGAAAAGCCTTTATGTCTACGGTGGCAAGGGTAATCATGCCGGAAACCAGGATGTGGGGGTGGAGTATTATTACGACCTGTATAAAATAGACCTTCAGAAACGTTCTATAAACAAATTGTGGGAGCAGACAGCCCCTGAATGTAACCGGGTGCCGACGCGTCGTATGATTCTAAGCCCCGACGGAGGTCATTTTTATGTGATGGCGTATCCCGAATTCCATCCCCGAAGCGAGTTGCGTCTCTACCGCATGTCGGTGGCCGACGGCAGCTGCGAAGGGCTTGCCGATTCCATCCCGATTGTATCAGAGGAGATTGCAACCAATTCGGCTCTATATTTCAGTCAGTCGCTTGAAAAATTTTATTGCGTTGTGCAGGAATACGATGTTGTGCCGGAACCCGGAGATTTCGGGGTTATTTCATCTGTTGGCACTGGCTATCAAAAAGTTGCGAGCAAGAGTATAGAGCCGACTCACTAACGGCTCACTCCGCTACTTCAATGTTCTTCACCGTTATGATGATACGGTAATGCAAAGTTGATGCTTTATTCCCAATCATCAAAGAGCCAAAGCGTTAAAAATCCTTTGGACTCACGAATACAGGAATTTTCCGGCTTACGGTTCAAAATTCCAAATCCAAGTATTCCATAAGAGAATGGCTTTTGCCGACTCACGGTTGATTTGCCGTGCTGTTTTCAGCCGAAAATGCTTCCTGCGACTATCTTTTGACTGCGGTTATCTCATCGGTCAGCAGGTGGATTGTTGATGACGGATTAGTGTATGCCTCTTTGGATTTTGCTCGTTTGGCGGCATCTCCAATCGCGTCTATCAAGACCTTTTTCATTGCCGTGGAGAATATGCCTTTCTGATAATCTGCATCTATTCCTTTCAACATTACAAGACATTCGGCGGATGACAACTCCTTGTTGGTGTCCTTATAATGTAACAGAAACCAATACTCGATACTGGGATTGGAGAGCAGTAACACTGCTTCTTTTATCTTTCGCAAACGCTCCAGCATACCCGGCACATCAAGGTCAAACATCAAAAATGTCTTATCCTCCGATGTTGTAAATCTGTCACGCTTGCATCTGTCAATATAAGGCTGTGAAATATTGGAATCGCTGACCCTCGCTATAATTTCCACCGGCACACGGAAACTGCGACGCAGCAGGTCAACGTATGCCGCCTCCGTCTTACCCTCGCAGAACACGAAGAACGTCGGGTTCATCTTCTTACCTCTCGGTTGTTTTGCTTTTCGTGCCATAGTCAGATGCCCTCAAATTCGTTGATATACGGCACAGCATCGAAACGCCCCTGAAGATAGGCTTTCTCCAAATCCATCTTCTCCCGGAAATCCTTGTAGTCGAACAATGAATACAAATCAGATGAACCGTCGTCGCGCTTGTTGACAAAGAAAATCTGATCTTTGCGGAAGCGCGTCATATCAAGCAGGTGTGTGTTGTGGGTTGTGAATACCAGCTGCGCTGATTTGCTTGAATGAAACAGGCTGATAAGATACTCCACCAAGCGGGTGTGCAGACTTGTTTCAACTTCGTCAAGGAACATCACCTTGTTGTTGCGTACCACATCCATGACCGTCAGCATGATTTTGAACAGGATTTTCGTACCCTCCGATTCTTCGGTGTTGAAGTCAAAGGGCAACGCCGGATTACGGCGGTGGAATGTAGTCAGTTCACCGTCTTTATAGGTAAACTCAACGATATCACTGTCGGCGGCTTTAAGCACCCGGAGAACTGCGTCTTTGTTGTCACCAAGAAAACGGTCGATGGCAACCGAAGTCTTGCCACGATAACTGAACACCAGTTGCTCATTGAACCACCTATATATCTCCTTCGCCTTTTCCCTGTCCATCTGGCTTGCGCGTGATATGAACAGAGTCTTGCGCGATGTGTTGGACGCTACATCCATCGGGCGACGGATAACATTGGTAAACTCATATTTCTCTTTCTTGCCGCCGGATATACGCTCGTCACGCGAAAAAATCAGCGCACGTCTGCCCTTCGGGTAATAATACAGGCTTTCGGTTATTATTTCATCACGTGTGCAACTGAATGAATACTCATGTTCAACCCCGTCAATAATGAAACGTATATAGAACTCACTGGGAGCGTTTTTTTCTCCGAACTTGAACGGCTTGAAACCGAAACTGTCTCCCTCATTGTAGTTGTGGGAGTCAAGTATCATATCGACCGCCGCTTTTACAGCCTTTATTATGTTACTCTTGCCGGACGCGTTTGCACCATAGATGGCAACCGTTTTCAGCAGTTTTTCATTCCCGACAGCAAATGTATTGTCGGCAAGGGCACGCGCCTCCTTTGTCTGTAGGTTGGCAGCCTGCAAATCCAGAGTTATCTTCTCGTTTATTGAGAAAAAGTTGGTGAGAGCTATTTCCAATATCATTTCAATCGGCGTATTTGGAATTATTTTGCAAATATAACACTTTAATTTGGATTATAGGCTATTTGGCACGAGATTTTTAGGATTGCACTGCGGAAACGGATAGAGGCGTGGCGGCTCACGGTGTCTGCGTCGGTTGTGCCGTCAGATGGTGACGGTGATCCGGTGGGTCACTGACACCATCCGACCGCACTTCGTCTATGGGAGAAGGCTACACACCGGTTTGCCTCAACGCCTTGTGAGGATGCTCCGGTGACGTCGCTTCCCTCGCAAGACTCCAATCGGCAAATCCGTGTGCCATACGCCTTCTCCTTATAATGAACATGATCCGTCACGCCACTATCCGTTTGTTCCAGCCCACGGGAGCAAGAAAGCGTATGACACCGAACATTACGCCCTGCTCCATTTACGGCGACATACGCATACTTGCTCTTTCCGGGGCCATTGCTTTTATCTCAACGATTTCCATTTTTCTTATGTCTGTCGTTCAGCGTCACCCTGCGGGGCTTTGCCGCCTCTATTTTTCATGCAGAGTATAATCTCCATTTAAAGTTTATTCGCTCGAAGTTGATTAACACGACGGTACGGGGTATTCTTTGGCATTCGCGCAAAAAAATCTCCACAGCTCCCATCAGGCTGGGCTGAAATACCCGTGCCTTCGAATTGGGAGATGCACGGTTACGGAACACCGATTTATACGAACATAACGTACCCGTTCCGAAATAATCCCCCCTTCATACAGGGACAACGCGGATACACGGTTTTGGAGGAACCTAATGCCGTGGAATCATACCGCACAACTTTCACCGTTCCTGCCGATTGGGGCGACAAAGAGGTGTTTATCACATTCGGCGGTGTTTACAGCGCCATGTATCTGTGGGTTAACGGCCAAAAGGTTGGGTATAGCCAAGGCGCGAACAATGATGCAAGGTTCGATATAACCCGTTATGTCAAACCCGGTAAGGAGAATCTTCTGGCTGTGGAAGTGTATCGTTGGTCGGACGGTAGCTATCTTGAAGACCAGGATATGTTCCGTCTCAGTGGCATATACCGTGATGTCTATCTCACGGCTTCGCCCAAAACAATGCTTGCCGACCTTCACCTGACCTCCCGTCTGAGTTCCCGTTATGACAAAGCGACAATCAACGTTGCCTCCAAAATCCGTAATTATGGCAAGAAGGCCGATGATGTATCGGTTCGTGTGGAACTTATCGCACCCGACGGCCGCACATTGAAGCGTGTTACCTCGCCTGTTTCACAGGCAATGCCGGGAATGAATGATGTTGCGGTATCCACGTCTATCCGCGACCCGAAATTGTGGAGCGCGGAGCGTCCCGACCTCTATACTGTGAATGTGGAACTGCTGAACGGCCAGGGCGATGTGTTGGAAGCCACCACGCAGAAATTCGGGTTCCGTAACATAGAACTGCGCGACAACAAGGTCTATATCAATTGTAACCTGACACTTTTCAAAGGTGCAAACCACCATGACATACATCCACGTTTCGGGAAGGCCATGCCGCTTGAAACCATGATTACCGATGTGTTGTTGTTCAAACGCCATAACCTCAACACTATGCGTACAAGCCATTATCCGAAAGATACCCGTATGTATGCGCTTTGCGACTATTACGGCATATATGTAATGGATGAGGCTGACCAGGAATGCCATGGCAACATGTCGATAACCGACCGTCACTCGTGGGGCGACGCCTTCGTTGACCGTGCCGTCCGCATGGTTGAACGCGACAAGAATCACCCTTGTGTGATTTTCTGGAGCCTTGGAAACGAATCGGGCGGGGGATGCAACATCATTGCGGAACGTGATGCGGTAAAAGCCCTCGATACTTCACGCCCCATCCATTACGAGGGGATGAATGACTGCGCCGATATCGATTCCCGGATGTATCCGTCGATTGAAAGCATGATTGTAACCGATAAGGAACCCCGTAACAAACCGTTCTTCCTTTGCGAGTATGCGCATGCGATGGGTAATGCTATCGGCAACCTCAAGGAATATTGGGATTATATCGAATATAGGTCGGACCGCATGATCGGCGGTTGCATCAGGCGTGAAGAGGTCATACTGACGCTCGATTGCGCTTCGGAAGGACTTGGAAACGCCAGCTGCGGCCCCGGCCCGATGGAACAATACCGTCTGGTACCCGGCAACGATTATAGCTATGCCTTCCGCATCGAACCGTTGACCCGTTAACTCGTTAAACTTTATTCATTTAACTTTCTAAACAGCGTCGGAGTGTCAAATCAGTTGACACTCCGACGTGCTTTTGTTATAGGGTTGGCGTTATGGCGTTGGTTTGCGTGTGGAATTGTCGGTGGTGGCAGCCGGTGGTTCCGATTCGGTCGGCGGTGTCTGTGACACACCGTGTTTTCCATCAGAGCTTGTAAATACTTTTGACAGGTATTTTTCCTGTATATGTCGGAAAAACTCCCAGAAGTTAGGCACGAACAGCGTTCCGATAACAGCGTTTATGGCCATGCCGTAGACCACGGCTGTGCCAAGGCTCAGGCGGCTTCCGGCTCCGGCACCTGTGGCAAACAGCATCGGCATTACGCCGAACACAAAAGCAAACGCGGTCATCATAATCGGGCGGAAGCGAACAACACCACCTTTAAGGGCTGCTTCACGCATAGGCATACCGGCTTTGCGGTAGTCGGTTGCATATTCCACAATGAGGATGGCATTTTTGGCAGCCAGCCCCAATAGAAGGATTATACCGATCTGGGTGTATATGCTGATGCTCTGTTTCATTACGAGGCATCCTACGATTGTGCCCAGGATGGCTGTCGGCATGGCTATAATCACGGCTAACGGGTCAGTCCAGCTCTCATATTGGGCGGCAAGCACAAGTATGGTCATTATAACGGCGAAGAACAACACCATGGTTATGGTCGTGCCTGACTGCGTTTCCTGATAAGCCTCGCCTGTCCATGCATAACCGTAGCTGTCGCCTGTGGCTTTCGACACGATTTCTTCCATGGCCTTGATTGCGGTTGACGAACTGGTGCCGTGCGACGGCGAGGCTGTCAGCGATGCCGTTTCATACATGTTATAACGGCTGATCGTAGGGGAGCCCATCACGGGGGTGACGGTGGCGAATGCCCCGAACGGCACCATCTCGCCGTTATTGTTGCGCACGCTGAGTTTCAGGACGTCCTCCACATTGCTGCGGGCTTTATCCATGGCGGCAATGTTGACCTGGTAGACTTTGTTGAATTCCACAAAATCGTTTACGTAGCTGCCACCTATGAATGATGACAGGGTGGAATAGATGTCGCCAAGGTCAAGCCCCATAAGCTGTATTTTGTCGCGGTTTACGTTTACGCGGTATTGGGGAACCTCTCCTTCATAGAGCGATTGCACGGAAGCGAGTCCGGGATAATCCTTGGCTGTCTGCCGGATATCGTCAAGTACCCTCATCATATCGGCAGGCCCGTTGGAGTTTATGTCGAGCAGCTGCATTTCCAACCCTGACGTGATGCCGAGTCCGGGAATTGCGGGGGGATTAAGTGCGAACACTACTCCGTCCTGCAATGTGGCGCATTGCTCGTTTATGCGTGCCATAACGGCTTCAACGCTATGGTCTTTCCCCTTTCGTTCGTTCCATGGTTTCAGCATCACGAACATACTGCCCATGTTGCTCCCCGCCCCGCCTGTCATGAACGAGAATCCCGACATTTCGATTACCTCGCTCACCTCAGGCATATTTTTGATTATGCCGGACACTTGCGACACCATTTTGTCAGTCCTGTCGAGCGAGGCTCCTGTAGGTAGCTGCACCGAAGCCAGGAAATAACCCATATCTTCCTCCGGGACATAACTTGTAGGCCATTTTGAAAATCCCAGGAATGCAGCAAAGCATAATATTGCATAAATGCCTATTGCCACAGCCGGATGCTTAAGCAATTTCCCGATTGCTTTTGTGTAGACTTCCACGGTCTTCACCCATCCGGCATTGAACCAGCGGTAGAGGAAGAAACGTGTCGGTTTGCTTTCCCTTAGAAACAGTGCGCACATTGCAGGTGTAAAGGTCAAGGCATTAAAGCCTGAAAAGGCCGTGGACACTGCGATTGTGAGTGCAAACTGCTTGTAAAGCTCGCCGGTAATACCTGATATGAATGCTGTGGGGATGAACACGGATAACAAGACGAGGACTTCGCCTACGATAGGTCCTTGGAGTTCGACCATAGCTTTCTCTGCGGCTTGCCGAGGGGTCATCTTCCCCTCATCCACAATCCTGGCGCAATCCTCCACAACCACTATGGCATCATCGACCACGATAGCGATGGCAAGCACCAGCCCGAACAGGGTCAGGGTGTTAAGGGTGAATCCCAGCAGCTTCATCACGGCGAATGTTGCAATAAGTGATACAGGGATTGTAATCATCGGGATGATTACGGCTCTCCAGCTTTGCAGGAACAGGAGGATTACCAACATTACAATCAGCGTGGTTTCGGCGAATGTTACGAGTACCTCGTCGATTGATGCAGAAACAAAGTTGGTGGTATTCATCAGTACACGGCAATTAACGCCGTCGGGCAGATATCGTTCAAGCTCGTCAAGTTTCTGCTCTACTTCCTTTGCCACCGCAAGGGCATTGGCATCAGAACGCTGGTAGATGCCTATAAGCCCGGCTTCACGACCTGATACACGCGATATGTTGCCATAGCTCTCGCTGCCGAGGTCGATTTTGGCTATATCCCTTAGCCGGAGCACATTCCCGTTGTTATCGGATTTGATTACGATTTCACCGAACTGTTCCGGGGTTACCAGGCGTCCTTTTGATGTAAGGGTGAACTGGAACGGGGCGGGGGTAGTGATGGGTGCCCTGCCTACGGAACCGGCCGAGACTTCCATGTTCTGGTTCTCAATGGCTGATTTGACATCTGCCGGTGTGACACCGCGTATGTTCATCAGGGAGGGATCCATCCATATCCTCATGCTGTATTCCCCGGCACCAAAGGCGTTCACGCCGCCCACACCTTCTAGACGAGCAAGTTCGTTGACCATGTGCAGCTGTGCATAATTCGTAAGGTACAGAGCATCGTAACGTTCCGAGTCATCACTTTCGAGGGCAACGAACAGCAATATGTTTGTCGATTCGGAATTGACACTTATCCCTTGCTGGGTAACGGCGGCCGGGAGCTGGGGGGTTGCCTGGCTCACAAGATTCTGAACCTTTACAGCGGCATCATCGAGATTGACACCGTTGCGGAATGTGATGCGCAGGTTGTAAGACCCGTCTGAACCTGAATTCGAACTCATATACATCATCCCTTCAACACCGTTGACGCTCTGTTCGATAGGTTCGCCGACAGCTTCTGCCACAGTGCGTGCGTCGGCACCGGGATAAGTGGCCGATACTTGCACTGTAGGGGGTGAAATATTCGGATACTGGGCAATCGGGAGCGTTGTCACAGTAATTGCCCCCACGAGAATCATCAGTATCGCCAAGACTGTGGCGAATATCGGACGGTCGATGAAAAATTTTGAAAACATAACTCGGTGTATCTCTAAGGATAAGTCAAAAACAGGGAAGGAATGGGAGAGGTCAGGCGCTGTATATGCGGCTACTTTTGAGCAACAGGCTTCACTTCCATGCCGTCGCGGACTTTAAGCATAGCCTTGGTCACATATCGGTCGGCTGGCGACAAACCTTCGGATACGATTCGCAGGGTGTCCTGGTATAGTTCTCCAACTTTTATAGGGGTATATACCACTTTGTTTGAATCGTTGACTACATATACGTATTTCCCCAGCTGGTCGGTTGAGATTGCGGCGTCTTTTATAAGTATTGCTTTAGGGTCCAGGGCATATGGTAACATCACGGTGGCATACATGCCGGGGCGTAATTCCCCTTTGGGATTGTCGACCGACAGGCGGAGGTCGATAGTCCCGGTTGCTTTGTTTACTGCCGGGGCCTCGTAGGCAAGTCGTGCTGTGTATTTGTTGACGATGCTGTCGCCGAATATTACAGGTATATGGTTGTAGTCGACGGCCTGACCTGCCTTTGTGTCCTTCATTTCAAGAAACTGGGAATCCTCGACCGACAGATAGACCGATACGCCCGAGTCGTCGTAGAGCGTGGTGAGTTTGACCGGGGATGCTTCCCCTGCAACGAAATCCCCGTCCATCAGCGGTGGCGAGGCGGCATGCCCGGCAAATGGGGCACGGATAGTGCAATATCCCAGCATCAGACGTGCGTTTTCCAAAACGGCATTAGCGGTGCGGATGGCAGCTTCGCTCTCCTTCATGGCGCTTTCTGCCTGGATGACGTCCATTTTTGATACGGCATCACTTTCAAGTGCCTTTTTCATCGCCTCATACTGGCGTGTGTTGTATTCGTGTGTAGCTTTGGCAGTCTGCAACTGGGCTTCGGCCTCGTTGACTTTTTCACGATAGGAGGTTGATTCGATGGTGAAAAGGGGCTGTCCGGCCTTTACCCATTCACCGTCGTTAAAAAGCTGTGCCGTTATGTACCCGTTTACACGGGCTACAATGTCGACATAGTGCTTTGCCTGTATGTATGCAGGATATGATTTGTGCAGCACCAGTGAATCGATGGTCGGATATGCCACGTATACCTCCATGGCCTCATCCTGTTTGTCAGCAACCTTGCCATGACCGCATCCTGCCAGTCCTGCTGTCGCGATTACAGTTGCTATCGGATATATCAAATCTTTACGCATCGTCGATTATGATTTTAAGTGTTTGCAAATGTATAATTTGTAGATGTGGCGCCTACTGATCAAGTGACGAGGCATCAAAACCACCGCCAAGGGCTTCATAAAGGTTTATCAGGGCAGAAAGGGCAGACCCGCGGACCGATATTAACTCGCTTTCGGCTGCTAGTGAGTTGAGTTGCGCAGTCACAACATCGCTCATCGGGCTTAATGAGTTTTTATAGCGCTCAACTGCAAGGCGAAGGGCTTCGTCATTCTGTGCGATAACCTGTGATAAGGCATCGATATGTCTGAGGGAATGCACGTAGGCCGACATTGCGTTGTCGGCTTCTGCAACAGCATTCATTACGGTGAGGTTGTAATTGTCGATACCGCTCATAAATGTTTCGCGGGCGGAGGCAAGTGCATATTTTCGCGACATCCCGTCAAAAATAGTCCATGAAAGGGTAGGGGCGATTGAATATGTGAACGAGCTGTTGGAAAACAGGTTGCCTGCCTTATGGGTTGATGTCCCTATCGCGCCTTCGAGTGTCAGGGTGGGGAGGAAATCTTTTTTGGCAATCCCGATTTCGGCAGCATAAGCTGCAAGTTCCATTTCGGCCTGTGCAATGTCGGGTCGGCGGCGCAACAAATCCATCGGGACGCCTGTGTTGATCATCTGGAACGGGTTCGGCATCTTGGAGGGTTGTGCCGAAAGCATGGCTGATACCCGTTCCCTGCTTTCGCCTGTCAGGACCGATAGCGCGTTGATGGAGGTGTTTATGGAATTTTCCAGCATCGGGATTGATGCTGTTGTGGAATAATATGTCTCCAAAGCCTGCGCCACATCAAGTTTTGAGGCCAGCGAGGTTTCGAACCTTGCTTTGGCTATGTTGACAATCTTCATTTGGTTTTCAGTATGGACTTGTGCTATGTCGAGCAGCTCCTGATACATTCTGATTTCAACATAGGTTGCTGCAATCTGTGCGCAGACCGACACCATGGCTCCGGCATATTCGGCTTTGGATGCCATATAGCCCGCTTTTTTTGCTTTTACACCTGATGCGATTTTTCCGAACAGGTCGATTTCCCATGATGCGTTCAATCCCGCCGAGAAATAACTCATCCCGGTGGCATGGCTGTGGGGTGATGTGAGCATGCCGCTTTCACGGGTCTTGGTCCATCCGGCATTTAGTCCTATTGAAGGTATCCATCCGGCCCGTGCCTGTCCAATGGCGTTACGCGCGATTTGGGAACGGTGTAATGCCATCGAAAGGTTGTAGTTGTTGTTTATCCCCATTGATACGAGGGAGTCGAGAGCGGGGTCATTGAATGTTCCCCACCAGTCTTCGCTTTCCGCAGGCACACCGGCGCCTGTATCTGCCGGATAGCTCCACCGTTGTGGCAGGCTGTCGTTAAGATATTGCCTGTAGTTGTCGGGGGTGGAGCCTGAACAATAGCCGGCAGCTGATGCAACTATCAACCCTGCACAAATAAATCGCTGAACCATACTTAAATTTGGTTAACTTTTGTAGTATTTAACAACAATATAACAATTTATATATAGTCCTCGTTTGGCAAATCACGGTTTAATTAATCTTTTTTTGCACCATGGGGTTCGTTGGGTAAATCCCCGAATCGGGAAGAATCGCTATCTTTGCTGTCTCTTATACACATCTCCGAGCCCACGAGACAGGCAGAAATCTCGT
>ENA-OZKN01000575-OZKN01000575.1-human-gut-metagenome-genome-assembly--contig:-NODE-575-length-15778-cov-5.454684_pt1 | contig 15778 bp, 14 predicted proteins | sample MGYA00244827_ERZ653766 | MGnify/ENA primary metagenome ERZ653766 (study PRJEB26926, sample SAMN06165281) | human gut metagenome | biome: ENVO:00009003; feature: ENVO:2100002; material: ENVO:00002003... | reverse complement strand
AGCTTCGTCGGCAGCGTCAGATGTGTATAAGAGACAGTTTCAGGACTGTACAAGAATATTTCACTATAATGAGTACATCTCACTTTTAATAAAGTTGATTTTACTGCAAAAAACGGAAGTACAGCCAATCGGACGAACCGAAAGGCTGTACTCCCGTTTTGCATGACAGAAAGAGTGTAAAATCGAACTGTTTTCGCTGCCTATTGGAAATCAGAGCAGCACATGAGAAATCATAAAGGTTCTCTTTGAAACTGCGGATACAGGGGATTATTCTGCGGTTTTTCTACCCTTATTCTCACAGTTCTTAGCCCGCTTAGAGCTGTAATGCGGGCAGGCAATTAAGCACGCCCGAAAACTCTGCTTGCAGCCGTGGGTACAGTTTTTACAGAGGCGGTTATACCGCCGCCTGCCGTTCTCGCCCAAGAAGAACGCCCATTCCAGCCGCCATTTCTTGCTTCGGCTCATAGGCAGTCCTGCTCCGGCACATCACGGCCGGGCTTCTTACTCTCCGGGAGCTTATGCCCGGCGCATTCCCGTTTGGCATCCTCCAACCGCTCCCGGATGGAAGGCTTCTCCGGTTTCGTCTGCTCCGCGTGCTCCTGCGCCTTCTCCAGTTCCTCGCCGCGTCTGCCGTTGTTGATAACCCCGTCGATCATCCCGTAGTCATCCTCCAGCGTCATTTCCGCCGTGCGGAGCGGATTGTCCTGCTCTGGCTGCTGCGCGAGGACAGCAAAAGCCCGTGTGCCGTTGCCCATGATGAGATATTTCCTATCGTCAGACTGATGATGAACCCCATATCCCGCCGCCTTCATCTGCTCCCGCGTCATATTGGTCACACAAAAGCTACCTCTGGGCGTACTGATCCGCTCCTGCGTTGCCCTCTGGTCCGGTGTGGGGATTGTGACCTCCGCTGCTCGTTCCGGCTGCAAAAACTCCGGCACCTGAGAAAAGCCGAAGCGGTCGCAGTAATGAGCGGTGTCCTTTCCGTCCTGATGCAGCACCACAATATCGGACACGGACAGAGAGTGACCCTTGAAGTCTGCCGGGTGGTCGATGTTAAAGCGGGTATAGATACTTTCCAAACTGCCCCGCTCTGTTAGCGGGGCGGTGTAGACCAGTTCATAGTTCTCCGGCTTCACGGAAAGGCCGTTGCTGCGGATGGCGTCCAGTGGCTCAAAGCGGTAATCCCGTGTGGCATCCCCCGGTTTCAGTTGGTAGATGGAGAAGGTATCGCCCTGAACAGCCTGCGCCTGCTCCGCAATGTCGGCGGGCGTCTGCACATAGCCTGCCGCCTCCGCCGCATACTCCCGTTCTGCCTTTTCCGCAAAAGCCAGCATTTCGTCAATACGGGACTTCTCCGGGTCCTCCAAACCTGCCTTGACCTCCGCCGGGTCAAAATCAAGAAATTCCTCATAGCCCGTGGCGTCCTTGAACTTTTCAATCTCCGAAGGAAGATAGTCCTCCTGCGTCTGCCCCAGTGCCGCCAGCTTTTCATCCAAAGCGGAAATGCGTCCGGCCATCAGATTTTCGTAAAGTTTCTCCTTTGCAGCATGCGCCTCCGGGTGCTCCGCCGCATACTGCGGATCGTTCTGACGGAGAAACTCGTCCATGTCAAAGGCGATATCCATAGCCCACTCGGATTTTTCTTCTTCGGGAAGATCGTCCTGAAAAGTCATCACCCGGTACTCGTCGGGGATACTGCCGCGCTCACCGTCGTAATACTCATGGAAACTGTCACCCGTATCACGCACATAGCCCTGATCCGTGAAGGTGCCGTTTTCCTCCAACGCAACGTCCCGGCCGTAGGCCTCATAGTCGATGTAATTCTGCAAATGCTCTGGCACCTGCATAACGTCCAGTTCTTCGATGTAATAGCGGCCCAGATCGTCATAGTCATGGATATCGGGGTAAACCTCATAGCAATCCAGATTCTCGGTGAGGTTGATGATCTCCTGCAGGCTGCCGCAATGGTCGCCCATTTCCATACCGGCCTGAAACTGTGCGTATTCGCTTTCGCTCATTTCATCCAGCTTCGATGCCAGATAATTCAGCTCGTCCAGATTTTCATATTCACCCAGCTTACTGTAAAGACCGTCCACATAGCAGTCATAGTCCGTGATGAACCATTCCTCATAGGGCTGGCCGAAGTCATCCTTCTGGCCGATCCCGATACGCTTAAATACTTCCTTCAATTCCTCGGCGGTGGTGGGAAACTTCACCCACTCGCCCACAAGCTCGCCCTCATTGTACTTCCCAAGATTGGTGATAAAGGCGGCAAAGGGATAATCCTTGTCGTGATCGTAATATGGCATATCAGCACCTCCTTACAGTTCCGGCGCAGACTTTTCCTTATGGGGCTGCGCCTTGCTTTTCTCCGCACATTCCTTTTTGCCCTGTTCCAGCCGTTCCCGGATGGATGGCTTTTTCTCTGGCTCCGCAGGGCGTTCATGCACCCACTCGTCGCCGGAAAGAGAAATATATCCGTGTTCCGTAAAATGGCCCTGTTCCTCCTGCATGGCGTATTTGCCAAAAGGAACAGGGTCAATCGCTTTCAGAAGTTCCGTGGGTAACGGTGTATCCATGTGCTGTGTCAGATACCGCCACCCCAGATCATTCAAATCGTGGATATTTGGCTCAAATACGAAATAGTCGGTGTTGTCCGCAAACTCCTTGAACTGCTCCGGCGCTGTCAGCTTGAAGGGCGAGGCCTGCACCGCCGCCAGCAGCTCCCGGTCCTCCGGGGAGAGGGCAGCCACCGCCGCCCTCACTTCGGGTAAATGTTCCAAAGTCTTATTTTCTGCCATTGACACCTTCCTTTCTTTTCGGAAATTCCAGTTTGAAGTTGATGTATTTGCCGCCAGTGTCATCCAGGATCACCGCAGCGTCATAAGCAGCCTGTTTCTTTTCAGACCACATTCCCTTGACATTGGTACGTCCCTTTTTCAGAAGGTCCGTTGCCATCTTCTTTGTCAGCTCCTTCTTGCGGCTCGTCCAGAAGCGGTCATTTTTCCAGAGGACGAAACCGCAGGACCGATCCGAACACGCAAAATTCTTTTTACCTTCATAGATCGGCTGGCCGCAGCGGGGGCAGGTACCGATCACTTCCTTCTCCGAGGCAAACAGCTTTTTGCCATCCTCGGAAATGCAGGAATAGGTGGACACGATCTCTTGGATCATCGTGCGGATACCGTCCATGAAGGTATCCGGGTCAGCATTGCCCTTTGCGATCTCCGTCAATTTCTGTTCCCACTCTGCTGTCAGCATGGGAGAGGTCAGCGGCTCCGGCAGGACCGTGACAAGGTTGATACCGGCTTTTGTGGGGATCAGGCTCTTGCCCTTTCGCTCCACAAATCCGGCAGCCACCAGCTTTTCGATGATTGCCGCCCTGGTCGCAGGCGTGCCAAGACCTTTTCGCTCCGCCTCGTCGGGGATATCATCCTTTCCTGCGTTCTCCATAGCGGACAGGAGGGTATCTTCGGTGTAGGGCTTCGGCGGCTGGGTGAAATGCTCGGTAACGGAAACCTCCGCACCGTCAAAAGTCTGCCCTTCGGTGAAGTCCGGGAGCGTGCCGCCGTCCCCATCAACAGGCTTTTCTTTCAGGGAGGTACGGAAAATGTGGTCGATCTCCCGCCAGCCCTCGGAGAGGATGCGCTTGCCCTTTGCGGTGAAGGAATGGCCGCAGCAGTCAAATGTGGCCGTGACCGTCTCATACACATACGGCTCTGCCGACGCACACAGCAGCTTGCAGCAGACCAAGAGAAACAAATTGCGCTCACCCAGAGGCAGAGCCTTGATATCCGCTTTTTCAATCTCCATCGTGGGAATAATGGCGTGATGGTCGGATACGTCCTTGTCGGAAATCATGGCCTCCACCAGCGGAAAGAAGTTGCCGCAGCCATCAAAGGGCGGCAGCTTTGCCGCCAGGTGGATCACGCAGGAAGCCGTTTCCGCCATGTCGGAGGTCAGATACCGGCTGTCCGTGCGGGGATAGGTCAGCAGCTTCTTTTCGTAGAGGCTCTGTGCGTAATCTAAGGTCTGCTTTGCCGTGTATCCGAACAGGCGGTTTGCCTCACGCTGCAAGGTGGTAAGATCATAGAGCTTCGGAGGCTGTTCCTTCTTCTGCTCTTTCGTGACAGAGGTACAGGTGACGGCCGCACCCTTGCACATGACCGCTGCCTGTTCCGCCTCCGTTGGATCGGTGAACTTTTCCGACACCGCCTCGGTTCCATCCAGCGTCAGGCGCAGTAAATGATATTTTTCCTTGTGAAACAGCGTGATCTTTGCGTCACGCTCCGCCAGCATTGCCAGCGTGGGGGTCTGAACACGGCCTACATTCAGGGTGCGGTGATAGAGAACGGAGAAAAGGCGTGTAGCGTTGATCCCCACCAGCCAATCCGCTTTCTGGCGGCAGAGTGCTGATTGATACAGGGCTTCATAATCGGCGCCGGGGCGCAGGTCAGAAAAGCCCTCTCGGATGGCGCTGTCCTCCATCGAGGAAATCCAGAGGCGAAGGACCGGCTTGCGGCATCCGGTCATTTCATACACCAGTCGGAAAATCAGCTCACCTTCACGCCCGGCGTCACAGGCATTGACAATGGTATCCACATCGGGGCGGTTCATCAGGGCACGGAGATTTTCAAAAGCATCCTCCTTGCCCGGTGCCAGCACATAGCGGAACGGCTCCGGCAGAATGGGAAGATCGTCATAACGCCATTTCTTGAAACGCTCGTCATAGCCGCCCGCATCCATCGGGGTTACCAAGTGCCCCACGCACCAAGATACAAGAAGGCCATTGCCCTCATAAAAGCCGTCGGCCCTGGATGAAGCACCCAGGGCCGATGCGATAGATTTTGCTACGCTTGGTTTTTCTGCGATAATCAGTTTCAAAAGAATACCTCCTAAATTGTAATAGAAATGTTGATTTATCATTGTTGTGCAGTATAATTGTGGTTATTAGGGAATGGAGGCACTATTATGTTTGAACGGAAGTATGAAATAGTCCCCAATGCACCAGCACATATGTCTTGGGATGACTATTCTAAAGCAAGCCTCGAAGAGTATCGGAAGCTTCTTGAAACAGCATCAGATAACGAAATGGTATTTCAACATTTTTTTGAGGAAAACCCCTCTTTTGTCCCAGGTGCATTTGAACTCTTTGGGAACTCTGGGCACTACCCGTATACACAATCCTTGATTACTCAGCCAAAACTTGATGGGGGCATTTTCAGCCGCGTTCCAGATTTCATTTGGCTTGCGCAAGATAGTTTATCATTTACTCCCGTTTTGATTGAAATAGAGAAGCCAAACAAACGAACATTTACAAATGCAGCGGTGCAATCATCAGATTTTACGCAGGCACTTGGGCAACTGCAAGAATGGATGTCGTTATTAAGCATACCTGAAAATATTTTGCAGTTTTACCGTTGCTTTGACATTCCCGAACGAATGAAAAAGAAGAAATTTTCCCCGCAATATGGGTTGATTTATGGCAGACGTGCTGAGTATGAAAACGATCCGATTTTACTTGGAAAACGTGCTCAGCTTGTTCCGCCTAATGTGATGCTTGCGTCATTTGACAGACTACAGCCTGACCCCAAGGGACAAGATTTGTTATGTACATCTTTATCTCATGGTCAGTATGCAGTAAAAACAATTCCCCCAACCTTTAGGTACTCACCCATGACAGCGGATAATTTGTCTGTGGTAAACGGTTTTGATTGTGCGATTAAAAATATGAACCGTTGTTCTGATGAACGAAAAGATTTTCTTCTAAAGCGATATCCTTATTGGAAGGAATATGGAAGTTTGGACAACAAAGGAATTATGAATACTTCCGATTGCGAATAAGTAGTTGGCACCATGTATTTTCATGGTGCCAACTATTCTTAACGTTAATCCATATCTTCTTCATTGACCATTTCTTCATCCTCCAGATTGAAGTCATCCAGATCAACGGGCACTTTCTTGCCCTGTTTCGGTTTAAGCACCAGAAAATAGGCTGCCGCACCGCCGCCAGCCGCCAAAATCAGCAACAGTGCCAGAATTGCTCCGGCGCTGCTTTTCTTTTCGGGTTCCGGATTTTCCGGCTCGGTGGACTCCGTGGGTTTCGGCTCTGTACCGGCGCACTCGCTCATATTTTTCATGCAGACCGGGCAGGCGGTATTGACCGCACCGGCCTGACATTTCTCCGTACAGGTGCAGACAATAGGCGTTTCTGCCTTTTCGCCGTCCTCGGTGAGTGTCAAAAGGTCGGCTTCATCCACCTGATTCAGAAAATGTACGGTTTCCTCGCCCTCGTCGTCACGGTCAATAATAAGATAGAACACATTGCCGTTCTTTGTCTCCACCGTGATAAACTGCTTGCCGCCTGCGGTGGGACTGCCGATATCGTCAATCAGTGACAGGTTCCCATCCGGCGTCAAAGCGGCACCACCATTCAAACCGCCGCCCAGCATCCCCAGCAGATTTTCCAGTGTTTCCGCATCCAGAGAGAAAGAACCTTCTCCGGGACCAGCCTCGCCGTCACTTACCGTCATGTAGCCGGAATAGACATAGCCGACTTTCTCCGGCAGGATGACCTTCAGCCAGTCGCCGTCCGTGCCGATCACCTTCACGGTCATTCCGTTGGGAAGCTGGGTGAAGGCGGTATAATCCATTCCCGCACCCGTGCGGACATTCAGATTGCCGCCGCCCGTGGTGACGGTGCCGGTCTGCCCGGAGTCATTTTCGCCGGAACTGAACTGGATACCGTCCTCGGTGACGGATACCGTGACCCGGTTGCCTGCCAGAGCGGAAAGCAGATCAGAGACATCCCCAGCCGTTTCCTGTTCAGCCACGGACTCCGTGCTTTCCTCGCCGCCGCTGGCAAAGGCAGTGACAGAAAAAGCGGCAGTGCTGAGCACCACCGCCAAAAGAGCCGATACCATTTTTGCCATAAAGTTATGCTTCATCCTCGTATCCCTCCGTTTCTTCATTCTCGGTGCTGGCTTCCTGCAGCATACCTTCCGGCAGCGAGATCATACCGCTGGCATAGGCTTTCAGGAAAGCGGTCAGCTCCTTGTTGTCCATCTTCACGGCTTTTACCATGCGGACGATTTCCAGATTTTCTTCCTCCGCAAGCTGGGCTTCCAACGCACGAAGGCGTTTCTGCTGCTCCGCGATCTTTTCTTTGGTTTTCGCAATGTCATTGCGGATCTTCTGTGTCGTTGCCATAAATCAAATTACCTCCATATCGTTTTTTAGTTGTAGGGCGGTCGCCCGAAAGCGTAAAAGTGGGATTGCCAGTAGCTTGTGTTGATATCTGCATACTGGATGGGGTCGCCGCAGTGCAGCATTTTTCCGCCGCCCACATAGATACCCACATGGGAAACGCCCGGCGTATCGTAAGTGCCGACGAAAAAGATCAAGTCGCCGGGTCTTGCGTTGGCAGAGGATACCGGGGTGGAAATGTCGTAGAGTCCCTGGGCTCCCAGCCTGCCCGTATTGCAGACGCCGCTTTGCGTCAGCACCCAGGACACGAAGCCAGAGCAATCAAAAGAAGTGTTCGGATTGCTGCCGCCCCAGACATAGGGATAGCCAATGTACTTCTCCGCCTCGGTAATGAGCGCCGCAAAGGTTTCATCTTCCATTGCGGAAGGTGGGATATCATAGGTGGTGGGCGGTTTGGTGTACTTGTCTACATAGCCGGAGCCTGGGAATAAATCTTCCCGGTTCCCCAGCGTTGCCATATAGACCGCATACAGGGAAAGTGTTTCCTCGTCCATGATGTAGACCGGCACATGGGAAAGGTCAAAGTTTTCCAGCTTTACCTTGCAGATATAGTAATTGTACGGCACTTCCACATCATAGTCGTTTCCCTCACTGTCTGTCCGTGTCTCCGTCCGATAGCGCACCTCCACTTCCACGGTCTGCGTCAAGATGTACTGCTTTTCAAAGAGCATTTGCAGCTCCGCCTGAACCTCGTCGATGGTAAACACCCCTTCATGGAACGCCGTGAGAATGGAGATCAGCACATAAGGGTCATGCTCGATCTCATCCAGATCAAAACGGTATTCGTCATATCCGGGGTGCAGAGCCTCATAGTGGTCCAGCTCATATTGAAGCTCCTGCTCCAGTTCGCAGTAGGCCGCCTCCGCAGCCAGCATATCCGTGTCCTCGGAGAGATAAGAGGAAGTAAATACACCACCCACACCGGAGCCCGCCATCATGGAACAGGAAGATATCCCGCCAAACAGCAGGGCAACACAGGCGCCAATGCCGATCACCAGCAGAACCGCCCGGCTATGGTGTTTGATGTAGAGGAATGTTTCCTTGAAGGCGTCCTTTGCTTTCTGCGCCGCACTTTTCGCCGTAGCTGCGGTGTTCTTTGCGGTTTTCTCCGCCTGCCGCAGCTCCTTTGCATGGTTCCGCTTAATCCGCTGTTTCTGCAGAAAGCGGGATACCGGGTTAGAAGCTGCCAATGCAGGATCATCATGCAGTGCCTTTTGGTAAAGGTAGTCGGCATTTGCCTTAAAAGAAGCCTGCTCTGCCTTCGCCGCGTCACGCCAGGGCTTTGTGCGGTGATGGTGGACGGCGGCACGGACTTTGCCCTTTCCATAGGCAAGCCCGCGTTCCGTCAGCACCTCGCCCTTGTGTCCGGCCTCAACACCCACATTTTCCTGTTCCACCTCATGCACCTTCGCATGGGCAGCGTGGGCGATCTCATGGACCGGTCGGGAAAGCGGATTGTGCCGCAGGCGTCCGTTGGGGCGTTTCTCCACTTCTTCAAAGTGAAGCTGCGTCTTGCCTTTTCCGGCTGTCTCGTCAAAAATACGCTCGGTGCGGAGGACTTTCTTTGTGGGGATGGCTGCTTTTGCCGCATCCAATTTGTCCGCCGCACGGTCGGAACGGTCGATGTACTTTCCAAGTGCGGGATCGGCACGTTCTTCCTCGGTAAATTGCAGGCGGGAGGACGGGCGCTGCCTTGCGGCAGAACCATCCCGCACCGCCTGGGTGTCAGCCTTTTCCGCCTTTCGTGCGCTTTTCTTCTCATGGTGTTCCGCCGCACGCAGGGCAAGGTCGGCCGCAGCGCCAGCGGATTCTTCCGAAGAAGCGGACAGTTCCGTTTCCGGCTCCCGGCTGCTGATATGTTCCACCTCACCTGTGGCAAGGTTTTCCGACACCGCACCGTCACGGGTCATTTTCTGCGTGATCTTATCGGTTGCTTTCAGTTCCCTCATAGGCAGTCACCTTCCTTTCCATAGGGGCAAAAGTCGCCGCAGGTGCCATTCTCAATCATGGCGATATAGCGGAAAATGGGATAGGCCTGTGGCGGGCAGACCGCATTTCCCAAAGTTTTCAGCCGCAGCGCCCGGTCATCCATGCGCTCGGTCATGCGGGGGATTCCTTCCGGCTCGTCAGCCCAGAGGATACGTCCGTCCATCCTTTCGGGAAGCCCATGAGCCATTCCACCCAATCCGGGTTCAGCGCCGCTGTTTCGGCCATTGGCTGTTCCTGGGAGATGATTTGCGCCGACAGGTTCCCGTCCTTCTTCGCTGGATCGAAGGCCGACGGCTTCAAGGTCGAGCGGAAACCGTCCGACGCCACCGGGGTCAGATAGAATACCGCCGCCGACAGGCTCAGGCTCCAGATCGCCCCGTTTCGGTTCCTCTTGCGGAATATCCCATTGTCCGACAGGAACACATCCAGGCTTGCCGCGTCCCTGGCGGTGTTGTTGTCGGAGGCAAGGGGTGTGGGAAACATCAGCCGCGACGATAAAAGTTCGCTGGCGCTCATGCCATGCGCCGACACCGCAAGCCGGAAATACGAATGGGAGAACAGCGTATCCCGCTTTTGCCAGGTCAAAGATCGTTTTGTCGAGCCCCATATTGATGAATCCAGCAACATTTTCCCCAAGCACCCAACGGGGCCGCAGCTCGGTAATAACGCGGCACATTTCCGGCCACAGGTAGCGTTCATCCGCAAAGCCCTTCCGTTTTCCGGCGGTGGAGAAGGGCTGACAGGGAAAGCCGCCTGAGATAACGGTAACTGTTTCAAGTCCTGTTTTTTCAAAAAACGCCTCCTTCGTAAAAGTAGTAATATCCCGGAACCTGGGAACATCCGGCCATCGTGCGGAGAGGACGGAGTGCGGAAAATCCGCCCACTCACACTGGCAGACGGTTTCAAACCCAGCAGCCTCCGCCGCCAGGTCCAGACCGCCAATGCCGGAAAACAGGCTCACATGGGTCAGTTTATTCATGGTTCTTCGGCGCACGGAACGGTTCGATCTCACTTTCCAGCTCCGCAAGGACCGCCTCCATATCCGCCGTGACCGCCTTGTTTCTGGCGATCAGCCGGTTCATCACATCAAAGAAGGTTTCACCCTCCTGTTTTTCTTCTGTATGCAAATAGCGTGGATCATTCATGTTCGTTTTCTCCTTTCCCGGTTTCACCAAGTTTTGTCGTCATAATGCTGTAAAGTTCATTGTCCTTCGGGAAGTCATCCACAAAAGGCAGGATCACATTGCCGAAGAAGATCAGCCCCTCGCCGGGGCCTGCGTTGCTGATATGCGCCGCCTGCTGGTTAGAGATGTTCAGGCGCTCACAGAGGATTTTTCTGTCTCCGCTGGCCTGGTTCAGAAGGTACACAAAATCGCTGTTTTCAAAGATGTTCTCGATCTCCGGGGAGGAAAGCAGGTCCTTGATGTTCTGCGTAATTCCCGTGGGGATACCGCCCCATTTGCGAAAGCGTTTCCAAATCTCCACACTCCAGGAACCAACCTCACCACGCAGCAGAAGGTGGAATTCATCCACGAAGTACCAGGTGGATTTACCCTGATCCCGGTTTTGGGAAACACGGTTCCATACCTGGTCCTGGATCACCAGCATACCCAGGCTTTTGAGCTGCTTTCCCAGCTCCTTGATATCAAAGCAGACAATGCGGTTGTTGATATCCACATTGGTACGGTGGTTAAAAACATTCAGGCTGCCATGCACATATAGTTCCAGTGCCGCCGCGATCCGCTGCGCCTCCGGCTCCGGCTGCCGTTTGATCTCGTCATACAAATCTTCCAGCAGCGGCATATTCTCCGGGCGGGGGTCTGCGATATAGGGGCGGTACACGATCCGCACGGCACGGTCAATGACCGTCTTTTCCACCGGCTCCAGACCGTTCCGGCCACCTGCTGCCAGTTCGCAGAAAGACAGGATAAAGTCTGATTTCAGCGCCAGCGGGTTATCATCCTCGCTGTAATTGAGGTTGATATCCATAGGGTTCACATACTGCGTGCTGGTAGGCGAGATTTTGATGACCTGGCCTTCCAGACGGTTCACCAGCGGAAAATATTCCGCCTCTGGGTCGCAGATCAGGATATCGTCCTTTGTGTTCAGGAACACACCCACGATGGAACGCTTTGCGGAAAAGCTCTTGCCGCTGCCGGGTGTGCCTAAGATCATGCCGTTGGGTGTTTTCAGCTTTTTGCGGTCAGCAAGGATCATGTTGCCGGAAGTGGCATTGAGCCCGTAGTAAAGAGCCTCGCCGCCGTGGAAAATCTCCTGTGTGGTAAAGGGAACGAACACCGCCACCGCCGAAGTGGTAAGTCCGCGCTGTATCTTAATGCGGTTGACACCCAGGGGCAGAGCCGACACGAAGCCGTCCTCCTGCTGAAAGTCCAGCCGCACCAGGGAGCAGTTATATTTCTGCGCCACGCTTGCCGCACGGAGAAGGTCATTCTCCAGCTTTTGCTTGCTGTCCGCAAAGTTCACCACCAGGAAGGTCATCAGGAACATTCGCTCATTTCTGCTTTGCAGATCACGGAGGATGTTCTTTGCCTCGCCTGCGTAGGTGGCAAGGTCGGTGGGGATGATATCCATATCGAAACCTTCCCGCACCGCCTTTTTCTGTGCGTCGATCTTCATACTGTCAATGTCGGTGATTTTCCGCTTGACCGTTTTGATTGCCTCGTTCTGATCCATGCTGCGGATATGGAGGCTGACAAGCAGCCCGCTGTCCGTATCCAGCAGTTCGGTGAGCATACGGTCATCCATTTCCGGTGCGCTGATCTGCAGAAAGGACACGGCACAGAATTTATCCGCCATCGTGAACTTCCTTGCTTCACCGAAGCGGAAAGAAGAAGGTGCGACAAAATCCTGGACCGACAGGCCGGAAGGGGCAAGCCAGCTCCATTCAAAGGCAAACCGTTCCCCGTCCGGGTGCAGGATGCCGTGGAGCATTTCCAGCCACTCCTTGCCGCCAAGCTCCTTTGCCAAAGCACCCATGACCTTGAAATGGTTAAGGGCGTCCATGATGATCCGGGAAAATCGTGCCCGTGCGGTTTTGCTGTCCCGTGCCTCGATGGTGAGGGTCAGGTACTTTGTTTTGATAAGACCGTTGTTGCCCCGTTCAAGCTGCTTGCGGAGCATTTGCGTGTAAAGCTCACGGATATGGTCGAAGTGATCTCCCTGCGCCGCGATCTCGATACGCTTCACAAAATCCTCCCGGTTCATGCGGCGGCTCACAAGGGAGAGCTGCATCCCGATAGAAGCGTCATGGGCGTTATACATATCGCAGAGGGCTTCAAAGATTGCCGTCTGGTCGTCAGGCTTTGCAAGCTGATAATTCACATCCTCGAACTCGATACACTTCGACCAGGTGTGATCGTCCAGCTTGCACAGGCCGTCCGGGTACATCTGGCGGAACGGTAAGGTATCCTGTGCGGAATGTACCTTGCCGTCACCTCTGGCGGTTTCCAGGATACGGCTGATCTCACGCTTTTCTGCGGCGGTTAGCTTTACCGTGGGTTTTGCCGCCTGCCGTGCCTGCGGCTCTGGCTTTCGCTTTCTGAACAATGGCTTTCACCTCCTTTTCCGCCTGGGCCTGCCGCTCCAAGGCTACATAGAAATTGTTTGTCTGGTAAGGCCGCTCTTTCGTCCGCAGGAACATACAGCGGATGACCTGTCCGGCCACCACTTCCAGGGGTTGGCCGTGCCGCTCATACATGGCAAGCAGAAAGAACGGGAGCATGACGATAATCATGCAGAACGCGGCGGCGCTGTTGCTGGCCGTGCGTCTGAGCAAAAAGAAAAGCGGTACTCCGATGAGTGCCGCTGCTCCGAAACATATAAGCTGCCGTTTGGTAAGCCCAAACAGCACTTTGGATTTTACTTTCGTCAAATCCTTTGGAATGGTTACATACGCCAATTTATCAAGCCTCCTTAATGCGCTCCGAACAGGCTCTTAGAGAGGCTGCCGGTCTTGAACAGGGCGAAGCACAGTAGGACCGTGTAGCCCATGCAGGCCCATATCGCGCCTGAGATATTTCCGTCCGTGGCGATACTCTGTACCAAAACAGAGTAGATTCCCACGCACACCATGATTAGAAATGCCTGGAACGCCAATGCAAACAGGGATTTCAAGTAGTTCTGTCCTGTATGGCTCCAATCCCGGTTCGTCATAGTGGCAAGCGGGATCGGTCCAACGGAAGTCGTCAAATACACCTCGATCATGCGGCCGTAGATGACAAGCATGATACAGATGGAAAGGGCGTTCATGGTAAGCCCCACGAAAAGGGACTGGAACCACAGCCCGAACAGTTCTCCCGTGCCCAGGGCTTCAAGCTGTGCCTCCATATCCGTGATGACGCTGCTGATATCAATGGAGGTATTCCCGATGATGACGCCTGCGCTGCTGTTCACAACGCTTTGCCCCACATCGAAGATACCCATGACGATATTCCATGTGTTCGTCACAATGAGAACGGCACAGAAGGTCTTGAAAATCCACTTGAAGAACATCCAGGTGTCTACATCGTGCAGATTATTTTTCTCTGTCACAAGCTGGATCAGCTCATAACACATTACGAATGTCAGGATAACCCCGGCGATTGGAACGATCACCGTTTCAGAGAGGTTTCGGATTATGGAAAAGACGCCGCTGTTCCATGCCAGCGGCGTCTGTCCCACTTCACCGGCGATCTCGCCTACTTTGGTATTGACCGTATCGAACATGCCCGACAGGTTTCCCGTGATTCCCTCGATGAGCAGCCCTCGGAGCCATTCATCGAGTTTGTCGAGTATGCCGCCCATAAGCGATCACCGCCAGACGATCAACCGAACAGGCCGGAGAGCAGAGGTACAAGGGTGATGCCGATGAGGGCGACACCGCCGCCGGCCATCAACTGTTTCATACCAAAATAGGTGTAAAACTCTGCTCGATGGCGGGCGGCGGCGTGTCAAGAAATTTATGGAATTTTTTTAGAACCGCCCCGGCGGGAACAGGTCAGGCCGTGACCTGTTCCACCTCCGGGATGGGTTTGAGATTAAAATGAATTTCAATAGAAATGTGTCGTGTCTTATCGCTGTCGATGTGTTCATGGACAACGATTTCTTTAATCAGACGGTTGAGGGTGGCAGCGTCCAGCTCCGTGATGTCGGCGTATTCCTGAATGGCGTCCACCCATTGCTTGGCGTCCACGGCAAGGCGGATTTCATCAGCCAGCTTCCTGCGCCCCTGTTCAACCCGTTCCTTTAGTTCAGCCTGTTCCTTCTGCGTCTTATCCAGCATGAGATTGAAGTTTGCTTCGCTGATACGTCCGGCAACCATGTCCTCATAGAGCCGCAGCACCATTTTTTCCAGTACCTCAATCCGTTCCTCGTGCTTCGTCAGGGAACGCTCCAACGCTTCCCGCTGGCCTTTCTGCTCGGCTTCACAGGTGTTGGTAAGCCGTCCGGCAACAGCTTCCCCGTCCATCAGGGCGGCCTTCGCACATTCCCGGATTTTGTTCAGCACAAGGCGGTAAAGGGTTTCGTACTCCACACGGTGCTGGGTACAGTGCTGTTTCCCATAGGCATTATAGGTCTTACAGGAATAAATCTGCTTCGGGTGCTTGTCGTTGGTGTAGCGGATAGTCAGTGATTTCCCACACTCGCCACATTTGAGAAGCCCCGCAAACAGGCTGATTTCCCCGGTCTGGCGGGAACGCTGCCGGGATTTCAGCTTGTCCTGCACGATGTCAAAGCTCTTGCGGTCAACAATCGGCTCATGCCGTTCCTCCACCACAATCCAGTCCTGCGGCTTTTTTTCCCCGATGGTGCCGATTTTGAAGCGGTAGTCCTTCTTCTGGGAAGCGATAGCCCCGGTATAGACGGGATTCATCAGGATGTCCTTGATTACCGAAAAATCCCACATATACCGCCCGTTTACCGGGTCTTTCTTTTCCCATTTAGTGCGGACATTGCGGAAGCCCCGTTCCCGGTTCCACCATGTAGGGCAAGGCACCTTCTGTTCTTCCAGCCTGCGCCGGATAAAGTTCGGGCCGTGTCCTTCCAGCGCCCAGCGGAAGATTTGCCGGACAATGGGGGCGGTTTCCTCGTCCACCAGCAGATGGTTTTTGTCCTCCGGGTCTTTCTGATACCCGAAAGGGGCGATACAGCCGGTAAACTGGCCTTGCTGGGCTTTCAGAAGGTAAGAGGAATGTACCTTCTTGGAAATATCCTTGCTGTACATCTCGTTGAGGATGTTCTTGAACGGCGCAATGTCGTTATTCTCCCGCATGGTGTCGATACCGTCATTCATGGCGATATAGCGGACGCCGTGGCGGGGAAAGAAGTCCTCAATGAGTGTGCCGGTCTGCAAATAATTTCTGCCCAACCTCGATAAATCTTTCGTTATGACAAGGTTTATCTGCCTGCGCTCGATGGCTTTGAGCATCCGTTTCAGGTCGGGGCGCTCCATGTTCAGCCCCGTGTAGCCATCGTCCTGATAGACTGCCACAACCTCCCATCCCTGCTTTTCGCAGTATTT
>ENA-OZKN01000565-OZKN01000565.1-human-gut-metagenome-genome-assembly--contig:-NODE-565-length-15945-cov-6.765450_pt1 | contig 15945 bp, 15 predicted proteins | sample MGYA00244827_ERZ653766 | MGnify/ENA primary metagenome ERZ653766 (study PRJEB26926, sample SAMN06165281) | human gut metagenome | biome: ENVO:00009003; feature: ENVO:2100002; material: ENVO:00002003... | reverse complement strand
TTCTAGCTTCGTCGGCAGCGTCAGATGTGTATAAGAGACAGGTTGAATACGAGAAGAAGAACCCACCCAGACTGAAGCATATCAGCCGCAATGAGTTGAAACGCCTGATGGCGACACCGTTTGAGGACGGGAACATGGAACTTGCGCGACGTATGTTCATCTTTTCAAGCTTTTGCGGTCTGGCGTATGTGGATATATACAGGCTCTATCCGCACCATATCGGGGAGGCGGCTGACGGCAGGAAGTATATCCGCCAAAAGAGAGGCAAGACCAATGTGGAAGCGTTTGTCCCGTTGCATCCCGTGGCGGAGCGTATATTGTCGCTCTATAACACAACTGATGAAACCAAGCCCGTTTTCCCTCTGCCCATCCGTGACATACTTTGGCATGAGGTGCATTCCATCGGCAACGCACTGGAGTTTGAGGAAAATCTCTCCCATCACCAAGCCCGGCACACATTCGGAACCCTGTTGATTTCCGCAGGCATTTCAATAGAGAGTATTGCCAAGATGATGGGGCACACGAATATCGTCAGTTCTCAAATCTATGCAAAAATAACCGATGATAAAATCTCCAAAGACATGGACAAACTGATGGAGCGAAGAAAGATAATATCGGCTGGCGAAAAGAAAAAATCATAAATAATCATCAAATAATAAACGTATTATGAATAGAGGAATAATAACAATCAGTGAAATGGGGACAATTACAATCCCTACTACCGTATGGATGACCCAGTTTGAGATAGCCGACCTGTTCGGGGTATTCTCGTGCAACATCCGCAAGGCGATACAGGCAATCTACAAAAATAAGGAGTTGGTAGAAACTGATACGATGAAGTATGTCAAACAACCTGACGGTATCAGCTATGATGTGTATGACCTTGAAATGATTATAGCTATCGCTTTCAAGATATGTAGTAAGGAAAGTATCCTGTTCAGGCGGTTCGTAATAAATGAAATCTGCGCCACCAAGAAAGGGAATCCGGTCACATTGTTTGTTTCCTATGGCAAGGGCGGCAACCTATGGTATAATTGAGGTTCATCCCGTCAGCCACCCGTTCCCGATGCTCGGATGCAAAGGTAGCGTGTGGCTCTGACGGCATTGGCAAGGTCGGGCGGCAGAGCCGTTTCGGGCAGAATCTTCCTCAAACGGGGGTTGAGCGTATTCCGCCCGAAAACCTTGCCACTGCCAGCCACACGCTTGAAAGGCATCCGGCAACGGAAACAAGCGACTGACGGGAAATCAGAAGAAACAGAGGAACGGCTTACAGACGAAGCGAAACATTGATGCTTCATCCGTAAACCGTTCCTTTTTGTTGGTGTACCATTGCTGCCGCAAACTTAGGGCAGACGGTAAACTTCGCTCCTTCAAGAAAATCAGGTTACTGTTGCCCCCAGTCGATAGGCAGTGCGATAACCGTCAGCCAGCATCCTTTCGATGTCGGATTCACGGTAGAGGATTTTGCCGCCCAACTGGATGTAGGCTATCCGCCCCTCGTTGCGGTAGTCCTGAAGCGTCCGGCGGCTCACTTTAAGACGTGCCGACACCTCCTTGTCGGTGAAGAATCGTTCCCCGTTCAATGTCGGGCGGTAGTTGGCGGTCAGATGCTCTACGTTGTCCAGCAGGCGGTCGAGGCTACCCATAAAGTGGATTATCCACTCGTTGTCTTTGTTAATCAGTTCGTTCATATTACTCTGGATTTAGTGGAATTGTTGTTGCTGCTATATTCAGTTATCAGATAGTCCTGTCTTTGAACTTCGCTTCCTTTCGCCTGTCCTCCACAATGGGGACGATACGTTGCACGTCTTCGGGACGGTAATAGGTCTTGTGGTTTATCTGTGAATATCCCAAAGTCCCGTTGTCCCGAAGCGTCTGTAACGTGCGTGGGCTGATGTTCAGCATCCGGCACACGTCCTGATTGTCCATCCACTCGCTCATTTTCTTTTCGCCGTGACGATAGCAGATGGCATCCATACGGCTGACGAAGCGGTCGAACTTGGCGACCAGTTCCTCAAAGGTCTTTCTCTCGATTGATACGATTTCCATATAGTCTTTCTTTTAGTTGTTACTGTTTCTTCTGCCACAAAGAAATATATATTCCGTTATCCGGCAATGGATTTTTCAAAACTGGCAGCATGTTGCGTCGGTGTGGCAGTGGTTGTCCGGGGTACAGATTATCGCTATCACCTTAATTTCGGTTTTTAGAGGGGAAGCCGAAGCTCAAATAAGGGCTTAATAAAAATTGCCTATGGCTGAGTCTTAGCCTTCCCGTGTATTCACATCCGGCAAAACGGTGAAGTTCTCACCGTTTTGTCAACTGCCATAAAGCAAAACCATACAAAATTGCCGAAGCGAACCCAAGTGCTTGACCGACTGCACCGAAGTGTCTTACTTTGCTCCCGACAAACGGTCACCCATGCGCATGAGACCACCAAGTATTAACTTTCAAAATTTAACAAGATGGCAAGGAAAAGAAACTACGAGAATGACGAAGTATTCAAGAATTTCAGGATAGAGGACTACCTGCCTGAAATGAAATGGCGTGAGCAGGAGGCAAAGGCTTCCGCACAGAAACAGGAAGCAACCACGGTAGATGCTGCACTCTTCCCTCCGCTGGATGGGACGGACACATCTGCAATGCAGGATACGGTGTCCGATGCAGACCTACCTGACAAGCCGGAGAAACGGGATGCACCGGACGGAGAAACGGCAGAAACAACAGCAGAAGAAGATGTCGATGCTCCCACGGAGCGGACTGTCGTCAGACGCATCAGCGGCAAGCAGCGCAGGCTCTCGTTGGAGGAGTACCGCGCCACTTACCTGAAAGTCCCGAAGCTTGTTAACCGCAAGCCCGTGTTCGTCAGCGAGGAGGTGCGTGACGAGCTGGACAGGATTGTCGGCAACTTCGGAAAGCGCGGCATGAGCGCATCAGGATTGATTGAAAACCTCGTCCGTCTGCACCTCGACACCTACCGTGAGGACTTCGGACAGTGGCGCAAGCTCTGACGGGATTTCGGAGAACCCGGATGAACCGGTGGATGCATTTCATCGGTTCATCCGATTCTCCAAGTGAATGACTACACTCGGAAACAAATCCGACAGGCGGAGGATTTTTGTGTCTTCAAAGACACAGCAAGATATATTTTCAGTTACCCGAATAATTCTAAGTAACTGAAAACACCTTCACCGCCGTGGGCAGAATTATCCTCCGCAGTCGGATAATTTCGGGGTCCCTTAATCAAAGATTAAACAATGGACAAGCCATAAAATTGAAAAAATAAGAAGTATGAAGAAGAAAAGCAAGTACGGGAGAAATCCCAAATTGGACCCGAAGACGCACTGCGTAATGGTGCGCTTCGACGATGTGGAATGGAACAGGTTCCTGACGATGTACGAGGAATCAAACGTGTACGCGAAAGCCGTCTTTCTCAAGGCGCACTTCTTCGGACAGAAGTTCAAGGTGCAGAAAGTGGACAAGACGCTGGTGGATTACTATACCAAGCTGTCGGACTTCCACGCCCAGTTTCGCGGCATAGGCACGAACTACAATCAGGTCGTCAAAGAGCTACGCATCCACTTTTCGGAGAAGAAGGCGATGGCGTTGCTCTACAAGCTGGAGAAGTGTACCATCGACCTCGTGAAACTGAGCCGAGAGATTGTGGAACTTTCAAGGGAGATGGAGGCTAAGTGGCAACAAAGACGGGATGGTTATATGATATAGCGGAATGTACCTTTGGTACGCAGTCCGGCAAGTGAACGAAGTCCCACGGGCAATTTCATTACCGACCATGTAATAATCGGACGTCCGGGGCTGTCTGTCAAAGATGAGAACCGCCCGAAAGGGTTGAATTTGTAGATTATTATAATAGAGATGCCGATTGATTTTATGTATCAGTCGGCATCTTTTTCGCGGTAATAAATTTTTTATGATGCTGCAATCTTATTCCTGAACTCCGTCGGCGTACAGCCCTCTTGTCGTTTGAAGAACCGAACAAAATGCTGTGGATATTGGAAACCGAGTTTGGCAGCTACCTCTGTGATGCTTTTTTCTGGATGCAGCAATTCTTCTTTTGCCACATTAAGCATCTTTAACTGGATATATTCTTTTGCTGACTTACCAGTCTCTTTCTTGACCAAATCGCCAAAATAATTTGGTGAAAGACATACTTTGTCGGCAAAATACTGTACTGAAGGTACTCCATCCTTCAATGTGAGGTCAGAATAGAGATATTCGTCAATCAGTTTCTCGAAACGACTCAGCACATCCAGATTCATATCCTGCCGGGTTATGAACTGACGTTCATAGAATCTCATGCAATAATCCAATAAAAGTTCGATGTTGGTGCATATAAGCCCTTTGGTATGTTTATCAATAGCGTGCTGCAATTCCGTTCGGATAATAACCAGACAGTTGTGAACAACCATACGTTCATCCACGGAAAGATGAAGGGCCTCATTAGCCTCATAAGAGAAAAATGTGTATTTCTTAATTTTCTGCCCCAATGATGTTCCCCGTATAAAATCAGGATGGAACAATAGCCCCACAGATTTTGGCAACATGCCTTCTATACGAGTGTATCCGACTGTTTGTCCGGGAGCGAAACTAACCACAGTCTTGTCATCGAAATCGTAACTACTTTTTCCGTAATTGATGATACACCCTTTGGTCTCTTTCAAAAAAATTCCGTAAAAGCCGACAGTCATCCGGTAATTACCCTGGCTTTCGGGTTTGTCAAAATCTACAATCCCTACTTGTGGGTGTCGAGTCTGAAAACCGAATAATTCGTTGTATTGCTCAATGGTATTTATCTTCATTATTTCTTCCATACCTTCTTTGATTTATTATGATGCAAAGGTACGATTTATTTCATTTCTTTGAAAGTGGACATAACCACAAATCCGTAATCCGGGTAAGTATTCATGTATATTCCGTAGTATGGGTAATTCCTTTACAGGTCAATATGATACAACAACGGTTAGAATCAGTAATCGGGGTAAAAACACCCTTGGTTTCGGTACATGGGTTCTTATTTTTATCCTGTAATTTTGCATCATCAAATTAAGTAGAAAACAAATCTAAAAATAATAGTTATGAATCGTTTTTTATTAGTAGCATTTATGGCAATCTCGATTTTTACATCGGTATGCTGCGGGCAGACTTCCCGGACAGGGAATGCTGACTTACAGAAAAAGAAAGTTTTGATTATCTCGTCCAGCCCCAGCAAAGGCGGTAATTCGGATTTGCTGTGCGACGAATTCATGCGGGGAGCAAAAGAGGCTGGGCATGAGGCAGAGAAAGTTTTTCTAAATGATCTGGATATCCGTTTCTTGAAAATTAAAGATGATTATACTGACCGCAATCTCGGTATCAATGATGACGCTCCGAAAGTCGTAACCAAAATGATTGAAGCTGATGTTATTGTTATGGCAACTCCTATCTACAATGACAACATGTGCGGACAGATGAAAACCATGATGGATCGTGTATTTGAACGGGAACACGAAGTCAAAAACAAGGATTTCTATTTTATCATGACAGCTGGAGGCGCCAACACGGAGTGTGCTTTGTTGGGATTCCGTAATTTCATCCGCTACCTGCCCGGCTCCAAAGAGAAAGGCGTCATTCAAGGTACAGGCATTCATCTGAAAGGCAGTGTGAAAGGAAAACCTGTAATGAAAGAGGCTTACGAAATGGGGAAAAATGTATAATAGTTTTTAATTAACGACAATCAAATAGCAATAACATGAAACAAATTTTATTTATAGTTATCGTATCGGCTCTATCAATGGGAATCGCACAAGCGCAGGATATAAAAAAACGTATCCCATCCAAAGGATTTGCCGTTGATTCAGCAGAAGGACACTTCCATCCTTATGAGTTCACTCGCCATGCCATAGGCGACAAGGACATACTGATAGAAACGATGTATGCGGGTATTTGTCATAGCGATTTACACGCCGTGTGGGATGAACACCAATCCCACGGCATTGCAGGCATATATCCGATGGTTCCGGGGCATGAAATCGCCGGACGTGTAGTAAAAATTGGCAAAGATGTCACAAATTTCAAAGTTGGCGACTATGCCGGTGTGGGGTGCATGGTTAATTCGTGCGGACATTGTACGTTTTGCAAAATGGACAAAGAACAGTTTTGCGAGAACGGAACTACATTCACATATAACAGTATAGACCGTTACCATAACAACGAGCCTGCCATGGGAGGTTATTCCAACAACATTGTAGTAAGCGAGGACTTCGCTATCAAGATTCCTGAAAATGCGGATATGAAACGTGTCGCTCCGTTACTTTGCGCCGGGGTGACCACATGGTCACCTATCCATTTCAGTAAAGTTAAGAAAGGAGATAATGTTGCTGTTGCCGGTTATGGCGGGCTGGGACACATGGCTGTACAATATCTGGTAGCCATTGGTGCAGATGTGACAGTTTTTGATATTACTGAAGAAAAACGGAATGATGCCTTTCGCATGGGAGCAAAACGCTATGTCAATGTGAATAATGCGGAAGAAATGAAAGATTATAACAATTCTTTCGATTTTATCATCAGTACCATTCCGATCAAATATAGCCCACTCATGTATGCCCGAATGCTAAAATATGGTAAAGGCGAAATGGCAATAGTCGGTCTGCCTGAAACTGCCACTGTCAATGTAGCTGATTTGGCTCTTGGAGGTGCTGCCAACCGCAAGATATACGGTTCTCTAATCGGAGGTATCAAAGAAACACAAGAGATGATCGATTTTTCCGTGGCACATAATATTTACCCAGAAGTGGAAATCATCAGTGCTGATGCTTCCGAAATAGACAAAGCGTACCGCAATGTACAGAATGGGAAAGTAAAGTTCCGCTATGTAATCGACATGAGTACAATAAAATAAGTGAGTATAGAGATGACCGATATAATCGAAAGGATGCGTAGCGGAAAGCGGATTACGGAAACGGATGCCGATTTTCCCCGTCTGTGCGAGGAGGTTGAAAACACGAGGCGGCTTGTCGGAGAACTCAACACTGGCTATCATTCGTCTGACGAAGTGCGGGCGTTGCTTGAACGAATTTGGGGACAGCCGTTGGATACCTCCGTGCGTATGTTCCCGCCATTCTATACCGCTTTCGGGAAAACAACCCGTGTGGGCAAAGAGGTATTCATCAACTTCGGCTGTACGTTCCTTGACCAAGGCGGTATCACGATTGAAGACGGAGTGTTCATCGGACCGGAAGCCAAAATCCTCTCGGAAGGACATCCCGAACAACCCGCACTCCGTCACACGTTGCAGACTGAACCGGTCGTTATTCGCCGCAAGGCATGGATTGGTGCAGGTGCAATTATCCTGCCGGGAGTGACTGTTGGCGAGAACGCTATTATCGCAGCGGGAGCAATCGTGACAAAAGATGTACCCGATAATACCATCGCAGCAGGTGTACCTGCTAAAATATTAAGGAATATCAAAAATGTGGATTATGAATAGAAAAATAACATTGTTCTTCGTGGTATTTGCTATGATTATCACTGGAACAGCTTGTAAGAGAACAAACAATTTGAATAACGAAAATAGTATGGAGAATCTGAATTTAACTGCCGAGTGGGACAAGACATTTCCCAAAAGCGACAAAGTAAACCACAGTAAAGTAACATTCACTAACCGCTATGGTATCACGCTGGCAGCCGATATGTATGTACCGAAGGATGCTTCCGATAAACTGCCTGCCATCGCTGTATGCGGTCCGTTCGGAGCTGTCAAGGAACAAGCTGCCGGACTTTATGCACAGACGATGGCGGAACGCGGATTTCTGACTGTTGCTTTCGACCCTTCTTACACAGGTGAGAGCGGCGGCGAACCTCGTTATGTGGTGTCGCCCGACATCAATACCGAAGATTTTTCGGCTGCTGTCGATTTCCTTGCAACCAACGACAGGGTGGATACCAAAAAAATAGGCATTATCGGTATCTGTGGCTGGGGTGGACTGGCGATCAATGCCGCAGCAGCCGATCCGCGCATCAAAGCGACCGTCGCCTCTACGATGTACGACATGAGCCGCGTGAATGCCAACGGCTATTTCGACGCCGACGATAGTGCCGAAGCACGCAATGCACTACGCAAAAAACTCGCGGCACAACGCACAGAGGATTTCCGCAACGGATTCCCGAAGCCGGGCGGTGGTGTTCCTGACGAACTGCCTGCCGATGCGCCTCAGTTCTTCAAGGACTACCACGCATATTATAAGACACCGCGTGGTTATCATTCCCGCTCACTAAATTCCAATCAGGGACGCAACGCAACGGAAGCCATCCCATTCATTAACTTCCCGTTGATGAGCCGTGCGGACGAGATAGAAAATGCTGTGCTTGTCATTCATGGCGAAAAGGCACACTCGCGTTATTTCGGAGAAGATGCGTTCAAGAAACTGAAAGGTGATAACAAGGAACTGATGATTATTCCCGGCGCAAGTCATACAGACCTTTATGATAATCTGCAAGCCATTCCATTCGACAAAATGGAGGAATTCTTTTACAACAATCTCAAATGACGATTAAGAAATGAAAATGTGGCTATTATCTATAATACTACCGTGTATGTTATTGACAACAAATGCTTGCAGTCCGTCAGATGAACCGATAAAGACTGAAGAACCAACTCCCGTTCCCGACCCAGAACCGGATCCGAATCCCGACCCTACGCCAGACCCAACTCCGTCGGGTGGTCGTGCTTTGGTAGTTTATTTCTCTTGTACGAACACGACAAAGGGAATTGCTGACCGGATTGTTGAAGTGACAGATGCAGCGACTTGGCGCATTAACCCTGAAGTTGCTTACACCTCCGAGGATTTGAACTATAATAATTCATCCTCCCGTGCCAACCGCGAGCAGAACGACCCGTCGGCACGTCCTGCCATCAAGGGCAAATGTGAAAATCTCGCCGACTACAATGTAGTATTTCTCGGTTATCCTATTTGGTGGGGCAAGGCTCCGAAAGTCATTTTCACCTTCCTTGAAAGTCATAACCTTGCGGGCAAGACCATCATTCCGTTCTGCACCTCGCACTCCAGCGGCATTGGGTCAAGCGACACAGACCTGCATAGTATGGTTGCCGGAGCTGAATGGAAACAAGGACGACGGTTCAGCGGAAACGAATCGAAAGAAACAATTGAAAAATGGATTGAAAGCATGAATTTGAATTTCAACAACAATACGAGCACGGGGATATTCGACCTCTCGAAAGGTACAAATGGCAATGCCCCGACAATAAAGTTAAGTAGCGGCTACGACATGCCGATAGTCGGACTGGGAACTTATAGCCTGCACGGGGCAACCTGTATCAATTCCGTGAAATCCGCGCTTGCATCAGGATTCCGCAAATTCGATACGGCATCCATTTATGGCAACGAGGAGGAAGTGGGACAAGGCATCCGAGAATCGGGTGTGCCGCGCGAGGAGATTTTCGTGGCGACCAAGCTCTATCCCAACCAATATTCCAACCCTGAAACTGCCATCGAGGAATGTTTGAGCAAACTTGACATCGGATATATAGACCTTATGCTGTTACACCATCCCGGTACTAACGATGTGAAAGCGTACAAAACGATGGAAAAATATGTAGAGGCAGGCAAGATTCGTTCAATCGGCGTATCGTGCTACTATGTCAAGGAAATCAACGAATTTCTGCCTAAAGTGAACATCAAACCGGTGTTGGTCCAAAACGAGGTTCATCCATATTATCAGGATACGGAAGTGGTGGAGCATCTTCATGACCTTGGAATTGTTGTCGAGGCATGGTATCCCCTCGGTGGTCGAGGACATCAAAAGGAGCTTTTGAGCGATCCTGTACTGTCCAAAATTGCAGCCAGACACAACAAGTCGGTAGCGCAGGTTATACTCCGATGGGACTTGCAACGAGGTGTGGTCATTATTCCCGGTTCAAGCAATCCCGACCATATCAAAGAGAATATCTCGATTTTCGACTTCTCGCTTACCAACGACGAGATGGCGCAAATAGCCGCCCTCGACCGGAACGAGAAGCACGACTGGTATTAACGAAATAATAAAGTATAGGACAATGAAAACAAATTTGAATTATAACCAGTACATTCCTACCAATATCCTTTTCGGGGCAGGACAGTTGAATAACCTTCATGCGCAGTCTATGCCAGGCAAACGGGCGTTGATAGTCATCTCCAACGGCAAGTCCACTCGTGATAATGGCTACCTTGCCCGTACCGAGGAAGAACTGCATCAGGCAGGCGTGGAAACAGAAGTGTTCGATGGCATTATGCCGAATCCGACTGTCGCCAACTCCGTAGCCGGAGCAAATGCCGCACACGAGTTCAAGGCAGACTTTCTTGTGGCATTGGGTGGCGGTAGCGTTATGGACTGTTCGAAAGCCATTGCTCTGCTTGCGACAAATGAAGGCGATTTATGGGATTATGTAGCTGTTGGCTCTGGTAAGGGACAGCCGATACAAAAGCGTCCGCTGCCCATTATCGCCATCACGACTACTGCCGGCACAGGCTCGGAAACAGATGGTTGCGGTGTCATTACCAAAGAGGAAACCAATGAAAAGGCATTTATCATGCACCCATCGCTCTTTCCCGTCCTCGCTATTGTAGATTCGGAACTGATGCTCTCCGTCCCGCCTCGATTTACTGCCTTTCAGGGCTTCGATACGCTGTTCCACAGCGTGGAGGGATTCATCGCAGCCAGTGCCAACCTTGCCAGCGACATGAACGCACGTGAGGCTATCCGAAACATCGCTGAATATCTACCTCGTGCCGTGAAAGATGGTACTGATTTGGAAGCCCGTACCCGTGTCGCATTCGCCAACACCCTGTCGGGAGCCGTAATGACACTCACGCTTCTAACCAGCGAGCACGGACTGGAACACGCACTCTCTGCTTATCATCCCAATCTGCCGCACGGAGCCGGATTGATTATGATTAGCAAGGCTTATTTCAGTTACTTTGTGCGTAATCATGGCTGTGATGATCGTTTTGTCGAACTGGCTCAGTTGCTCGGTATGCCTGATGCCACCAAACCGGAGGATTTTATCACGGCACTTGTCCAATTACAGGAAGCCTGTGGAGTCGCAGATTTGAAAATGTCGGATTATGGCATCGTTCCTGACGAGTTCGAGACTTTTATGCGCAACACGCGCGAAGTGATGGGTGTCATGTTCACAGGTGACCGTGTGCAGATGTCAGATGAGGATATTGTGCAGATATTTGCAGAATCCTATAAATAATCGGTAATGAGTGATGAAAAGAGTATGACCCGCCGCGAAGCACTCAAAAAATAGGTGTGGTAGCGGCAGGGATAGGACTGGGCATCGGTGGTGCAAATGCTGCCGATGCGCTGGGGCTATCTGACAAAGAACATAGAAAAATGAAAGTATTGGCAATCAATGGCAGTTCACGCAAGGACGGCAATACAACGGATATGCTGAATCTTGTATTGGGCGAGCTGGAAAAAGAGGGATATGAAACGGAACACATCCAGTTGGCAGGTAGCACTATTAACCCTTGCAAAACCTGTTTCGCCTGCGCTGGAAAGAAGAATTGCGTGTTCAGCGATGATATTTTTCTGGAACTTTACAGGAAAATGACCGAAGCGGATGCAATAATTCTCGGTTCGCCCACCTATTCTGCCGATGCTTCATCTACCCTCAAGTCAGTTATTGATCGCGCCAGTGTAGTAAGCGACACCAATCCGGGGATGTTTCGACATAAGGTAGGCGGTGCGATTGCCGTTGCTCGGCGTGCCGGAGCCGTGAACACCATTGACACCCTAAACCATTTCTTTCTCAACAAGGAAATGTTCGTTGTTGGTTCTACCTATTGGAACATCGCCTATGGACGTCTGCCCAGTGAAGCTATGAAAGACGAGGAAGGGGTCGCCAACATGAAGAATCTTGGACAGAATATCGCATGGTTATTGAATCGGATAAAGTAATAGTACGAGATTGATATTCATAGATTGTAAATAGAGATAGCAGCCAAGAACAAATAATAATGAAATATATCCAGAGAATAATAGCTTCCGGTTATTTGCTGATAGCATTGCTTATTGGTTGTATAGCTTATATTTGGCATCATGAATGGCAGGAGGTGGAAGCATTGGAGGTTGGCAATCAACAGATAGATGAATTTAGGAAAGAGATAAACCGTATTCATATCCGACTGATAGAGTTTTCTCTGTTGGGAGAAACTGTATTAGATTGGCATGAAACGGATTTGGAGAATTACCATGCCCAACGTATCGCATTGGACAGCACATTATGCCGTTTCAATGCAGCATATCCCATTGAGCGTATTGACATTGTGCGCAGTCTTTTAGAGGATAAGGAACGACAGATGTATCAGATAGTCCGGTTAATGGATGAGCAACAATCCATCAACAAGAAGATAGCCAATCAATCACCGGTTATTGTGCAGAAGATTGTGCAGGAACAGCCCAAGAAACCAAAGCGTAAGGGTTTCTTGGGCATCTTCGGCAAAAAAGAGGAAACGAGGCCAACGACAACAACGACTACTCTTCGTTCACCCAATAGAAGCATGGTCAGCGCACAGAAAGAGCAAAGCCACCGATTATCAGAACAAGCTGATAGCCTTGCGACCCGTAATGCAGAACTTAATAGGCAACTACAAGGATTGATTTGTCAAATAGAAAATAAGGTACAAGCCGATTTGCAAAATCGGGAAGACGAAATAGCCGCAATGAGGGAGCGGTCTTTTATGCAAGTAGGCGGCTTGATGGGATTTGTACTTTTGCTGTTGGTTATTTCCTATATTATTATACATCGTAATGCAAAGAACATCAAACAATACAAGTGCAAGACAACGGACTTGATATTGCAACTGGAACAATCCGTACTACGGAACGAGGCACTGATAGCCTCACGGAAGAAAGCTGTACATACAATCACCCACGAACTGCGCACACCGCTGACGGCAATAACAGGTTATGCCGAGCTGTTGCAGAAAGAGTGCAATAACGGCAATAATGGGCAATACATCCAAAGCATACAACAATCCTCCGGGCGTATGCGGGATATGCTCAATACATTGCTTGACTTCTTCCGTTTGGACAACGGCAAGGAACAGCCCAAACTGTTACCCTGCCGTATTTCCACAATCATGCATACCCTTGAAACGGAATTTATGCCCATAGCTATGAACAAAGGACTTTCCTTGACCGTAAAGAACGTAAGCGATGCTGTTGTACTGACCGATAAGGAGCGAATAATCCAAATCGGGAACAACCTGCTGTCAAATGCCATCAAGTTCACGGAGGAAGGTGCTGTATCACTTACAACAGACTACAATAACGGAATTTTGACCCTTGTCGTTGAGGATACGGGTACAGGCATGACCAAAGAAGAACAGCAACAAGTATTCGGCGCGTTTGAACGTCTTTCAAACGCCGCTGCAAAAGACGGCTTTGGACTTGGACTTGCCATTGTGAAGAATATCGTGACTATGTTACAAGGAAAAATCCGTTTGGCAAGCGAAAAAGGGAAAGGAAGCCGTTTCACGGTGGAGATACCCGTGCAAAAAGCCGAAGAAATACCAGAAAAAGAGATACAGGCTTATATTCACCGACCGAATAGAAACCTCAATGTTGCCGCTATCGACAATGATGAGGTGTTGCTCTTGATGCTGAAAGAAATGTACGCGCAGGAAGGAATACATTGCGATACTTGCACAGATGCGGCGGAGCTGATGGAAATGGTACGCCGGAAAGAATACAACCTGTTGCTGACAGATTTGAATATGCCCGTTATAAACGGCTTTGAGCTGCTGGAACTTCTGCGCTCGTCCAACGTGGGCAATTCACAGACAATCCCGGTGGTTGTGGCAACCGCTTCGGGCAGTTGCGATGCGGATGAACTTTTGGAAAGTGGCTTTGCCGGATGTCTGTTCAAGCCGTTCTCCATATCGGAACTGATGGAGGTTTCCGACAGATGCGCCATAAAAACGATACATGACAATATGCCGGATTTTTCGGCTTTGTTGTCATACGGCAATGAAACTGTCATGCTGGAAAAGCTGATAACGGAAACAGAGAAGGAAATGCAGGTGGTTAGGGATGCGGCAACATTAAACGACCTGCAACAGTTGGATGCCTTGACACACCACTTGCGCAGTTCGTGGGAGATACTCCGTGCCGACCAACCGCTGAAGGTGCTTTATGGAGTGCTTCACAATGTAGCAACGCCCGATGATAACACCATTCAACAAGCGATCAATTCTGTGCTTGATAAGGGAGCGGAGATTATACATTTGGCAAAAGAGGAAAGGAGAAAATACGAAAATGGATAAGACAAGAATAATCGTTGTGGAAGACAACATAGTGTATTGCGAGTATATCTGCAATATGCTGGCACGGGAGGAATACGATACCGTGAAGGCTTACCACCTGTCAACAGCGAAGAAACAACTGCAACAGGCGGCAGATGATGATATAGTCGTTTCGGATCTGCGTCTGCCGGACGGTGACGGAATAGAACTGTTGCGCTGGATGCGCAAGGAAGGCAAGATGCAGCCGTTCATCATAATGACCGACTATGCTGAAGTGCATACGGCAGTCGAAAGTATGAAACTCGGTTCAATAGACTATATTCAGAAGAAACTGATAGAAGACAAACTCGTCCCACTTATCCGCTCCATACAGAAAGAGCGTCAGGCGCGAAAAAACAGTATGCCTGTATTTTCTCGTAACGGTTCGGCATTCCAAGAAATCATGAAACGAATCCAGCTGGTAGCCCCTACCGATATAAATGTGATGATATTTGGAGAAAACGGCACTGGTAAGGAGCATATCGCCCACCATCTGCACGAAAAAAGCAAACGGGCGGGTAAACCTTTCGTGGCGGTGGACTGCGGTTCACTCTCCAGAGAACTTGCGCCGTCGGCATTCTTCGGACACGTCAAAGGTGCATTCACGGGTGCGGACAGCACCAAGAAAGGATATTTCCATGAGGCGGAAGGCGGTACGCTGTTTCTTGACGAGGTGGGTAATCTCGCGCTGGAAACCCAACAGATGTTGCTTCGCGCCATACAGGAAAGACGGTATCGCCCGGTCGGTGACAAATCGGACAGAAGTTTCAACGTCCGCATTATCGCCGCCACCAACGAGGATCTGGAGGTGGCAGTGAGCGAAAAGCGTTTCCGGCAGGATTTACTCTACCGCCTGCGCGACTTCGAGATAACCGTGCCGCCGTTGCGCGATTGTCAGGAGGACATCATGCCACTGGCGGAGTTTTTCCGTGAGATTGCCAACAAGGAACTGGAGTGCAATGTAAGCGGTTTCAATTACGAAGCCCGAAAAGCGTTGCTGACACATCCGTGGTCAGGCAACGTGCGAGAACTTCGACAGAAAATCATGGGAGCCGTGTTGCAGGCTCAGGAAGGCGTGGTCACGAAAGAGCATTTGGAACTTGCCGTGACGAAACCGACCTCACCCGTCAGCTTCGCTTTGCGCAATGATGCGGAGGATAAGGAGCGGATAATGCGTGCGTTGGAGCAAGCAAACGGCAACCGGAGCCTTGCCGTTGAATTGCTCGGCATAGGACGGTCAACACTATACGGCAAACTTGAAGAGTATGGACTTAAATATAAATTCAAGCGACCATAGTTGAGGATTTATTGAATTTGACTATCTGCAAAGGTTTATTATTCAAAAAATAATATTACCTTTGCATTTAGGAAAAGCGTTCTTTTGAATTACTGCAAAACGAAGTGAAATACAGAATTTAGCTGGTTTCTAAATCGTTACCTATTAAGCCGCGAAAGCTTGCAAGTGCTTGAATTTTAGCAAGAAAGAAAATCTACTATGTCTTGCCACATGCCACGTGATATGCTTGGTGATGCCGCAACGCTTGGCGACGGCACGGATACTGTCTCTTATACACATCTCCGAGCCCACGAGACAGG
>ENA-OZKN01000557-OZKN01000557.1-human-gut-metagenome-genome-assembly--contig:-NODE-557-length-16148-cov-4.560492_pt1 | contig 16148 bp, 6 predicted proteins | sample MGYA00244827_ERZ653766 | MGnify/ENA primary metagenome ERZ653766 (study PRJEB26926, sample SAMN06165281) | human gut metagenome | biome: ENVO:00009003; feature: ENVO:2100002; material: ENVO:00002003... | reverse complement strand
ACGAGATTTCTGCCTGTCTCGTGGGCTCGGAGATGTGTATAAGAGACAGACGATGTACGGCATCTTCTAATGCTGTTTTTACATCACTGGTTTGTGCGTCATTGTCTTTGACGGCTTCATAAGCTGTCCAGTCGCGTGAATACCAACGTTTCATTTTTCCCTCTTTGCTATGGAAATAATGTCCGGGAAGGAATACTTCATATTCGTCGCAAAATCCTTCAAGTGCTTTCAGTTCGCTGCCGAAGTAGATTCTTCCTTCTTTATCTTTCCCTATATATAAAGGAATAACCCCTATCGGATCACGGGCAATCAGAAATTCATCCTTTTCTTCATCATAAAGAACAAAAGCAAAGATACCGCTAATATCTTCCAGAAAGTGGATGCCTTTCTCTTTGTAAAGAGCAAGAATGACCTCACAGTCACTTCCTGTCTGAAAGTTATATTTTCCGGCGTATTGAGCACGAATGTCCCGATGGTTGTAGATCTCACCGTTTACAGCAAGCACCTGTTTACGATCAGGAGAGTATAACGGTTGTCCACCGCTCTGTGGGTCGACGATTGACAGGCGTTCGTGTGCCAGGATGGCACTTCCACCTACATAGATTCCACTCCAGTCCGGTCCGCGATGACGGATTTTCTGGGCCATCTTCAGTGCTTTATCTCTTACTTCTTTCGTTTGAACCTTTATGTTGAGTATACCTGCTATTCCACACATAACTTTAAGTTTTTTGGGGTGATGTAATATGTTGATTGTTTATTCGTTGTTTCTAAGAGGCTGATTCGCTATTCTTAATTCGTTCCACAGTTGTTATCGTTTCGTTCCACAACTGTTTCCCTTTAGTTCTACATCTGTTATCCTTTAGTTCCACAGATATGGAACGAACCGATAATAGCAGTCAGACCTTTTAGTATTCCTTATTTCGGAGATTATTTCGTCAAGTAAGTGTCTATTTCTGCAGCCGCTTTTCGTCCTCCTGCCATGGCACGTACGACGAGGCTGGCTCCTGTATCCGCATCCCCGGCAAGGAATACATTTTCGGCAAACTTTGGCTGTTCCGGTTTCAGGAATCCCATCGCCAGCAATACCATGTCCGCTTCGATGACTTCCTTTTTTCCTGTCGGTTTCATCGTGGAACGTCCGCCATCTGTTGCCGGAATCCATTCCACTTCTTCCACTTCTACGCCTGTCACTTTTCCATTCTTTCCGAGAAACTGATTGGAAGCCAGACACCAACGGCGTGTACAACCTTCTTCATGACTGGAAGTCGTTTTGAAGACTACCGGCCATTGAGGCCATGGGGTAGCCGGATTGTATCCGACAGGAGGTTTCGGCATGATCTCTATTTGAGTGATACTGACGGCTCCTTGTCGCACGCTGGTTCCGATACAGTCGGAACCGGTATCACCGCCACCTATCACAAGAACCTTCTTGCCTTTGGCATTTACCAACTTGTCTTTCGGGAAAGTCTGTCCTGCCAGAATCCTGTTCTGTTGTGCCAGCATTTCGAGTGCGAAATGAATCCCTTTCAGTTCACGTCCCGGAATACTCAAGTCACGTGCTGCCGGTGTTCCGGTACAGATGCAGTAAGCATCGAATCCTTCCGGTAAATGATTGACATCTATTTCTACTCCCATCTCAAACCGGATTCCTTCTGCGGCCAATATCTTCATCCGCCGGTCGATTACATTCTTGTCCAGTTTGAAATTAGGGATACCAAATCGCAGTAATCCTCCGGGAGCTTCATCCTTATCGAATAGAGTAACGCTATATCCTTTTAGATTTAACTGATTGGCAACTACCAGTCCGGCAGGACCTGCACCAATCACCGCTACTTTCTTTCCGTTTCTTTCCGGAGTTTTTACCTGTATATATCCTTCACGAAAAGCCGCTTCCACGATTGCCGCCTCATTTTCACGAATAGTTACCGGCTGATCGCACGAAAGTTTCAACACGCATGATTTCTCGCAAAGGGCAGGACAGATACGCCCTGTAAATTCCGGAAAATCGCAAGTAGACGACAACACCTCGTAAGCCTCTTTCCATTTCCCCCTGTACAATGCATCCTGCCATTCCGGTTGTTTATTCCCTATCGGACATGCCCAATGACAGAAAGGTACCCCGCAATCCATGCAGCGTGATGCCTGCAACTTACGGCTATTTGTATTCAATGTCTGTTCCACCTGACTGTAGTCAGTGATTCGCTCGCTCACAGGGCGATATCCCGCCTCCTGACGAGCTATATTTAAAAATGCTCTAGGATCTCCCATATAAATTAAAAATTGAGAATTAAAAATTGAAAAATAGTTGGTGATCGAGAAGTTGTTAAATTGAAAATTGAGAATTAAAAGTTGAAAAATAATAGAATTGGAAACCACTATTCACTACATTTATTTCTCAATTTTTAATTTTCAATTCTCAATTTATCTAATAGTCTCTTTGCATATCTGCAATTTTTTGTTGTAACTTTCTCATTTGTTCTTCCTGTAGTACTTTTTTGTATTCGATGGGCACTACTTGGATGAATTGATCTACGTAATGATTCCAGTTGTCGAGCATAGTGCGTGCCAGTTTCGAGCCTGTGTAGAGGTAATGCTGGCGGATTAGTTCGTGCAACTCTTTCCGGTAGCTGGCTTCTTCGATGAGTGATAGTTCTACCATTTCCATGTTGCAGAAATAATCGAAGTTGCCGTCCTTGTTCCATACGTATGCCACACCGCCACTCATACCGGCTGCAAAGTTACGTCCGGTTTGTCCGAGGACTACCACACGACCTCCGGTCATGTATTCGCAACAATGGTCACCCACGCCTTCTACGACGGCAACTGCGCCGGAGTTACGAACAGCGAAACGTTCTCCTACACGGCCGTTGATATATACTTCACCGCTTGTTGCGCCATAAAGCAAGGTATTACCGGCGATTGTATTTTTTTCGGCTTCGAAATTGCTGCGGATAGGAGGCAATACGGAGATACGCCCGCCACTCAATCCTTTACCCAGGTAATCATTCGCTTCACCTTCCAGTTTAAAATTAACTCCCGGTACGAGAAAAGCTCCGAAAGATTGACCTGCCGAACCTTTGAATTTTACATTCAGCGTATGTTCCGGCAATCCTTTGGCACCGTATTTCTTGGCGATTACTCCGGAAAGCATAGCACCTATTGCACGGTCTGTATTGGCAATCGTATATTCTAAAGAAATCTCTTTCTCATGTTCGATAGCTTCCTGTGCGGCATCGATGATGGTTACATCCTTTACAGCAGAAATTCCATGATCCTGATCGATGACATGACGGATAGCCGCACTGTTGTCAACACGTGCCAGCAATTTGGTGAAGTCGATTAAAGCATGTTTCGGATTCGGGTCATTGACATCGGACTTGCGTTCGATTAAGTCTGTACGTCCGATGATGTCATCCATCCGGGTGAATCCCATTTCAGCCAAATGCTCACGGACTTCCTGTGCCAGGAATGTGAAAAAGTTTACTAAATATTCACTGCGTCCATGAAAGCGTTTACGTAACTCTTCATTCTGCGTGGCAACTCCTACCGGACAAGTGTTCTGATGACATTTACGCATCATTACACAACCCAATACGATTAATGCGGAGGTGGCGAAACCATATTCTTCGGCACCCATCAATGCCATTAAGATGATATCCCGTCCGGTTTTCAGCTGTCCGTCGGCTTGCAGAACTACTTGGCCACGAAGTCCGTTCAGAACCAGTGTTTGCTGTGTTTCGCTCAATCCTAATTCCGGCGAGATACCCGCATAGCGGATAGAAGAAGCAGGAGAAGCACCCGTCCCCCCTTCGGCGCCAGAGATGACAATCAAATCCGCCTTTGCTTTTGCCACACCGGCGGCAATTGTACCGACACCACTTTCAGCTACCAGTTTTACACTGATTTTGGCCTGTGGATTTACATTTTTCAAATCGAAGATCAGTTGAGCCAAATCCTCAATCGAATAAATATCATGATGGGGCGGGGGAGAAATCAGCGAAATCCCCGGAATGGAATGACGTGTTTTCGCAATCACATCATTTACCTTAAATCCCGGAAGTTGTCCCCCTTCACCCGGTTTGGCTCCCTGTGCTATCTTAATTTGAATTTCGTCCGCATTCACCAGATACTCTGCCGTTACACCGAAACGACCGGAAGCTACCTGCTTGATCGCACTTCGTAAAGAACTGCCATCCGGCAACGGTTGGAAACGCGCGGCATCTTCACCACCTTCACCGGTATTACTGCGTCCGTGGATTTTATTCATGGCAATAGCCATTGCCTCGTGGGCTTCTTTGCTGATGGAACCAAAAGACATAGCTCCTGTGACGAAACGATGCAGAATATTTTCCACCGGTTCCACCTGATCGATAGAAATAGGATTACGACGGAATCCCAGGAAGTCACGAAGGAAAATAGGCTTCTCTTTTTCGTCTACCAGATGGGTGTACTCTTTAAATTTCTTATAACTCCCCAGTCGTGTAGCCAATTGCAGAGTGCTGATTGTTTCCGGATTCCATGCGTGCTTTTCTCCATCTTTACGGAAAGCATACAAACCGTTATTCTTGAGAAGTTGAGAGTTGAAAGTTGAGAGTTGAGAGTTCCCATGCGGAGCCTCACTTTCAACTTTCAACTTTCCACTTTCAACTTCTTGCCCTTCTTTATGGAAAGCAATGGCATCTCTGGCTATTTCTTCCAGACGGATACCTCCGATCGGTGAACCGAGTCCTCCAAAATAAGCCTTGCTCAATTCTTCACTCAAACCGACAGCTTCGAAAATCTTAGCACCACGATAGGAGCGGATCGTAGAGATACCCATCTTACTCATGATTTTAAACAAGCCTTTACAGATGGATTTGATATAGTTCTTTTCAGCAGTGGTATAATCCAACTGAATATCCTTGTCTTTTACCAGTCGGTCGAGGACAGCGAATGCCATGTAAGGATTCAGGGCACTTGCTCCGAAACCCAATAATAACGCGGCGTGCATCACTTCACGTATTTCACCACTTTCTACGATCAATGCCGTTTGCACCCGTTTACCAACTGAAATCAGGTGATGATGAACAGCACTTACCGCCAGCAATGATGGAATGGCAGCATGGGTAATATCCACCTCACGGTCGGTCAGGACAATGTAATTTACACCTTCCGTCACGGATTCTTCCGCCATTTTACAAAGATGGGTCAGTGCTTCCTGCAATCCGGCTTTCCCTTTTGCAACCTCAAACAACATGGGTAGTTTGACTGTTTTGAAGCCTTTATACCGGATATTACAAAGAATATCCAGTTGGGTATTGCTTAAAATCGGATGATTCAGGCGTACCATTTTGCAATGACTTTCACTGGGCGTCAGAATATTCATACCGACTGCTCCAATGTATTCCGTCAATGACATCACCAGTTCTTCACGAAGTGGATCGATGGGCGGATTGGTTACCTGTGCAAATTGCTGACGGAAATAGTTGTAAAGCAACTGTGGCTTATCTGAAAGTACGGCGAGTGGCGTATCGTTACCCATTGAATGGATCGGTTCTGCTCCGGTGCTTGCCATTGGCATAATCAGCTTCTCAATGTCCTCTTTGGAGTAGCCGAAAGTACGAAGCATCCGGTCGTAGTTTTCTACGTGATGAGGAACTTTGCGTCCGCTTTTCAGTTCATCCAGCTCGATCCGGTTGGTAGATAGCCAGGTGCGGTAAGGCTTGGCTTCAGCCAACTGTTTTTTTAGTTCGCCGTCATAGTAGATCTCGCCTTTTTCCGTATCCACCAGCAAGATTTTGCCGGGCTGTAAGCGACCTTTTTCTTTGATGTCTCCCGGTTCAAAATCCATAACACCGACTTCCGAAGCCACTACCATCATATCGTTTTTAGTAATCAGATAACGGGCAGGGCGCAGGCCATTGCGGTCGAGCATACCTCCGGCAAATCGTCCGTCGCTGAATAGTAGTGCGGCCGGTCCGTCCCACGGTTCCATCAGGATGGAGTGGTATTCGTAGAATGATTTCAGATCCTCACTGATCGGGTTCTTCTCGTTGAAAGATTCCGGCACGAGCATAGCCATGGCATGTGGCAGGCTCAATCCTGACATCACTAGGAACTCCAGTACATTGTCCAAAGAAGCACTGTCGCTCATGCCCGGTTGTATAATCGGGCGGATTTCTTTTATATCGCCTAAAGTGGGAGTGGAGAGTACACTTTCACGGGCTTCCATCCATCCTCGGTTACCACGGATAGTATTGATTTCACCGTTGTGTGCCAGCAGGCGGAACGGCTGTGCCAATCCCCATGTGGGGAATGTATTGGTACTGAAACGAGAGTGCACCAATGCCAGTCCGCTGGTAAAATAGCTATTTGTCAGGTCTGGGTAGTAGTTGCGCAGCTGTAATGATGAAAGCATACCTTTATATATAATGCTTTTGGTAGAGAGTGACACGACATAAAAATCGTCTTTTGCCGGAATAGATGACAATCTGACTTTATTTTCGATTCTTTTCCGGATCAGGTATAACTTCCGGTCGGCAGTTTCCGTTTCCGTAAATCCGGTAATGAATACTTGTTTGATGTCCGGTTCGTTTGCCAGAGCCGATTCTCCCAGGATTTCGGGGCAGGTGGGCACATTGCGCAAATGCATCAATGTGAGTCCTTCTTTTTCAATTTCTTCAATAATAATACTTAGAATAGCTGCCTGGTCTTTTTCGTTTTTCGGTAAAAACAATAATCCTGTGCCGTACCGTCCTTTTTCGGGGACAGGAATACCTTGTAATAAAATAAACTCATGCGGAATTTGAAGCATGATACCTGCACCGTCACCGGTCTTGTTATCCGCACCCTCGGCACCGCGATGGCGCATGTTCTCTAATACCTTTAAAGCCGACTCAACAATGTCGTGTGACTTTTCTCCATGAATGTTAACCAGCATACCGACACCGCAGGCATCGTGCTCGTATGCCGCATCGTACAAGCCCATCTGCTGGGGCTGTCGTTGGTAAAGGAATCCTTCTGTTACGTTGTTAAAAAGTTCTTGTTTCTTCATTCTTACTAGCTTTATTGTATGATAATACCTATTTGATGTATCAAATTGTTTGGCAAAGTTAATGTTTTAATTTCAAAATGATAGTAAAATTTAGCTTTTGTGTAACGCGAAATAAGAATAGGAATCTTTATTCTTTTAATTTGTTATTAAAAACAGGAAATTTACTTTTAATTTGTTAGCTTATTTATCCTTATTTGAAGCTGATTGTAATTTGTTTCTTTTTGAGCTAAAAATAATATATTATTTAACTTTTTGATGTGTTTGCAACTTTTTTATGCGTTTCTGTCAAATAAATATGCTTTTTGTTGTCTTTATGTTATTTGTAATGTGTATATTTGCAGGCGAAATAAAAATATCATAATATGTGTGGAATAGTAGGCTATATTGGTAAAAGAAAAGCCTACCCCATCCTTATTAAAGGGCTGAAGCGACTGGAGTATCGTGGATATGACAGTGCAGGGGTAGCATTGATCAGTGATAACCAACAGTTAAATGTGTACAAGACGAAAGGGAAAGTCTCCGAACTTGAAAATTTCGTCACACAAAAAGATATTTCCGGTACAGTCGGAATTGCCCATACCCGTTGGGCTACTCACGGGGAACCTTGTTCCGTTAATGCTCATCCTCATTACTCTTCTTCCGAAAAACTCGCTCTCATTCATAACGGTATCATTGAAAATTACGCCGTTCTCAAAGAAAAACTCCAAGCCAAAGGCTACGTCTTTAAAAGTAGTACCGATACCGAGGTGCTCGTTCAATTAATCGAATATATGAAAGTTACCAATCAGGTCGATCTGCTTACTGCCGTTCAGTTGGCTTTGAATGAAGTGATTGGTGCTTATGCGATTGCGATTCTTGATAAAGAGCATCCGGAAGAAATCATTGCGGCCCGCAAAAGCAGTCCGCTGGTGGTAGGTATTGGTGAAGATGAGTTCTTTCTTGCTTCGGATGCCACACCGATTGTAGAATATACAGATAAGGTGGTATACCTCGAAGATGGTGAGATAGCGGTGATCAATCGGGGAAAAGAATTGAAGGTAGTCAATCTCAGCAATGTGGAGATGACTCCCGAAGTGAAAAAAGTAGAATTGAAGCTTGGTCAGCTGGAAAAAGGCGGTTATCCGCATTTCATGTTGAAGGAGATTTTTGAGCAGCCGGACTGTATTCACGATTGTATGCGCGGACGTATCAATGTGGAAGCCAATAATGTGGTGCTTTCGGCAGTAATAGACTATAAAGAAAAGTTGCTGAACGCCAAACGCTTTATTATTGTGGCTTGCGGTACTTCGTGGCATGCGGGATTGATCGGAAAGCATCTGATTGAAAGTTTCTGCCGTATTCCGGTAGAAGTGGAGTATGCCTCCGAATTTCGTTACCGTGATCCGGTGATCGATGAGCACGATGTGGTGATTGCCATTTCTCAAAGTGGAGAAACGGCGGATACGCTGGCGGCAGTGGAACTGGCAAAAAGTCGGGGTGCATTTATATATGGTATCTGTAATGCGATTGGTTCCTCCATCCCCCGCGCTACGCATACGGGGTCGTACATCCACGTCGGACCGGAAATCGGAGTGGCATCGACCAAAGCATTTACCGGACAGGTGACTGTGCTGACCATGTTGGCATTGACTCTCGCCCGGGAGAAAGGTACGATAGACGAGACACAATACCTGAACATTGTACGGGAATTGAATAGCATTCCCGGCAAAATGAAGGAAGTATTGAAACTGAATGATAAGCTGGCGGAACTGTCGAAAACTTTCACCTATGCGCATAACTTTATTTACCTCGGACGCGGATATAGTTATCCGGTTGCTTTGGAAGGTGCATTGAAATTGAAAGAAATATCGTATATTCACGCCGAAGGTTATCCGGCTGCGGAGATGAAACACGGACCGATTGCTCTGATTGATGCGGAAATGCCGGTAGTGGTGATTGCTACGCAGAATGGATTGTATGAGAAAGTATTAAGTAATATTCAGGAGATCAAGGCACGGAAAGGAAAAGTGATTGCGTTTGTGACGAAAGGGGATACCGTTATCAGCAAGATTGCTGACTGTTGTATCGAACTTCCTGAAACAATCGAATGTCTTGATCCGTTAATAACTACGGTACCTCTCCAACTTCTTGCTTACCACATTGCGGTATGCAAAGGGATGGATGTGGATCAGCCGAGAAATCTGGCGAAGTCGGTAACAGTAGAGTAACTTTAAATAGTAACTAGTATATAGAGAGATGGAACAATTGAAACATGAATGTGGCGTTGCCATGATACGCTTGCTCAAACCGTTAGAGTATTACGAGAAAAAGTACGGGACATGGATGTACGGTCTTAATAAACTCTACCTGTTGATGGAGAAGCAGCATAATCGTGGACAGGAAGGTGCGGGACTGGCGTGTGTGAAACTGGAAGCAAATCCGGGCGAAGAATATATGTTTCGTGAACGTGCTTTAGGTTCCGGAGCCATTACGGAAATCTTTGAAAACGTTCAAAACAATTTTAAGGATCTCACTCCCGAACAGTTGCACGATGCAGCGTATGCCAAACGAACTTTGCCTTTTGCCGGTGAAGTATATATGGGACATCTTCGTTATTCCACGACGGGAAAATCCGGAATCTCTTATGTGCATCCATTTTTAAGAAGAAATAACTGGCGCGCCAAGAATCTGGCTCTCTGCGGAAATTTCAATATGACGAATGTAGATGAGATATTTGCCCGTATCACTGCCATCGGTCAGCATCCGCGTAAATATGCCGATACATATATCATGTTGGAGCAGGTGGGACACCGTCTTGACCGTGAAGTGGAGCGTGTATTCAATCTTGCCGAAGCCGAGGGGCTTACGGGCATGGGAATTACTCATTATATAGAAGAATATATTGATTTGGCAAACGTGTTGCGTACTTCCAGCCGCGAATGGGATGGGGGATACGTGATCTGCGGATTGACCGGAAGCGGCGAGTCCTTCGCCATCCGCGACCCATGGGGAATCCGGCCTGCATTCTGGTATCAGGATGATGAGATAGCTGTTCTTGCTTCCGAGCGTCCGGTGATCCAGACGGCTTTGAATGTTCCGTTTGAGGAAATCAAAGAATTGCAACCGGGGCAAGCATTGTTAATCAGCAAAGAAGGTAAAATCCGTACTTCGCAAATTAACAAGCCGCGCGAAAATCATGCCTGTTCTTTCGAACGTATCTATTTCTCCCGTGGGAGTGATGTCGATATTTATAAGGAAAGGAAACGGTTGGGTGAAAAGTTGGTTCCGAGAATATTGAAAGCTATCAATAATGACATCGATCATACGGTTTTCTCTTTTATTCCCAACACTGCGGAGGTGGCTTTCTACGGAATGTTGCAGGGACTGGACGACTACTTGAATGAGGAGAAAGTGCAGCAAATCGCCGCATTGGGGCATCATCCGGATATGGAGGAACTGGAAGTCATTCTTTCCCGTCGTATCCGTAGCGAAAAGGTGGCGATCAAGGATATCAAGCTCCGTACGTTTATTGCCGAAGGAAACAGTCGTAATGATCTGGCAGCCCATGTGTATGACATTACATACGGAAGTCTGGTGCCCGGTGTCGATAATCTGGTGATTATTGACGACAGCATTGTGCGTGGTACTACGCTGAAACAAAGTATTATCGGTATTCTCGACCGTCTCGGTCCGAAGAAGATTGTGATAGTATCTTCCTCTCCGCAAGTCCGTTATCCTGACTATTACGGTATCGATATGGCAAAGATGAGCGAGTTTATCGCTTTCAGGGCTGCTGTCGAACTTTTAAAGGAGCGGGATATGAAAGATGTGATTGCGGCTGCCTACCGTAAATCGAAAGATCAGGTGGGACTGCCGAAAGAGCAGATGGTAAACTATGTGAAGGATATCTATGCTCCGTTCACCGATGAGGAAATCTCTGCCAAGATGGTGGAACTGCTGACTCCCAAGGGAACAAAGGCGAAAGTGGAAATTGTCTATCAACCGTTGGAGGGATTGCACGAGGCTTGTCCGCATCATAAAGGCGACTGGTATTTTAGCGGTAACTACCCTACACCGGGAGGTGTGAAAATGGTGAACCGGGCATTCATCGACTATATAGAACAAATGTATCAATTCTAACAACCATACAACGATTCAATAATAAGAATGAGAAATGTGACATTAATCCTTGACGACGGGAGCCGGTTTTCCGGTAAGTCGTTTGGCTACGAGAAACCGGTGGCAGGCGAAGTAGTTTTTAATACTGCCATGACCGGATATCCGGAGAGCCTCACTGACCCTTCCTATGCCGGACAGTTGATGACGCTTACCTATCCTTTGGTAGGTAACTACGGTGTTCCTCCTTTTACCATCGAACCTAATGGACTTGCCACTTTCATGGAAAGTGAGAAAATCCACGCGGAAGCGATTATCGTAAGTGACTATTCTTATGAATACAGCCACTGGAATGCGGTGGAAAGTCTTGGTAACTGGTTGAAACGCGAGCAGATTCCCGGTATCACAGGCATTGATACACGCGAGTTGACTAAGGTTCTTCGTGAACATGGAGTAATGATGGGAAAAATCGTTTTCGATGATGAACCGGATAATGTGCCTGAAGCAGCATACGCAGGCGTCAATTATGTAGATCGTGTATCTTGCAAAGAGATTATTTGCTATCTTCCTGCCGGAACTTCACAAACTTTCTCCGCAAATAGCTCCTATGCGCAGCTTAATTCTCAATTCTCAACTTTCAATTCTCAATTTAAGAAGGTTGTCCTGGTAGATTGCGGTGTAAAGACAAATATTATTCGTTGTCTGCTGAAACGTAATGTAGAAGTGATTCGTGTACCTTGGGATTATGATTATAACGGACTCGAATTTGACGGGTTATTTATCTCCAACGGACCGGGTGACCCGGATACTTGTGATGCTGCGGTGCAGAATATACGTAAGGCGATGGCAAATGAAAAATTGCCTATCTTCGGCATCTGTATGGGTAATCAGTTGCTTTCAAAAGCGGGCGGAGCCAAGATTTATAAATTGAAATACGGACATCGTAGCCACAACCAGCCGGTGCGTATGGTAGGTACAGAACGTTGTTTCATCACTTCACAAAATCACGGTTATGCCGTAGATAATAATACGTTGAGTGCAGATTGGGAACCGTTGTTCATCAATATGAACGATGGATCCAATGAGGGAATCAAACATAAAAAGAATCCTTGGTTCTCTGCGCAATTCCACCCGGAAGCTGCGAGTGGACCTACGGATACGGAATTCCTGTTCGACGAATTTGTAAAACTATTGTAACAATGAAAGAAAATATAAAGAAAGTATTGCTATTGGGTTCAGGTGCCCTGAAAATCGGTGAGGCTGGTGAATTTGACTATTCCGGTTCACAGGCACTTAAAGCCTTGAAAGAAGAGGGGATTGAAACCATTCTTATCAATCCGAATATTGCTACGGTACAGACTTCCGAAGGAGTGGCAGATCAAATTTACTTTCTTCCGGTGACTCCGTATTTCGTAGAGAAAGTGATCCAGAAAGAAAAACCGGAAGGTATTATGCTGGCGTTCGGTGGTCAGACAGCTCTGAACTGTGGAGTAGCATTGTATAAAGAAGGTATTCTTGAAAAATATAATGTGAAAGTGCTGGGTACTCCGGTACAGGCCATTATGGATACCGAGGACCGTGAACTTTTTGTTCATAAATTGAATGAGATCAATGTAAAAACCATCAAGAGTGAAGCCGTAGAAAATGTGGAAGATGCACGTCGCGCAGCAAAAGAACTGGGTTATCCTGTAATTGTTCGTGCTGCTTATGCGTTAGGAGGCTTGGGGTCCGGTTTCTGTGATAATGAACAACAGCTGGATGTGCTGGTAGAAAAAGCATTCTCTTTCTCCCCACAGGTATTAGTGGAGAAATCACTTCGCGGCTGGAAGGAAGTGGAATATGAAGTGGTACGTGACCGTTTCGATAACTGTATCACCGTTTGTAATATGGAAAACTTCGATCCGTTGGGTATCCATACCGGTGAGTCTATCGTTATTGCTCCTTCACAGACGCTTACCAATAAAGAGTATCATAAACTTCGGGAATTGGCAATACGTATCATCCGCCATATCGGTATCGTGGGTGAATGTAACGTACAATATGCCTTCGATCCCGAATCCGAAGATTACCGGGTGATCGAAGTAAATGCCCGCCTTTCCCGTTCATCGGCTTTGGCATCTAAGGCAACCGGTTATCCGCTGGCTTTCGTTGCTGCCAAATTGGGATTGGGTTATGGACTCTTCGACCTGAAGAACTCTGTAACCAAGACTACTTCCGCTTTCTTCGAACCGGCATTGGATTATGTCGTATGTAAGATTCCTCGTTGGGATTTAGGTAAATTCCACGGTGTAGATAAAGAGTTGGGTTCTTCTATGAAATCTGTGGGTGAAGTGATGGCTATCGGACGCACTTTTGAAGAAGCTATCCAGAAAGGTCTTCGTATGATCGGACAGGGAATGCATGGTTTTGTGGAGAACAAAGAATTGGTTATTTCCGACATTGACAAAGCCTTGCGCGAACCGACCGATAAACGTATTTTCGTGATCTCGAAAGCGTTTCGCGCTGGCTACACCATTGATCAGGTGCACGAATTGACTAAGATTGATAAATGGTTCTTGCAGAAGTTAATGAATATCATGAAGACTTCCGAAGAACTGCATAGTTGGGGAAACAATCACAAACAGATTGCCGATTTGCCGAACGAATTGCTTCGTAAAGCTAAGGTTCAAGGTTTCTCCGATTTCCAGATTGCCCGTGCCATCGGTTACGAAGGTGATATGGAAGATGGAATTCTTTATATCCGCAAACACCGTAAAGAGGCAGGCATTCTTCCGGTAGTGAAACAGATCGATACGTTGGCAGCCGAATACCCGGCACAAACCAATTATCTGTATCTTACTTATAGCGGTGTAGCAAATGATGTGCGTTATCTGGGCGACCATAAATCCATCGTCGTATTGGGTTCCGGTGCTTATCGTATCGGTTCTTCCGTAGAATTCGACTGGTGTGGCGTACAGGCTTTGAATACCATTCGCAAAGAGGGATGGCGCAGTGTCATGATTAACTATAATCCTGAAACCGTATCTACGGATTACGATATGTGCGACCGTTTGTACTTTGATGAATTGACTTTTGAACGTGTGATGGATATTCTGGAACTGGAGAATCCGCATGGGGTAATTGTATCTACCGGCGGTCAGATTCCAAATAACCTTGCTTTACGTCTGGATGCACAGAAGATCAATATTCTAGGTACGAGTGCCAAGAGTATTGACAATGCCGAAGATCGTGAGAAATTCTCTGCCATGCTTGACCGTATCGGTGTGGATCAGCCCCGTTGGCGTGAATTGGCTTCTATGGATGACATTCAGGAGTTCGTTAAAGAGGTAGGTTTCCCCGTACTTGTTCGTCCGTCTTATGTGCTTTCGGGAGCTGCGATGAATGTTTGTTCCAACCAGGAAGAATTGGAACGTTTCTTGAAACTGGCAGCTAATGTATCGAAGAAACATCCGGTGGTAGTAAGCCAGTTTATCGAACACGCCAAGGAAGTGGAAATGGATGCGGTGGCGCAGAATGGAGAAATTGTAGCATACGCTATAAGTGAGCATATCGAATTTGCGGGAGTACATTCCGGCGATGCAACAATTCAGTTCCCACCGCAAAAGCTGTATGTAGAAACTGTTCGCCGTATTAAGCGTATCAGCCGTGAGATTGCTAAGGCTTTGAATATCTCCGGTCCGTTTAATATTCAGTATCTGGCGAAAGACAACGATATCAAGGTGATTGAATGTAATCTGCGTGCCAGTCGTTCTTTCCCGTTTGTCAGCAAAGTGTTGAAGATCAACTTTATCGAGCTGGCAACGAAAGTAATGCTCGGTCTGCCTGTAGAGAAACCGGAAAAGAATCTCTTCGAACTGGATTATGTGGGAATCAAGGCTTCCCAATTCTCCTTCAACCGCTTGCAGAAGGCCGATCCGGTGTTGGGAGTAGATATGGCTTCTACCGGTGAAGTGGGTTGTATCGGAATGGATACTTCCTGTGCCGTACTCAAAGCGATGCTTTCCGTGGGCTATCGTATTCCGAAGAAGAATATCCTGCTGTCTACGGGAACAATGAAACAGAAAGCCGATATGATGGATGCGGCCCGTATGTTGGTGAATAAGGGATACAAACTCTTTGCAACGGGTGGTACACACAAAACGCTTGCAGAGAATGGAATTGAAAGTACTCATGTCTATTGGCCGAGTGAGGAGGGACATCCGCAAGCATTGGAGATGCTTCATCGCAAGGAGATCGACATGGTAGTCAATATCCCGAAGAATCTGACAGCCGGAGAATTAAGTAATGGGTATAAAATCCGTCGTGCTGCCATTGACTTGAATATACCGTTGATTACGAATGCCCGTCTGGCTAGTGCATTTATCAATGCCTTCTGTACGATGAGTGTGGATGATATAGCTATCAAGAGCTGGGCAGAGTATAAATAAGCAGAATGTCATCTTTTTGAAAAGAGGCTGACATCACATTGAAATGAAAATGGTAAGGCCGTTCCTGTTATTCGGGAGCGGCCTTTGTTGTTGTAGAAATGTAATAACTCTGTCATTCATTTGTATTTCCATGTCGTTTACTTTGCGCCTGCAAAACGATAGAGATACGATATGAGAAAAAGAAACATGATTTTGGTTGCCGGTCTGTTGGCATTTACTTCAGTATGGGGACAAAACACGACTTCCGGTTGGGAAGATGAATCGGGTAAGATACCTGTAAAGGCTTATTTTGAGAGTGGAAAACTTCACTTTGCTTCTAAAAATGAAAACTTTCATTTATGGTTTGATAATCGAATTTATTTGGATGCAGCGGTTTATTCGCCCACATCGAATGTGGATGATCTGACATCCAAAACGAACAAGGATCTGGAGGACGATGACAATCAATTCCGTTTTAGTAACGGGGTGAGTTTTCGTCGTGCACGTTTCGGTGTGAAAGCCACTTTATACAAAAAATGGTTTGCAGAACTGGATCTGGATTTCGCTTATAATGAAGTGGAAATCTGTCTCTTATACACATCTCCGAGCCCACG
>ENA-OZKN01000543-OZKN01000543.1-human-gut-metagenome-genome-assembly--contig:-NODE-543-length-16515-cov-4.975395_pt1 | contig 16515 bp, 17 predicted proteins | sample MGYA00244827_ERZ653766 | MGnify/ENA primary metagenome ERZ653766 (study PRJEB26926, sample SAMN06165281) | human gut metagenome | biome: ENVO:00009003; feature: ENVO:2100002; material: ENVO:00002003... | reverse complement strand
TCGTGGGCTCGGAGATGTGTATAAGAGACAGCAATCATATTCTCCAATCGCTTCTGAAACTCCGGCGACGAAAGAAATGCTGCTGCACCCAACAAAAACACCTCCAGCGAGTCCGCTTCGCCCATCGCCGCAGCAAACTCTCCATATTCCTGCGGATGCTCCTCCATCCACATCTTCAAATCAATCTTTCCATCCTGACTGCCTAAGTTATCTTGCTGATTTTTCATAGTGAAATTTCTAATTCATAAACTAATAACGCGCAAAGGTCAAAAAAAGATAATAGTACTTTGAACGATAACAGCGACAACACATAAGTTCCGCCAAGCAGTGCCGTATCTTCACTCCAACCCTCGGACAAGCAACACCCGACCATGACAACGAGCAACACTACCCACGCTATCCAAAATTGTTTGTTGTTTTGTCGCATATAATATTGAATCAAGACATATAATCCATTATTAACGACTTGTTCTTTGCAAAACACTTATGAGACCCAATGTTCAACGCTCCGAGTGCGCGTACTCCATTCTCACTTAGATAAAAGAATGGATATTCGATTGTTGCGATATTCGATTGTTGCTCTGAACATCTTACCCTTATATTTCAACATTATCTTGTACTCCTTTCTTACACCATCAAAGTTGATGCTTTTCATGGCGCATCCTTCCGGTAATAGTTTCTTTACCTTGCCTATAATGATATATTGCCTCACCCAATTCTCATATCGGAACATTCCGTTTGAAATAATGAATACTATGAAAAGAAAGATTAAACCAACCGAAATTGTGTGCCAAGAGATGCTTTCCTCATTATGCAAACCAATAATCAGCAAGATTAAACATAATATCAGGCTAATGGCTAAAGTCCATGAGATAGAGAATAACACGCTGTCTGATAGTGCATACTTGAAAAACGAATAGTAATCCGTTTTATCTCCACTCCAAAATCGTTTATCAGTCAGTTTCATCGTTCAAAAAATATAATTGCGAATGAAAAGATATAGAGTGCAACTACTAAAATCCACATACCGATTTTCCATCTCAGTCTTGTTTTATCGGGTAATTTCCCAAAACGGATATAATATCGTTCACTCCATTTCCCAAAGTCCGTGAACCAGACGAATATGAAATAAACAGCAAGTATAATCCACACCAATGTGAAATTATGCCATAGGAATATTATTGAAAGGCATAATGCCGTCACAATCCCACCATCCAAAAGCCTGACATCATAACTGCCGGGCATGGTATCTTTCTTGTTATTTCTACCGAGAGCCATCAATGCGTATGCACGTATCTTGACAATGTTGTTGAAAATGGATACAAATACATTTCTTATCTGAATGATTGCCTGTTCACGTTTGCACCAACGACTGATAGAAGTATAGCTGTCACTGAATATTCCGCTTTGAAACATACAGCGGTGTTTATTCTTGCGCGCTTCTCTGATTATCGCCAGAGCATCATCTTTTTTATCATTATGGATCAGAGCCATAAGATAAAGAAGTCGGTCGGGGTCATGATCCATCTTTGATTCATCGGGATAAAAGAGGTCGGCATCAGGGTTATCCGCTATAAACATTGTTATTGCAGCAGTTGCATCATTAAATACCTGTTCAAATTGATTTTCAAGCTTGCTCTTGTCGGTCGTTCCTTTAATATCATAAGTAGCCAGCACTTGCCCTGAAAGAGAGTATACTCCTGTTCCGCGCAGGCTCATAGGCTCTTTCTTGTTTTCAGATGCGTCCCATATATCCCACCATAAGTCATCGGCATACAAGGGTTTGACAGTGAGGCGGGCTTCATCTGTCAGAAAAGATAGGCAGAAGAAGTAGCCACTATCAACCTTAAAGTTGATATAGGAACTTTGTCGAAAGCCATATTTGCGGCTCACGCTGCGCCTCACATCAGCTGCAATTTTCTGAATCTGCTTGCTTTTCACTTAGTGTTTTAACTTAAAAACGAATAGTATTTCTATTCTCCTTGGCCGACAAAACATCTGACTTTTCCACAACGAGCATCCCTAATTGAAGCTTATCGGAAAAATGTATTAATCCATCAGTAGAGTTTATTTTAACAGTAGGCAACGAATCTCCATTCTTATACTCGTTATTAGTCTGTTCATTATATATGGGTGATTGGATGTATGCTTTGTTACAGATACTGTCATATACTCCGAGAAATGGCATACCAATCCTTAAATCATTTTTATAGATTTCAAAAGAATCAACATCTATTTCCAGAACATAAACATCACGATACATAGTGCCATAATCGTAAAGTAAGTCTATTGAAACGACCTGACCGGAAAGATAATATTCAGAATTTGCATGATAGATTTCAAAAATCCTCCGTATGTCATTATTATTTGAGATTTGCCTGTGACAGCCAGAGGCCCACAATAGCATACCCATTATAGAAAATGCTAACGTAACAATAATGTATGTGCTTGTTTTATATTTCATATGCAAGTATTATAATTAATTACCTCCGTTCCCATCTATCATATCTTGTTTTGACACAAGGTCTAAAAACTCAATCTTTGCTATGTCTGCGGCAATAGGGATTAAAGTCAGTTTCACGTTATATTCTTTTCGTAAATCCTCAACACCAGAGTATTTACTAAGATTGAAAGTCCGACTGAATGATTTGCCATTATATCTGAAATAAATTTCACCAATACGAGATATTGAGTAACCGTTTAAGGGTGTTTCAATAGCAAAGCTGTCTTTCTGTTTTGCAATAATATTAAAAGTAGCAAAACTGATAACTGCCAATGAAAGGCTCGGTAATGTTCCACCCTTGACCCATCGGCTTGACTTTGATTGTTTTGGCACTACGAAACTGCCGATTGTCAATAAACAAACGGCCCATGTAGTCCAATCATACATCTGACAAGTAATAAGGAAGCCTCTCGACAACCATATCGCTATCCCGAATAATCCTATTATTGCCCAAAGGGTATAATCTATCGTCCGAGTGCGAACAGCCTTATATATTTCCGTGCCGATGACATAGATGATAATGGCTATTAATATGTATCTTAAGACTTCTTCCATATAAATTTAGAATGGAGTATAGTTATTGCTAAGTGGCAATTTATATTTGTAAAGGGCTGCGGTTCTTAATACGGACACAGATGTGTAGTTAAATACGAATTGTCTGTCGCGAGAGTTTAACTCGATTCTTTCTAATGCGGACGAAAAATTCTCAGGTAAAGGAGCAATTATAAAAACTTTGGATGTATCTGTGGCATAAACGCCAACATAATCATCCGATGAACGAATTTCGTTCCTCAATATCTCAAATCTTGTTGGCACTATCTCTATAAGGCAATAAGGGCCTCCGACTTCCTGCAGGTTAATTACATTCCCTTCAATGTAATATTCAACTCTTGCAAAATAGTTATCCTGACTATTTTTATAATCTTGAGTGAAATACGAGAATATTCCAACGAGGCAAATTAAAGCAATCAAGATGCATGCCAATCCACCCAATATCCATAACGATATTTTAATACCTTTCTTCATCGCTTGCCTCCTTTCCTATAAATACATTGATTTGGTACTACGTCTGATTCGGTATTGTATCCGGTGAAGAATGGCATTACATAATCCGTAAGGTCGTGCTCTATATCATCCCATAGATTCATCACATCGGTATCTGAAGTGATACTATACCATCGGTCTTCGTTTGTCGGCAATAAATCCCCGATTCTCTCCCTGACGGCGCACTCATATTCTTTTGGGAAAGCGGGTCCGACTCCGGTGTGCTTGAAATCCTCATGTTCAAGCCAAAATCGCTCTGTGTATATGCCGAGGTTGAGTGTGAATCGTATTTGGCGGGCATTATTCCATTTGTCATTCTGAATGTTCATGCAATAGCCTATCGAGCCGTTGCTCTTGAAGAAATGGTTGCCGCGCTTCTTGAAATCATCCTCCTTTAGGAAATCTGCAATCTTATCAAATATAAATTTGCGCTTCTCTTGAATATCCATTTTAGGCAATGATGGTTTATAAAATCGAATCATGATGCCTAATGCCAGTAAAACAACAGCCCCGAAGAATGGAGTGTGCCATGTAATAGTCCATTCGGTAGGACTGCTGTATCGACCGGTCACGATGCTGGTTGAATCAACGCCGGTTACAAACATGAAGATTCCTATGCAAAGCATTATCGCCGAGCATACCATAAGGATGATGAATCCTTGACGTTGAATCCTATTACCGTTGCGATTCATGTGCTAAAAGTTATTGCCTTACCATTGCTGTATTATGTAAATAACCGATATATAATCCAATAAAGAAAAGTATTGCTGAAAGGACTGGATATAAAATCGCGAGCGTTTGATACATGGTCTTATCATAAATATCATGCTCTTGGGCTATTGTTTTATATTGTTTTCTTCTCAAAAACAGCCACCATGAGACCGCCAATCCGAGAATGGACATAGCGAAAATGGTCATTTTTATATCATACTTCTGCAAAATGACAAGCCCTATCACGTCAGCAAAAATTGCTATAAAACCTACTATACCAAATAGAGGAACCAAGAGACACAGCACAGCCAAAACAGGCACAAAGGATTCATCATTTTCTTTGCGCTTCTGCCACCAATAATATTGGTAAAATAAGGCTCTTAGCAGTTTCATTTGAGTCTATTATCTGTAATTAAGCAAAGTTACAACTAATAATCGACATTCGGTGTGACAAATGTCCCAAACGAGTATGAAAATCAGCGCAGAGATTAGCCGTTACATAATCATTCAGCACCGACAGGTCAATCCTCGGCATGTAGTCGTTAAGCCGTGCATATTTCGGGTGTTGTTTCGTCTTATCCTCAGTTGTTCTTGTTGATTAGGTTGACGATGACTTTTACCATTGTGTCCTTTTCCTCGGTGCGGCTTTCTGCTATCATAAGGGTAAGGGCGACGAGGGTGTTGTCGGCGATGCGTTTGGAGCCATCCTCATTGTAGAGAATGCCGTTGCCGTTGAGGAACCACAGGAACAGTGTGGCGGCAATGCGTTTGTTGCCGTCGCTGAATGAGTGGTTTTTGGTAACAAGGTACAGGAGCATGGCAGCTTTTTCCTCCACTGAGGGATATAGGTCAACGCCACCGAAGGTCTGGTAAATCTGACCGATGGAGCTTTTGAAGGAATCGTCCTTTTCGTTGCCGAACAATGTGCTGCCACCGAATTTCTCATGTAACTTGCGGATGACTTCCATGGCGTTTTCGTAAGTGGCATGAAACGACTCTTTACAAGTGGTGTCCTCGATCTTCAGTTCCTGATAGTCGTAGCGGTCAAGAGTGTCGAGGGCATATGTGTAATCGACAACAACATCGAGCAATGAACGGCTGTCCTCCGTAAGCCTTTCCTGATTTTGGATTGTGCGGCCGAGCACTTTTATCAACTGACTAAGCTCGTCATATTTCTGTGCAGCTATCCGCTCGTTTATGGCATAGCCTTGAAGAAGATACTGCTTCAATATCTTATTTGCCCAGATGCGGAATTGAGTACCACGTTTGGATTTAACGCGATAGCCAACAGAGATAATAACATCAAGGCTGTAAACCTGAGTCGGTTTGTACTTCGACAGAGTATTATGCAAAATTTGCATATTACTCTCTTTCTCCAGCTCGCCTTCCTTGAAAACATTAGAGATGTGGCGGGCAATAACTGACTGATCTTTGTCAAAGAGTTCGGCCATCTGCCCTTGGCTCAGCCATACGGTATCATTCTGAACTGTCACATCAATCGACATATTTCCGTCCGGCGCCTGATAGATTACGAGCTGTGAATTATTTGTTTCCATATTCAAAATTACAATTTATATTTTGATTTGTAGCTGTTTCCGAGTAATAATAGTCAAAATACTTCGGATTTTGCGCCATTAGCGATAGCGTCTATCTCGTCGGCGATTTCGTCCGAGGAGAGTTTGATATAGTCCATAAAGGTCTTTTGTGTCTTGTGGCCGCTGACGTGCATCATCTGGACTATGGAGTATTTGTGGGTTAGGTACATGTTGGTGATTCCGCTACGGCGGGCTGTGTGGGTTGTCACGCACTTGTAGCGAGGCATTATCACCTCTCCCTTTTCGTTGTGCTCGACAACGAGCTTGCCGTCCTCCACCAGTTTCTTCTGCTTTTGAGTAAGTTTGGTTACTACCATCTTGGCTAAGTCGGGCACTTTATCGGACAACTCCTTCAGAATCTCCTTTATGTAGCGGTTGAGTATCACGTCAACAACATAAGGTAGATTGTAGTTGTATTTTTCGCATATAGCCTTTAGGTTGGGATTCATTATAGGAATCTTTACCTCGTTGCGGGTTTTCTTCTGAATGAGGCGTATTACCGGTGTTCCTTTGGCTGTAGTGGTGAAACAATCCTTGTCAATGTCGTTGTAATCGCTCACGCGCTGACAGGTGTAGCACCCGACAAGAAATATATCGCGCACCTCTTCCTGCTTGCCTGACAGTGGCATTTCATACAATGCCTGAAGCTCTGCTTCGGTAAGGTAGATTTCGATAGCCTTATCTTTCTCTTCAATTTTCTTTTTTGCGAAATATTGCAGGGCACGGTCATTGTTGTGGATTCCGTCTGCATAAGCGTAGCTGATAATTGCACGGAGATCGACCAGATATTTATTCTGCGCAGTCACCATATAATCTTTCTTCTCCATAAAATTCAGGAATTTGGTGACGAATGCACGGTCTACATCATGCCATGTGTAGCGATGCTTTCTGTCAAACAAGTCATACAGCTTCCGAAAGCTATTCCATGCCTTCACAGTACCGGGCGCATATCTATCATGACCATTAAGCCTGGCACCGCTCTTGATTTCATTGCAAAATCGGTCTATGAAGTTCCATATTTTGGCGCGTTCAGCATCGATGCCCTCCTTTATCAGACGCTCCTGCTCTTCCTTTATGCGTTCTTCCTCGCGTTGCCGTTCCTCCTCTTCACGCTTAGCTTTCATTATGGCTTCAGCTTTCTTCGGATTGGCGATAGAGAGGATTTCGGCCTCAACATGCGACTTGTCGAAAGACATGCCTTCGACTTCCGACTTTACTACCAGTTCAATCCTATTGAGAGAGTCGTGTAGATTGAAGTTCGCCCTTTGATGTCGCATCCATTTTTCAGGACACGACAAAGCCTTTTTCCACTCCGCAACATTCACACGTATCTGAGAGGAAAAGAGCGTATCGACTTTGTGTTTCTTGTTCTGCACCCTAAAGAAAAGAGTTGCGATTTCGTTCTTCTCGTCCTGCTTACGGATGAAGAACCGGGAAAGAGATTTTGCCATAGAATCCAAGGTTCGATTCCCTTATGAATCGGACACTGCAAAGTTAGTGACTTTTCCTGAATAGTCACTACAATAGTCACTATAATTTCTAAAACAGCCGCTATCCGCCTAAATTGAAAATTGTTTAATTCGGCTTAATATCAGCATATTAGTATATAATTGAATTTAATCCGATTGATAATAATTTAACATTTATATTGCTGGTGGCACCACAGAAGACCGCTAATCCTCAATGAGTTAGCGGTCTTTTATTCAACTACACCCCTCCGAGTCACCACAAAAGTCACCACGCCCATCGTAAATTGCTGAAATATTGTTGGTTATGCGTGTCGTGGCGTGTGTATATCTATTTCAGTAGATATGTAAGACATTGATTATCAATGCAAATTAGTGTATAATTCGTAGTCGTTCACCATCATTCAACCCCACGTCACAGCCTCGCAATCCCAAACTTTAACAGAGTTTAACTATAATCGCACGATAAAAATGTGGTGACCTCAACCGAAAATCAGCCGGGTCACCACGATAAAGGCTCTAAATTTGCCAAATCTTGTTCCGACTCCAATAAGATAAAATCAATCGCAGCCTCCATTCACTACTGTCCAAAAGTGCGATAGATATATCTTAATGGATTATGGGCAGGGAAACTGTGAATGTAGTATCGGATACACTTACCGTAATATGGTGATTATGCAGAGCATATTGTCGTCTTATATTATCCAGGCCTACGCCCGTACCATATGATGTTTTGCGTAATTGCACATTGTTGACTACCTTAATATCAATATCATCGATCAATACCTCTATTTTTAATGGAAACTCTTTTGAGCAGATGTTATGTTTGATTGCGTTTTCCACAAGTTGCTGTACACTTACGGGGATTATATGTCCTTTTTTTGTCGTTCTGACATCTTCAATTATTACTGATAGGTAGTCGCCAAATCTAACCTGTTCAAGGTAAATATACTTGTTGACATAAGCAATTTCATCTTCAATGTCAACAATTTGACTTTCATTAGTGGACAAAATATAGCGATATACGGAAGCGAGCCTTTTGGCAAAAGTATTGGCTTTTTCAGCATCTGAATACGCAAGAGACGAAAGTACGTTGAGGCAATTGAAAAGGAAGTGTGGATTTATCTGATTACGGAGTGCGATAAACTGATAATGTGATTTTTCTCGCTCTATTTTCTGCTGTCGCTCATTGTAGAAAAAAAGTTCGATAATCAGAGTTACTATCCAGTTCCATGGTATAGCCGGCACTGCGGATTTTAAGAGAACTTGTGATGTTGCATCCATCAGCATGAGATTTAGGCCGCATATAATCACTATAGTTATTATTGTTGTAACCATTAGATCTGTGATTACTCGGATAACATTGCGTTTTACCATCTGTTGCGTTTTCTTGACTAAAAGAAAATCACAAATACCTAACAGCAGACACGCGGGAATGTTGACAAGTATAGTCCACCAGAGATTCTCGGGCCTGCCAGTCATGATGCTATATATTCCTATAAACGGTATGAATGATATGGAAATCACGAATATAAATAGGAATACGTATCTTGTTTGTGTATCCATTTTCTTATATTATACCATCGAACCACTCCAAAAATGTCTTAACTCTACCTCGGCTTACTAGATTCTCTATGGGCAACTGTGGTGTGCAATGTAGTTTTAATCTTCCGCCAAAGTATCGGCAGCACTTCTCAATAGCACGGATATTTACAATGCATCCGCGAGAGATGCGATAGAATAGTTTTCTGTCAAGCATTCCTTCTATGGTGTCAAGAGAATAATCCATGACAAATCTTTTACTTGAAAACAGGTGGAGATAAGTGTATTTATCTTCGCTGTAAAAGAATGCAATATCGAAGGCTTCGACATGAAAAAAAGAGTCTCCAGTTTTTACCATGAAACGTGTTCTTGGACAATTGCTGTATTGAATATCCATTGCTGAAAGGACTTCCGCTGCAGCTGTTTTAACATTATTACGCTCAAATCGCAGTATAGCATGCTCCAGTTCTTCCTGCTCAATTGGCTTCAGAAGATAATCAATTCCATTGACTTTGAAAGCCTTTATAGCGTATTCATCGTAGGCTGTGGTGAATATTACAGGGACATTCACGGGTATTTCGTTGAAAATATCAAAGCACAAACCGTCAGCCAATGAGATGTCTGCAAATATTAAGTCGAATGACTGAGATTTCAGCAAGGATATACTTTGAGCCACACTTTGCGACCATCCCGACATCTGAAATTCCGGGCGCAATTTCTCAACCATCCTTTTTAGTTCCTCAAAGGCTAATGGCTCATCCTCTATTATCAGATATTTTATCATTGGGGGTTGTTATTTTGGTTTTATAATTCAAATTTACTAATTTTTTTTAGAAACTGAATCTGATGCCTGCTGACAATCTAAGGGAAACATTAAAATAGGGGGCTTCATTATTATTGCTCCTGAAACCATCAAAGAATGATTTCAGACTCCGCTCTTTTGCACTTATACCTCGTATCCAATTCCCTCCGATTTTAGCAAATAAGCTGAATTTCTTGCTGAATAGGAATGATGGAGAAAAATAGGACTGTAACATAACCATAGAGTAAATCTGATCTCCGTCGTCGGTATGTCTGACAGCCATCAGTCCATCTACTTCCATCGGAGCTAATTCGAGTTTGAGTTTATCCCATAGAATGGTTGAGGTGGAAATTTTGATGGTATTAGACATATCTATGCTAAACATAAATTTTCCATTGCGCTGCCAACTTAGATATATCATAGGCATCGCCATGGGTACACCGTATGAATTGGAAACGCCACCTCCAATACCAAGACTTAGATTGTTGTTTAGACGGAAAATGAAAATTACCCCTCCGTTTCCCAAAACAGAGTTCATTTTGATTTCATCCGCAGGAGCATAAATTCCGGCTCCTCCAGCTACCAGTATGCTCCATTTCTTAGAGATGGGATGAATATAAGAAAGGCTAAGGCCGGTATTGATGATTTTATCCGGATTGAAAGAGGACGCTTCTCCCGTGTTTGACAAATCAGCATATGTGGCATACGTACTGATTGACAGGGCGGTCAATTGATTTCGCTCGTTTGTTTTAGTATAAAGAGGAATATTGTATCCTCCCGAAATCATCTGCATACTTCCCGAACCGAAATATTCTCCGGCATCATTACGTAACCGGCTCGTAGAGAAGTTGTCAAATGTGATGTAACCTTGAGCTGATATTAGCAGCGTTTGAAAAAATATAATCAATAAAATAATTTGTCTCATATGTTTTTAGTGCAAAAATAGCATTTGCACGACCATGTATCAAGATAATTCCGATGAAGCGGTTATGTTTGTGGATGAGTTGTTTAATAAGCCTGCTGAATTGCAATGTGGTGCGTTTTCATATCAAAAGAGTCGGCTCCCGGCGTGAAGTCGGGGGCCGGCTCAGTCTGTTGCAAAGGCGATTATGACGGGCTGAGCTTTGTACCTTGACGGGATTTTTGCTTGGCTTTTTGCTCTTCCTTGAACTTACGCTTGGCATCGTAGAAGTCCATGTCGGGGTGGTTTTCAAGGAATTGCTTGAAATCACCCGAGACTGGTTCGCCATGGGCGATGCAAACTTCTTCATTGGGAGCATTGCTCAGTGATACATGCGACATTCGGAAGTCAGATGATTCAGACTGATGAGAAGATGTCTTGCCGGATGATACCACTTGTTGCAGGAATGCAGGAGGGATGTCTCGGCTCTTGGGCGGGTCGAAGCTGCATTGTGGCTTTCCGGTCTTGAAGTCATACCATATCCAGTAGTATGCCTTATACCTATCAGCCGGTTTGCGTGCAAATGTGTAAACCGTCTCGCCTCTGCGGTATGCCGCCTCATCACTCTTAGGTACATCCCACAAGAATTCAAAAGGCAATGGTGGTATGACAATCGGCTTGTGCGATTGAATGGGGCTCTGCGATTGGGCAGATACTCTCGGCTGCGAAGTTGCTTTTTTCTCGAGCTTTGGTTCTTCGACCGCATGGCGTTCTGCTCGCTTAATAACGGATTCAGACTCCTTGAGTCGCCGTTCAATTCTCTCCCTAAAAACTCTTTCAAGATTCTCCCGAGTGAGAAATGGGTCAAGTTTCATAGACCAAAACGACTGCTTGCCCACGCAGTAATAAAGATTCGTCCTACCGCTTTTACCGACTTTCTCTTTTGTAGTAATGCCGTTCCGCAAAAGGACAATGAGAAAAGAATTCCAATCTTTTACATCGGGCGAGACAAACAGTCGGGCAAGATCATGGGTCAGTTTGTATCTTACCTTCTCCTTTCCGCGCAGTTTGCTGACATCGGTATCAAGTTTGCTTCTGCCTTGCATGAGCCGGTGTTTGAGGTTGAGGGCTTTGCAGACGCGCTCGTTCTTCTTGAAGTTGGTGGTCTGCGTGAGAATCTTGCCGTCGTAATCAACGCGGCTGAACACAAGGTGGCAATGCGGATGAGCCTTGTCGAAATGCCGGACGATGATATAGGGAGTGTTGTCCAAACCCATTCGCTTCATATAATCGCAAGCAATGTCGGCCATTCTTTCGTTGGTCATTTTGGGTGCGTCCTTCGGGTGGAAGTCGAGTGAGATATGACCCACCGGGTCTTTAATAGGCTTCCTTGTCCTCGTAGGGCGTGCTATGTCATCAGCGATAGCCTTGCGGCCTTCATAGAGCCGAATATCGGAAGATGCGCCTATCAGTTCCCAGTCTTTGGAAAGGTGGTCAACTATGCCTTCACCGTTGTTGGACTCATACTTTTTCTCATCGGCTCTCTGCTTCTGAGCGGCTTCCGCGCTCAGTTTCTCTTCAAGTGTCCGGCGCGTCACATAGTCAACGCAGTTGCCGAAACTCTTGCCGTTAATGATGTATGCAATCATAAAAATTAAGGGCTTAATCGTTATTGAATTTTCCAAAGAGGCATCGGAACTTGCCGAGGTAAAACTCAGCCTCTGCTGCCATCGCTTCGAGTCCGTGGATATGGCAGAGCCTCACGAACTGGTTGAAGTTGTTGCTGAAGCCGGATAGAGTACGGGCTATCCGCAGTTCTTCCTCGGTCAGCCGTGGAACAATCTTGGGATTGAGTGACACGGCCCGGATATATTCGCTTACGCAGGAGAGTCCGCTGCTATGAAAGTTCTCCATCAGCACGGCATCCTGCTCCTGGTTGAATTTGGTGGGTCTGATTATCGACTGCTTCTCATTTTCGGGAAGAGCCGGGCGACCGTTGCGGTTGCCGTTCTTCAGATTTGACTTGGCGGTTGTCTTGGGCTTCATAGGACGTATAGGATTAAAGGGTGGATAATTGGAGGGGGTAAATCGCGGTTGGTACACTGGTGTACCGTTGCACCGGGTGCAATGGTGGGGTGCGAGGTCGGAGCGTTTACGCGACCGTTTTCGGTATCACCGAAAACTAACCTCGCTAACCCCCTCCATTTACATTCCGGGGTGCAGTACCGCTTGGACTGCTGACTTCTCATTTAGATGCTTAATTTCTGACTTGACAGCATACGGTTGAGCAAATCGCGGTTCTCATCGAGCCATGCCCTGATGATATGGATTGCGATATGCGAGGGGGACACCTTGCCGCCGGGTATGAGTCGGGCAACCAATTTTAGTGACTCACGTATGTCCGTCGGGAAAAACAGTGGCTTTTTCTCTGCGAGGTCTGTCGGGTAGATGAACTGGCTCGCCAAGATGTCGAAGTCTGCCTCGTCCATCCGTGCGCTTCGTCGCGTCTTCTTCGATTGCTCCACGGCTTCGGGCTGTGGCTCAACTGTCGGCTTTGACACTTCAATGGGAACAATCGGTTCCGGAATGGATATGGGTTCAACAGTAGGAGCCATATCAACCATTCTTGGCCTTGATGTTGTACGGGCAGACTTGGGAATGGCCGTGGCTTTCTCTTCCTTTATCGGCACTTGGTTTGATGCAATAGGTGTACCAGTGTCGCAGTGTACCTGTTGTACCTCTCTCGCCGGATTTTCGTCAATATTTTTTCTGGCATTCATCCGTTCAGTGACAACAGACACGTATGGGACAAGTTTCTTGCCGTTGACCGAATATCCTTCCCTTTCTTCATCGGGAGTCGTGTCTATGATACGCTGTGTGTCCTCCTCGATAATTTCCATTTTCTCCAATTTGAACGATTCCGGACACCACATATTGATGTCGGTGTCGTAGTACATTCCGGGAGCTGGTGCATCATCCCAAAAGTTGCCTTTTACAGCTCCAATCGGGATATATTGACGGATATTACATCTTGCCTTTTCTTTGGCGTTCATTTGAGCCGTAAAAAGTCGGGCATCTATTTTGGGTGTGATTGTTCTTGCCATACATTTATTGGGTTTATGGTCGCTGAGAAAATTGCAGCAACCGGGGTGAGTGTTGAATTTGATGGATTGATGAAAGATGAGAATATAACTCTGATTTGTAGATATTTATTCTTTCATCGGTGTTTCATCATAAGTTTTAGCAACGAAAAGAAACGTATCTGGCGATGAGAGAAGATGTTTTTCTCTCGTTGCGTTATTCTTTTGTTGCCTTTTCTTTTTGTTGAATATCTGATGAAAGGGCGATGAAAAGAAAAGTTGCTGATTACTACTCTATTGTCGCTTCATTCATCAAATCATCAATCTATCAAATCCAACAAGAAAAAATTAAAGGTTCTCTAACATCTGCCGTGTGACGGTGTAGAAGCGTCCGACCTTCTTGCTCTCGACGTATGCGGGTTCGTTGAGGAACACTCCCATCTGATAGGTGGTGTAGCATAGCGAGTTTTGGGCTGGTCGCAACTTCCAACAATCCTGCACCACTTTTCTCAGTGCCGAGCGGTCGGCCTTTACCCTCTGATAGTCGAAGAGGTTGAGAATGTCGTTGAGGCAGAAGTCAACGGCATCAATCTTCCGGCTGTCCATTATGTCGGTCAGCAGTTCCGCGAGCTCCACTTCGACACGGTTGCGGTTGGCGCGGATTATTTTCTGCAACGCCTCGGTGTCAGTCAGTTTAGGGTCAAACCACATCCGGCTTTCCTCGGTGGTTGACAGCTGACGGTTGGTCATGGCATGGAGAAATGCCGGGATTTCATCACGGATCTTCTCCAAAAAGCAGGTGTCGTCAGATGCCAACTGCGGTATCTTCCTCACCCAATAGCGGGTTTCGCCGGGGTCGATGACTACGGGCAGATACTCGTTGTTGGAGCACAGCACGAACTTGGCGAAGAAACTCACTTCCTCGCGGTCGCGTCCTTTGGCTTCCATCTTGTAGTTGTAGGTGGTGCTGAGGTTTTTAAGACGCTCCGAGTCCTCGCGTTTGTTGAGCAGCACCTCGTCAACCACGATTATCAGTTTGCCATTCCAATCATCGTTGAACTGACTGCGGAAGTTCTCGTTGGTGTTGAACGTTAGATTTGCCTCGAACACAAGTTTGAGGAAGTTGAGGAATGTGGATTTACCCGTGTTGCGTTCCTCGGATACCAGCAGGAGTATAGGAAGTTTCTGCAACGGCATGGTGTAGAGGATTTGGAGGTAGTCAAGACCGAGTTCGTACTGGTCGCCGAAGATATGGCGCACGAGTGCCTCGATGTGAGGCCACATGCCCTCTTCCGGCTGATGTGTCAGCGGCGAATACTTGTTCTTGAAATTACCGATTACGGGCTGATAGTCAATATGGGCAGGGACACAGCAGAATCCGTCATACTTAGGAATGTTGGCGAGGAAGTCCTTGCCATAGTCCTGACGGATAGCCTCGATAGTCCACGGGATGCTGCGTTCCACAAGCTGCCCGGCGGCATTGGGCTGTCGGACGAGCTTGTAGTAGGTTGTGCCGATACGCTCAAAGCGGTCTTCGGGCAGTTCGGCGGTGATGTGAGTGTCATTTTCTTTCATTGGCTCAATCGTTTTTAGCATCAAGAATAGCGGTCACTTCGCTCAGTTTGTAGCGGCTGCTGCGGCCAACCTTGATTGCGGTGAGTTTACCCTTTTGCACAAGGTTCCATACCGATGTCGGCTTGATACCGAGTTTGGCACAAACTTCGGCTTTGGTAAGAAGTCGGTCTTCTTCCGCCTTCATGAAGAGGGGCAGAAGTCGGTCGCGTGTGGCGTCGATGGTGTCAACCACAAGCTGATGGAGGTCGCTGAGGCTGACGGTAAGGAGAATGTTGGGAGAGTTGGGGTCGGAGAGAGAGGCTTGGAGAAGGTTATATAAATTCATTGGCTGTGGTGTTGAATCTATAAGATATTCGCCGACTTAATACATTGGCACAGCCCCGGCGCATTGGGCGGTGACAAAGGTCCGAAAAAGACGTAAAGGGTGCTGTCGGCTCTTTTCGCTGAAGCCAACAAACAGTGTGTCGCCGACACATCTTCGGTCGGAAACGGACGCAGTTCTCCCTATCCTGTGCCGCCTTCAGAGTGAAGACAACAAGGGGGCTATCCGCCACGTTTGGGCGAACATACGTCGGGTGCAAACGCCATTATAGGGCGAGTGCCATCATTTTTAGTGGGTAAATTTCGCGCGGGTCGCGCTTTCTAAGACCTTGTTTTCCAATCAGTCAGTCAGACGCTTCCGATATTTCAACTTGACGCTGCCACTATATCCACAAAATCCAGCGTGTTGACAATCGGGTGCAATCTTCCCTTATAATTGGGAAACCGTCTTTCTCTGAGCCATTTAACAGCAGCCATTCCATTTGTTTGCAAACCGTTGGGTCATCGCTTCCTCAATGCGTGTTGTTAGCGGTTCGCGTCTGCCGTCCTTTTCAGGCTCTCATCTTCATAGTGTTCCGGACGACTTCATCCGGGATTAGGTGTAAGTTTGAACACAAAAAAGCGTAGCACAGTCAGGAGCATCATTCCAATCCGAGATATAAAAGTTGAATGTGTCGGACGGTGGCTCTGCCATCTTGTGTTACATAAAGATACGAAATAATTTTCGTTTTTCCAAATCGGCACAACTCTAAAGGTGCTTTTTAGGGTAAAATCAGCCCTGTAACCACATCATCTTGCGTGTGTTACAAGAAAATGCAGTTGTCGGCCATCCGGGCAGGAAACATAGGCGCATAACAATGGCTATACCATTCGCCTCAATGCCTCCGCATTCTTCCCATGCGCAGATGGCGGCACGCTTCTTTGGCTGTGCGTTGATAATCGTTCCCCTAACAAGGGGATATATGTCTTTTCGCC
>ENA-OZKN01000516-OZKN01000516.1-human-gut-metagenome-genome-assembly--contig:-NODE-516-length-17177-cov-4.971440_pt1 | contig 17177 bp, 15 predicted proteins | sample MGYA00244827_ERZ653766 | MGnify/ENA primary metagenome ERZ653766 (study PRJEB26926, sample SAMN06165281) | human gut metagenome | biome: ENVO:00009003; feature: ENVO:2100002; material: ENVO:00002003... | reverse complement strand
CTAGCTTCGTCGGCAGCGTCAGATGTGTATAAGAGACAGATGTTCTGTTTTTTTATGGATGGCTTTCGCCATGGAGCCGCCAATGAGCCCCATTCCTACAACGCCGACTTTCATATGTGTCACCTCTTTTTCTATGTTTTCTCTTAAGCTTCGTTGTATTTGCAGGCAAAAGGTCTGATTTGGAATACAGCCTTTGCCACATCGTCAAATGCTTCCGGTGTCAGGGACTGTGCGCCGTCACACAGCGCTCTTGCCGGGTCGTTATGCACTTCGATCATGAGCCCATCTGCCCCTGCCGCTGTTGCCGCCATAGCCATGGGTTTTACCATGTTGGAATGTCCCAAGGCATGGCTGGGGTCTACGATGACGGGCAGGTGGGAAAGGCGCTTTAAGATCGGCACGGCGGAAATATCGAGCGTATTGCGGGTGAATGTCTCATACGTGCGGATGCCGCGCTCGCACAGGATGACCTGCTCGTTGCCGCCCGCCATGATATACTCGGCGCTCATGAGAAGTTCTTCGATGGTGTTGGCAAGGCCGCGCTTTAAAAGGATCGGCTTATGCACGTGACCCAGCTCCTTTAAAAGCTCGAAGTTCTGCATGTTTCTTGCGCCGACCTGAATGACATCGACGTCCTCAAAGAGGTCGAGGTGGCCGATGCTCATAATCTCGGTGACGATGGGCAGGCCGGTTCTTTCCTTGGCTTTTTTGAGGAGCTCGAGGCCCTCTGCCTTAAGGCCCTGGAACGCATACGGCGAGGTGCGGGGCTTGAATGCGCCGCCGCGCAGGAACGTAGCGCCTGCGGCCTTGACGCGCTCTGCAACACAGCAGATCTGCGCTTCGCTTTCGACGGAGCACGGACCCGCGATGAGCGCAAGGGAACCGTCGCCGATCACCTGACCGGTAGGAAGCTTGATGACCGTATCTTCCGGATGGAACTTACGGTTTGCTTTTTTATACGGCTCCTGCACGCGCTTAACGCTTTCTACAATATCCTGTGCGGCGATGTACTCGCTGTCTACCGCAGCGGTATCGCCGATAAGGCCGAGCACGGTGGAATGTGTGCCGACCCATGTGTTAACACTGACGTCATAACGGTCGGTGAGATTCGAAATGAAGTTTTTGACCTGTTCTTCACTGCGGTTGGCTTTGAGTACGATGATCATGTTTTTTCCCTTACCTTTCTTTTATAGGAGCCGTGCCCCGCTGCCGCTCTCGGCACAAAAAAAGCGAAGCCCATTGGCTCCGCTTGGTTTTATACTGCTCAGAATACTTCAAATTCCTCCGCGCAGAAATTTTCCGCGCGTTTTCAAGCGTTGCCCGGTATATTCACATACGACGAAAAGCACACGGTATAAAATCGTGCGCTAAAATACTTTGTAAATCGTCTTGTGAATAAAACGGACTGCATAGTTTGAACCATCCTATATGTGACTCTTGCTTTGCGATTTGCAGGTTTGCTTTATCTATCCTGCATCGCCGTGTTAAAATCATACCGCCGCGCGGGCGCTTTGTCAAGAGTTTTCTTGCGGTGTTCCGGGAGAAGTTCCTTTTTTGCGTCTTCTTCTGCGGAAGCGCTTCTTTTGAGGCTGCTCCTTTTCGGAGGTATTTCCCGGCTTTTTGCGCTTCGCTTTTTCAATGGGCTCGCCGCGCAGGGCGCAAATGCGCTCTACAACGACAACCGTGGGCGCGCCGGCGTCGACGACGACGTCCGCGCTTGCGAGGTATTTCGGGCGGCGCTCGTTTAAAAGGCGCTCAATCACCGCGCGGCGGTCCGGCGTCTGCAGAAGCGGGCGGCGTTTATCGTTTTTGAGGCGCTCCTGCAAGGCGGCCAGCGGTACGTCGAGATAATAGATGGTACCGCCGCCTTGATGAAAGCCTTCTACGTTCTGCGGCTGCATCAGCGTACCGCCACCCGTGGCGATGACGAAATGATTACTTTGCGCAAGCTCCTTTACGGTCTCGGTCTCGAGCGCGCGAAAATGCAGTTCGCCGTATTCTGCGAAAATCTCCTTGACCGTCATGCCGGTCTTCTTTTCTATGTACAAGTCCATATCGACAAACTGCATATCGAGCGCGGCGGCCAAGCGACGGCCGACCGTGGTCTTGCCGCTGCCCATGAAGCCGCTTAAAACGATATTGCCCGATTTTATGATTTCACCTTTTACTTTTTTGTCCATTTCCCGTTCCCCGTTTCTTTCGGTTCGTTATGCGCGGAAAAGCCGTGCCGTTTCCGCTTCCGCATCGCAGATGAGCTGTTCGATATCGCTGTCCTTAAACGACGCGCCGTACCAGAGCTCGTGCGCGGCGACCGCCTGACAGACGAGCATGCCCATGCCGCCGACAGTTTTGAGTCCGCAGCTTGCGGCAAGCTTTAAAAATTTCGTTTTGCCGGGGTTATAGACGGCGTCGAACGCGGCTTTGCAGCGGGAGAGCACGTCTTCCCCGACAGCACTGACACCGGTTTTGGGGTACATACCGAGGCTTGTGGTGTTGAGCACGAGATCGTAGTGCTCGGTTTCCTTTGCGAGCTCGTCATAAGACAGCACGCGGAACACGCCGGTTTTGCTGCGCGTGCGGCAGAGCTCCGCGAGTTCATCGCTGAGCACCTGTGCTTTTTCGAGCGAGCTTTCGCGGCAGACGATATCAAGATGCGGTGCATCGGCCGTGAGCACGGCTTCAAATGCGATGGCACGCGCCGCGCCGCCGCGGCCGAGCAGAAGAAGCTCGCCGTTAAAATCGAGCCCATAGCGCGCAAGGGCCTTTTTGCAGCCGACACCGTCCGTTGTGTAGCCGGTCATTTTGCCGTCTTCGACACGCACGGTGTTGACGGATCCGAAAAGCTTCGCTTTTTCATCGATACCGTCGAGCAGGGGAATGATGTCGCTTTTGTGGGGGATGGTGATATTGAAGCCGTCGAGCGTGCGCAATGCGGGCAGCGCCTGTGTAAGGGACGGTACATCCAGCACGGAATATTCCGGCTTATGGCCTGTGAGGGAGAAGAGGCGATCATGGATAAACGGCGACATCGTGTGCCCGATGGGGTGCCCGATGACGGCAAAACGGCGAAGCTGCATTTTAAGGCTCTCCTTTAAAAACAGAAAAATTTAGCACGGAATGCGGAATTGCTATTGACAAATAAGCCGTGCATCCATACAATGTATGTGAAGTACACCCCGATTGTATCATGCCTGCGGCGTTTTGTCCATACGGCAGACGGTGCAGTACTTGACAAATACTACACGATAGGAGGAAAATTAAATGGTTCTGGAGAAAGTTATCGATATTATTGCTGAGGAGCTCAGCGTAGATCCCTCCGAGATCACCGAGGATTCCAACCTGGTTGAGGATCTGGACGCAGATTCCCTTGCTGTTGTTGATCTTGTCATGTCCATCGAAGATGCTTTCAACGTAGAAATTCCGGATACGGAAGTTGAAAACCTCAAGACGGTTGGCGAAATCGTTCAGTTCATCGAAGAACATCAGGGTCAGTAATTTTTGCGCTCTGCGTGAAATTTTTCGCCTTGTGCAAAACGATATGAAAACACCGGGAGCGGCTTTCTGGCTGTTCCCGGTGTTTTTTTCGCTGATTTAATTTATTCCGATGGACAGCTGTTTTGTTGGTACTCTGTTCCTGTAAATTAGTTTAAGTTAACTTTGAATTATTTGTTGAATTATTTATGTATAAGTATCTTTGGTACAAATTGCACCGAATCGTACAAGGAAAGAAGAAACGAACCTTCTTTTCTGTTTTTTTAAATAAAATCTTAGGCGGCCCGCATAAAGATGGCTGCCGCTCTTGCTTTTCAGGAAAATTCCCTGTATAATAAGAAACAATATGCCCGCTTTGGGCCCGGCGGCACAGCGTTTGCCGCACGAATCGTGAAAGGACTGAATTTCTTGGCGAATCAGAAGAAGATGGTCAACGACATCACTTCCATGGACGTTGACTTTTCCAAATGGTACACCGATATTGTTAAAAAAGCCGAGCTGATGGATTACTCCAGTGTAAAAGGCTGCATGATCATCGAGCCGTACGGCTACGCGATCTGGGAAAACATTCAGCATGAACTGGACGATCGCTTTAAGGCGACGGGTCACCAGAACGTTTACATGCCGCTGTTCATCCCGGAATCCCTCCTGCAGAAGGAAAAAGACCACGTAAAGGGCTTTGCGCCTGAAGTGGCCTGGGTAACGGAAGGCGGCAGCGAGAAGCTGAGTGAGCGCCTGTGCGTACGCCCGACGAGTGAGATTCTCTTCTGCGAGCATTACCAGAAGATCATCAACTCTTACCGCGACCTGCCGAAGCTCTACAACCAGTGGTGCTCCGTTGTGCGCTGGGAGAAAACGACGCGTCCGTTCCTGCGCTCCTCCGAGTTCCTGTGGCAGGAAGGCCACACCATGCACGAAACCGCAGAAGAGGCCATGGAAGAGACCATGCGCATGCTGCACACCTACGAGGAGTTCTACAAGAACGTGCTCGCCATTCCGGCTGTGACCGGCCAGAAGACCGAGAAAGAAAAGTTTGCGGGCGCTGTGGCGACCTACACCATTGAGCCGATGATGCACAACGGCGTTGCTTTGCAGGGCGGCACGAGCCACTACTTCGGCGACGGCTGGGCAAAGAACTTTGGCATTACGTTCACGGGACGCGACAATACCCTGCAGCACCCGTACCAGACCTCCTGGGGCGTTTCCACCCGCATGATCGGCGCTATCATCATGGTACACGGCGACGACAACGGTCTTGTACTGCCGCCGAAGGTCGCGCCGATCCAGCTGGCAATCATCCCGATTGCACAGCATAAGCCCGGCGTGCTCGACAAGGCAAACGCGCTGTATGAATCCCTGAAGACGAAGTTCCGCGTGAAGCTGGACGACACCGACAACTCCCCCGGCTGGAAGTTCAGCCAGTATGAGATGCAGGGCGTGCCGCTGCGTTTGGAGATCGGTCCGAAGGATATTGAGCAGAACCAGTGCGTGCTCGTCCGCCGCGACACGAGAGAGAAGATTTTCGTTTCGCTCGATAACCTTGAGGGCGAGATTGAAAAGGCACTGCAGGCTGTGCATGACGGTCTTTACGAGCGTGCGCTGAAGAACCTTGAAGAAAAGACCTTCACGGCGACGACGTATGAGGAGTTTCTCGACATTGCGGAAAACAAGCCCGGCTTCATCAAGGCCATGTGGTGCGGCGACAGCGCGTGCGAGGACAAGCTGAAGGACGCAACCGGTGGCGTGAAGTCCCGTTGCATTCCGTTTAAGGAAGAGCACCTCTCTGATGTTTGCGTTTGCTGCGGCAAGCCGGCAAAGCACATGGTCTACTGGGGCAGACAGTACTGATTTTTCTGCTTTGCGTAGCGCTATATCAAATCGGCATACGTGTTTTACACGGTTTTAACTGTGTTTTTATAAGCAGAATGTTGTAAGAATACTTTAGGGTACACCGTATTTTTTGCGGTGTGCCTCTTTTTTTGCTCTTTTTTATGAAATGCACGGCTGATTTTTGGATGCGCAGGCAACAAAGCAAAAGTTTTTATGCAAATGATACAAGCAAAATAGAAAAAGCTTGTGCAAATCCGCTTTTTTCACAAAAAGGACTTTACATTTGCTTTGGAATGGTCTAAAATACAAGCAGAAATAAATCGTTAGGAGTCCGTATGGACTTCGGCGTAAATTTAGGAGGAGAATTCCAATGGCAAATGTAAGAGTTGGTTTTATCGGCTGCGGCGGTATCGCAAACGGCAAGCACTTCCCGGGCATGGCCCAGCAGGAAGGCGTAGATATGTGCGCATTCTGCGACCTCATTCTTGAGAGAGCAGAAAAGGCCGCTAAAGAGTACGGCACCCCGGACGCTAAGGTTTACACCGATTATCATGAGCTTCTGGCAGACCCGACGATCGACGCTGTTCACGTTCTGACCCCGAACGTTGCACACTGCGAAATCACCGTTGCTGCTCTTGAGGCTGGCAAGCACGTTCTGTGCGAGAAGCCGATGGCTGCTACCCCGGCTGACGCTAAGAAGATGCTCGAAGCAAGAGACAGAACCGGCAAGATGCTGACGATCGGCTATCAGTATCGCCACTTCCCGGAGAACCAGGTTGCTAAGAAGGTTGTCGATTCCGGCGCTCTTGGCGATGTTTACTATGCAGAGGCTACATACCTCCGCCGCCGTGGCGTTCCGACCTGGGGCGTATTCACGGATAAGGCAAAGCAGGGCGGCGGTCCGCTGATCGACATCGGTACGCATGCTCTTGACCTCACGCTGTTCCTCATGAACAACTACGATGTTGACTATGTTTGCGGCACTTCCTTCGAGAAGCTCGGCCACACGCTCGATGCTAAGCATCAGGGTCAGGTCAACTACCGCGGTGAGTTCGATACCTGGAACAACGAGACCTACGACGTTGAAGACTCCGCTGTTGGCTTCATCAAGATGAAGAACGGCGCTACGATTGTTCTGCGCGCTGCTTGGGCTATCAACATGGCTGAAGACTACGCTGCAAACGGCGAAGCTTACACGATGCTGGCTGGTACCGAGGGCGGCCTCGATACGAAGGAAGGCCGTGTCCGTCTGAACCATGTTGTTGCTGAGTACCCGACCATTTCTTGGGTTGGCAACAAGGTCAGAGGTTTCATCCCGGGCTTCTCTCAGGGTCCGGCACCGAAGTCCAAGGAAGCTGAGATCTGGGTCAAGGCTCTGAAGGGTGAAGGCGAGCTGTTTGTTACGGCTGATCAGGCTTATGTCGTCACGAGAATCCTCGATGCGATCTATGAGTCCAACAGAACCGGCAAGCCTGTTTACTTCGACTAATTTTAATCAGTACATTTTGTGTGCGGCGGCATTTCGTGTCGCCGCACATTTTTTGAGGCGGAGTTTCCGCAAACGTTATAATTTTCAGAAAGGTGGTTTTTCCTATGGAAAATATCAATGTTCAGGTTTATTCCCTGGTTTCCGAGCCGATTAGCCCGATTGAGAAGCTGAAGACCATTGCAAAGCTTGGTTTTGCAGGTGCAGAGTTCACTGCGGACTTCACGGAAGTGCCGGTTGAAGAAATGAAGAAGGTTCTCGCAGAGAACAATTTGAAGGTCGATTCCGCTCACGTTGGTCTGGATCAGATTGAAGGCGTTCTCCCCTACTTTGCAGAGTTGGGTGCAAAGCTCGTCATCTGCCCGGCAACAAATTTCTGCAACAAGGCAGAAGCTGAAGAAGTTGCAGCAGAGCTCAACCGCCTCGGCAACATTGCGAAGCAGTACGGCATCAAGATCGGCTACCACAACCACACCGACGAGTTCTATGTGGACGAAGGCAAGTATCTTTATGACTGGCTCATCGATGCATGTGACCCGGAAGTTACGGCTTTCCAGCTTGACTGCGGCTGGTGCAGCGCAGCAGGCGTAAACCCGGTAGACTTCATCAACAGCCACGCAGGCCGCATTGCAAGCATCCACATTAAGGAAAACGGCGGCGTTATCGGCGCAAACAAGCCGCAGTCCCGCCACGACACCACCCCGCGCTTCAAGTTTGAGAAAGACGCTGACGGCAAGCCGATCTTCCCGCCGGAGTTCCTCAAGATGAAGGAAGAGCACGACAAGCTGAACGTGCCGCAGGGCCAGGGCATTGTGGACTGGAAGGCTGTTAAGGCAGCTGCCGACGCACAGTGCGACAACGTCATTTACGTTGTTGAGCGTGAAGCCAGCTACAACGACCCGCAGGATCGCGTAGCTTGCCTTGCTGAAGACATTGCATGGCTGAAGGCTAACCTGTAATTTAATTTAATGCAAAATGAGCCGAGCACAGAAGTTGTGTTCGGCTTTTTTGTTGCGCAAAAAAAGAAGCTTGCGGGGAACATAGCATAGCGACACTAAAAATTTCGCCCGCCTTTTCAAAGGCAGAAGGGACTTGGGGCAGTGCCCCAAGTCCCCTCAAGTTTTCTCGAAGAAAGTTTAAATCAAAGCCTTTATTCGTTCGCTTTCACAGGCAAATGCAAAGCGCTTAGTGCTGGATCTGCTGCTCTTCCTCGTCATCGTTATGGCTCCACGGCGAGGGGGCCAATTTTTTATGCAGCGCAACAAGCTCGTGGTCGTAGTTATGTCTGACCTCACACTTTTTGTCGAAAATCATGGTCGCTTCGTCGTCTGCGGTGCAAGCCGGCCACTCCGGCAGGTCTTCACTGGACGGTTTGCCGTCACGCGCGAAGTTGAGCCACGCGTCGCACATCTGCTTTTCGAGCAAGTCGGTCACGCCGGGCTCGTTATACGCGGCGACGAGGCTCGTGTTATGGAACACAAACGGGATCTCGCTGCAATGCCATGCGATATGCCCACCGTCATACGGGAAGGTGTAGGTCATCATATACGAATACGTGCCGCTTTCCGGGTGCTGTGCTTTTTTCAAGATGAAATCGGTAGACGGCGCGCGGAAGATGGAATCCATGAACAGCACGTCACTGACGTCCTTATCCGGGTAAACCTCGGCGAACATCTCCTTGAGCTTTTTGCCCTCTGCGCCGTAGCGTTTTTCGATCATAGAATCGATGAGTGCAGCATCGGCCTTTTCCTCTTCGCTTAATGCCGGCATGAACGAGAACTCGCCGAGCACGGTGCCAACCATGACCGGGATGGTCTTTGCGTGCTCCGTGAAACCGACCTCGAGCGGATCGCCGAGGTACCAATCGTTTGCGAGCGGGTTGCCGCCGACGTATGCGCCCGTCTTTGCAACCTCCGGCGCGACCTTGTTGTACGCTGCCGCGAGCTGTGCGTACGGGATGGTCTCCAACGCTTTGACATCATCAAGCTTCAATTCTGCCAGAAGCGCCGTGACGATGGCTTTGCCGTTCTGCTCCGTAGAATTGCCGGAGACGAAGTGATCGATGCAGCCGCTCTGCACGACGCCCTTATGGAACAGGCCGTCCGCCGCAGGGGTCTGCATCAGCGTCCAGACCTTCATACCGCCGCCGGACTGGCCGAACAGCGTGACGTTTTCCGGGTCGCCGCCGAAGTTTGCGATATTTTCGTGAATCCACTGCAAAGCTGCAACCATATCGGCGTTGCCGGCGTTGCCGGAATTCTTATATTCCTCGCCGAACGGGGAAAGGTCGAGATAACCGAGGATATTGAGACGGTGGTTGAGTGAAATGACGACGACATCGCCGTATTTGCTCATGTTTTCGCCCTCGTAGGCGATGTGCTCAATGGAGGAGCCTGCCGCGAATCCGCCGCCGTGCAACCAAACGAGCACGGGCTTTTTGGCGTTCGGGTCAAGATGCTGCGTCCAGATATTGAGGTACTGGCAGTTCTCATCGAGCGGCCAATAGCGGTGCGGTACCATCAGCTCGTTGCTGGGCTGATCCTGCTGCAGCATGGGGCACACGTAGCCGTAAGCCAGCGCGTTTTTGATGCCCTCCCACGGCTCTACCGGGGTCGGCTGGTGGAAACGCTTTGCATCGGCATATTTTACGCCGTGGAACGCATATGTGCCGTCAAGCTGAAAACCGCGCAGCTTACCAGCTTTGGTCTCGACGACCGGGTCTGTTTTGGTGCACATGAAATTTCTTGCCATATATCACAACTCCTTAAAAATTTGACAAGTAAAAAATAACCTTGCAATGTTAATTGTAAGGTTATTTCTTATAAATGTCAATATTCTAATTTTTGATTTTATGTGCAATTTACAAGAACAGGTCTTTTAAAAGCTGCTTGCCGGTCTTTGTGCGGAAGATGTTCTCGCACACCTTTTCGGCGGCTTCATGGGTCATGCCGCTCTCGAAAATGTTTACGAGGAAATCGGCTTCAACCAAAATCTGATAATCGATGCCGTTGATGTTCGTGTACGTGTGGTGGTGGCCGATGAGATAGCAGATACGCTCCGTCTGCCCATGGGTATAACCGCACGCGGGCAGCATTTCGAGTGCGATGGGCGGGCCTTCCACCTCCTGGTGAGGGCCGTTGCAGTTGCCGTATTTTTCAAAGCACACTCGGATGCCGATATCGTGCGTAATGGCGGCGGCTTCCAAAATTTCTTTTGTCGCATCGTCCACGTCTTCGCCCTCCGCGATGGTCTTTGCGAACGCGAACACCTTCAAAAAGTGGTTGACGCGCTCGACACAGCCGCCCTCGTACTCCGTCATTTTCAAAACGAGCTTGCTAAAATTTGTCATGTTTTTCACTTCTTTCTTTCAAAATCGTCTGCGCAGGTGATAAGCACCTTCTGCAAACCCATGGCATGTGCGATAGGCAACGCGAGCGCAAGCTGCATTTTGGCGTAGCCCTTGCGGCGCTCGCTCGGCACGATGCGCTCTGCACCTCAATCCGCAAGATACGCTTTATACTGCGCTTCCGTGATCTGCTCGGGTAAAATGAGCTTCATTAAAATTTCTCCCGTTATTTTGCCATGACGGCCTCGATGTCTTCGATGGTGCGCGGCACGGACGCAGAGAGGTTCTCTGCGCCGGTCGGCGTGACAAGGCAGTTATCCTCCACGCGGAAGCCGATGCCGAGATCTTCGGCGTAAATGCCGATATCAACGCAGAAGACCATGTTCGGCGCGATAGGCTTGCCGAGTGCATCGACAACATCGTGCACGTCGTAGCCGACATGGTGCGCACCGCCGTGCCACATGTATTTGCCAATCTCATCGTAAGAGGACAGCAGACCGATCTTTTTCAGCTGCTCACAGCAATAGCGGCGGGCGGTCTTATCCACATCGTCCATGAGCATACCGGGCTTGATGATGGAGAACATGTAGTTCGACGTATTGAGGGCACACTCATACAGCATGCGCTGCTCTTTCGAGTATTTGCCGTTGCACGGCCAGCCACGGGAGACATCGTTGCACTCGCCGTCCCACTGCGCGCCAACGTCATTCAAGATCATATCGCCGTCTTTGGCTTGTCCCATGTAGCTGTCGTAATGGATGCAGAAGTTGTTTTCGCCGGCGGAAATGATGGAGTGGAACGCGGGCTCAAGCACGCCGGCGCTGGTGAGGGCGTAGTCAAACTCGGCTTTATACTCGTACTCATACATGCCGGGGTGCGAAGCGCGCATCATGCGCAGAATGCCTTCGCGCGTAACGGTCATGGCACGACGCATGGCGTCAATCTCGCACGGAGCCTTTAGGGTACGCAGGCGCTTTAATGCGGGCAGGATATTTTCAACCGTGAGGAACGGGTAGCCGGTCTTAATGGTCTGCGCGAAGCGGTGGGCTTCATCTAAGCCCTCGTCCGGCGTATGGCGGTAGAGGTCGAGGTAGACGCGCTGCACGTTGCCGCTGTTCAAAACACGGTGGATATCGTTTTCAAAGTTCTCAACAAAGCGGATATCCGTGATTCCGGACTGCGCCATAACTTCATCGGCTTTCGGTCTGCGGCCCGTCCAGCGCTCTTTCATGAGATCCGGCGGGAAGATATAGATGGATTCCTGCACATTGCCGCCGATTTTTGTGGCGACCAACACGAGCCCCGCGAATTTAATGCCCGTTAAATACAGGAAATTGCTGTTTGTGAAGAATGTATAGTACGCATCGGCACTCTGACGCGGTGCGCTGCCGGAAAAGAACACGGCTGCGCTGCCGTCTTTCATTTCGGCGTACAGGCGCTGACGGTTTGCCTTGTGGAATTCTGCTGTCATGATAATCCCTCCGAATCTTCTTAGTGCTTATTTATATTTTCTAACGACTCGTTTCTACGAGTCGTTCAGGAACCCCATTGACTGGGTTTCCTGCGGCTAAACAGTCCACCGGACTGTTTAGCCTACCTTCCTAGTCCTAATGTAGGCAAAAGGATTTCGTCGTCTGCGGACGACGAATCAGGGCTCTGCCCTGATAACCAGCAAGTTTTCTAAAGAAAACTTGACCAAAGACTTTGTTTGTCGCTTCGCTATGTTTACTTTAGCTTTGCAGCCAAGGCGACCCAGCCTTTTTCCTCTTTGCGGTCGATGATCTCGAATTTATCCGCGAGGCACGCCAAAACATCGTCTTCCCTTGTATCGATGATACCGCTCATAATATAGACGGTATCGGGTTTCATGAAGCGCGGGGCATCTTTTGTGAGCAAAATCACGACGTCTGCGACGATATTCGCGACAACGACATCGAATGTGCCGGTAACCTTATCCGCCAGATTGCCGCAGATACCGGTGAACTTATCGCCGACGTGGTTGATCTCTGCGTTTGCGACGGCGGTCTTGACGGCGAGAGCATCAATATCGACGCCAACGGCGCTGCCTGCGCCGAGCAGCAGACCGGCGACGGACAAAATACCGCTGCCGCAGCCCATATCAAGCATGGTATCGCCCGGCTTTACATACTTTTCGAGCAGCTCCATGCAAAGGCGGGTCGTTTCATGCGTGCCGGTACCGAACGCGAGGCCCGGCTCCAGATGCAGCACGACGCGGTCACCTGCTTCGTACTCGTCCTCCCACATGGGGCGCACAAGCAAGCGGTTGCCGACGGGGATGGGCTTAAAATACTTTTTCCAGTTGTTGATCCAATCCTCCTCCGCGCAGTTGGCGGCGGTGATGGTGTTCTCAATGCCGACGGCTTCAAAACGCTCTTTGAGGAAAGAAATGGCTTCCGCCGGGTTTTCCTCCGGGCTGATATACACATGGATGATGCTTTTGGTTCGGTCTTTTTTGAGAAGGTCTTCGTCAATGAGGTCGATATGCGCGATTTCCATCGCTTCCTCTTCTAAATGCGAATAGTCTTCAATATAAATGCCGTAGGGCACGACCATCTGCGCAATGTCGCCCGCGCGGTCCGTATCCGCCGCGGGAATGGTGACCTGTAATTCGGTCCAGTCTGCGTTTACCTGATCTGTCATACTTTTTAACTCCTGTTCTCTTTTTATAAAATGCAGAAAATTATCTATACATTTCTCATATAAGCTGATTATACAACGCGCCCGGAAAACTTGCAATAGGAGGCCCTGCGACAATCATGACAAAACGCAAATTTCTGCTGCAAGGCATCGCTTTAACGGCATTTTCACTGTTTTTCCGCATTACGAACATCGGCTACCGTGCGTATTTATCGGGCAAAATCGGTGCGGAGGGCATGGGGCTTTACCAGCTCATCTTCTCCGTGTTCCTGCTCGCCATCACGCTTTCCACTTCCGGCATCAGCTTGGCCGTGACGCGCATGGTTACGGCAGCCATTGCGGCGAACCGCCGCTGCACGGTGCGCAGCGTGGTGACGCAGTGCTTTTTGTTCTGCCTGACGGTGAGCTGTACCATTGCGGTTTTGCTGCTGTGCTTTTCGGATTTTGCCGCCGCGCATATTTTGGGCAACGCCGGCGCGGCGCCGTCTCTGCGCATTTTGGCGCTTGGGCTGCCGTTTATGTCGCAGTGCACGTGCATGAAGGGATATTTTTTAGCAGTGGACGAATCGCTTTCCACCTCATGGAGTGACGCGGTGGAACAGGTGCTGACGATTTTCTCCGCCGTTGTGCTGTTCTGGTATTTTGCGCCGCAGAGCATAGAAGCCGCGTGCTTTGCGGCGATGATTGCTTCAACATTCGGAGAAGCCGTTTCGTTTTTGGCGGGATTTCTCATTTACCGCCGCAGCTTAAAGCGCAACACGCCGAAAGAAAAAGAGCAGGCGACGGGCGTTCTGCACGGGATGTTCCACATTGCGGTGCCGTGCACGCTTTCGAGCGCGGCGCGCAGCTTGCTTTCAACGGCGGAAAATCTGCTCATCCCGCGCGAGCTCGGGCGTTACGGGCTCAGTCGTGCGGCTTCCATGTCCGCCTACGGTTTATTGCAGGGCATGGCAATGCCGATGCTGTACTTTCCGTCTTCGTTTTTGACGTCGTTCGCGTCTTTGCTCATCCCGAAAACGGCGCGGGAATTTGAGCTTTCGCACCGCAGGGCCGTGCGGCACATCACGCAGCGCGCGGTGCACGCGGCCCTGCAGTTCGGCATTTTCTGCTCGGGGATCTTCTTCGTTTTCGGCAGTGACTGGGGCGAGGCGTTTTATAAGAGCCGGGAAGCTGGGGCATACCTCAAAATTTTGGCGCCGCTCGTACCGCTTTTGTATCTGGATGTCGTGGTAGACAGTCTTTTAAAGGGGCTTGACGAGCAGCTGAACTCCATGAAATACAACTTTTCGGATTCGTTTCTGCGTGTGCTTTTGATTTTGCTTTTCATGCGGTTTGCCGGTATGCGGGCGTACATTGCAATTTTGTTTTTCTCGTCCATCTTCAACGCGATGCTGAGTGTACGAAGATTATTAAAAGTCGCCGATGTACATATTGGGCTATTGAAAAGTGCAGTGATGCCGGCGTTTTTTGCACTGCTTGCCGCGAATGCAACACAGTTTTTATTGAAAAGCATTTTGCTTTCGGGTATTCCCCTTGTTTTGCTGCAAACGGTGGTTTGTGCAGGGCTTTATGCCGCTTTGCTGTTCCCGTTTTTAAAGCTGTGCACGTATCATACGGACAAAAAGCAAATCGTTAAAACATAAAAGCGGCGCTCCGACAGGTTGCCCCGCCGAAGCGCCGTGGTTTTATTTACGTGTTGTCAGAAAGAAATCAGATCCAACGGGTCTCGGTCATCTTCGGCTCGAAGATGATAGCGGACTTCAGGGTCTCAACAGCCTTCATAAGGCCCTCGTTCTGGCTCATGAGGCTATCCTCATGCTCGATGCTGATGGCATAGTCATAGCCGACAAGGCGCAGAGCGCTGATGATGTCCTTCCAATAGAGCAGATCGTTGCCGTAGCCGACGCTGCGGAAGATCCAGGAGCGGTGTGCTTCGTCTGCATAGCTCTTCGTGTCGAGCGCGCCGTTCTTTGCCATGTTGTACTTATCGAGGCGGGTATCCTTTGCGTGTACGTGGAAGATTGCGTCGCCGCCGAGCTCGCGGATAACAGCAACCGGATCCATGCCCTGCCAAATGAGGTGGGACGGGTCAAAGTTTGCGCCGATCTCCGGGCCCACAGCCTCACGGAGCTTGAGGAGCGTCTCCGTGTTGTAAACACAGAAGCCCTGGTGCATTTCAAGAGCGATCTTGTTGACGCCGTGCTCTTTTGCGAATGCTACAAAATTCTTCCAGTAATCAACAAGGATCTTCCACTGATACTCGAGGATCTTACCGAAATCGTCCGGCCATGCGCATACAACCCAGTTCGGATACTGAGAGGTCTCGCAATCGCCCGGGCAGCCGGAGAAGCAGTTGATCTGATGCAGGCCGTATTTTTCAGCCATCAGAACTGCGTTGCGCATGTCCTTATCATAAGCCGCAGCCAGCTCCTTATTCGGGTGGATCGGGTTGCCGTGGCAGGAGAATGCGCTGACTTCCATATCATACTTCTTGATGGTATCGCAGAACTCCTGATACTTTGCTTCATCGTGGAGCAGAACTTCCGGATCGCAGTGATCTTTGCCCGGATAGCCGCCGCAGCCGATTTCGACCATCTGGATGCCCATGGACTTGAAATACTTCAGTGCGTCCTCAAGAGGCATGTTGCCTACAACATTGGTAAGTACGCCTAACTTCATGTTAAAACACTCCTTCTAATTGAATAAATCAAAAGAATAACAGATTGAATTGGGGCTTTTTCTGAAAGAGAAAACCCTGTTTGGTTTTATTGTACTATATTTCCTTGGTAAAATCAACATGGATTTGGCTTTTACGCCGCATTTTTTTGGAATTCCTTTCGGTAGATGTATTGAATTTTTGCGGTTCTCCGTCAAATTCACGGTAGAATTTCGCCGGGTCTTCCGCTATAATGAAAGTTAGCATTTTATTAAAGGCGGTATAGTTGAATGGAGAAGACTCAAAACTTTAAAAGCACCGTGTTTGCCTGCTACCGCGGGTATATCACGCAGGGCATTGTGAACAATCTCTCTCCCCTGTTTTTCGTGCTGTTCCAAAACAAATTCGGCATTTCGTATTCGCTGATTTCGGCGCTCATCCTGTGCAACTTTGTGACGCAGGTCATCACGGATATGCTTTCCGTCAAATACGTAGACCGCATCGGCTACCGAAAATCAGCGGTCATCGCGCACGCGCTGGCGTTTTTAGGCCTTGTGATGCAGGGCACGCTGCCGAACGCGCTGCCTACTCCGTATGTGGGTCTTATCCTTGCGACGATTGTGAACGGCGTGGGCGGCGGCCTGATTGAAGTTATCATCAGCCCGATTGTCGATTCCTGCCCGGGAGACGCGAAGGCCTCCGCGATGAGCCTTTTACATTCGTTTTACTGCTGGGGACAGGTGGGCGTGGTGCTCATCACGACGCTTTTGCTGCGCTTGATCGGCGAGGATTTGTGGTTTATCCTCCCGATTTTGTGGTCTTTGCTGCCGCTTTATAATTTATTTCGTTTCCTCAAGGTGCCGCTGATGCCCACCGTGCCGGAAGAAGAAAAAACGCCGCTCAAAACGCTATTTACCTCGAAAATTTTCCTCGTGGCACTGCTTTTGATGCTTTGCGCGGGCGCGAGCGAGCTTGCCATGAGCCAGTGGAGCTCGCTGTTTGCGGAGCGTGCGCTCGGTGTGACGAAGGTCATCGGCGACCTTTTAGGGCCGTGCCTGTTTGCGGTGTTTATGGGCATCGGCAGAACAATCTACGGCGTGTGGGGCGAGAAAATCCATTTAACAGGCGCGATGGTATTCTGCGCCGCACTGTGTATTTTGTGCTATCTTGGTACGGCTTTATTTGAAAACCCGTGGCTTTCTCTGCTTTCGTGCGCGCTGTGCGGCTTTTCCGTAAGCCTCATGTGGCCGGGCACGTTCTCGCTAACCTCCGCCGCATACCCGAAGGGCGGTACGGCGATGTTCGGCATTTTGGCGGTGTTGGGCGATGTGGGCTGCTCTGTGGGCCCGGCATTGATGGGCGCAGTAAGCGGCGCGGTTTCCGGCAATGCAAACATCGCCGCAGCTTTTCCGAATCTCACTGCGGACCAACTCGGTTTAAAGAGCGGCATGCTGTTTTCCGCGGTTTTTCCGGCATTTATTTTAATCGGCGTTCTGTTGCTCACACGGTTTCATAAGGCTGCAAATAAAAAGCCAAACCCCAAAGCGGACTTGAGCGAAGAATAATTTTCAGGCAACAGATAGAGAAAAAGTGCAACGCAAATCTCTTGCATTTGAATTTGCAAGGGATAAATTGTTGCACTTTTGCCAGATTGCTACCAAACAGAATTTGTGAATGCCTGTCTCTTATACACATCTACGAGCCCACGA
>ENA-OZKN01000504-OZKN01000504.1-human-gut-metagenome-genome-assembly--contig:-NODE-504-length-17523-cov-6.121766_pt1 | contig 17523 bp, 16 predicted proteins | sample MGYA00244827_ERZ653766 | MGnify/ENA primary metagenome ERZ653766 (study PRJEB26926, sample SAMN06165281) | human gut metagenome | biome: ENVO:00009003; feature: ENVO:2100002; material: ENVO:00002003... | reverse complement strand
GTGCAGCAGGGATTGCAGGTTGTCCTTGTAGGGCATGGTGATGGTCTTGTCTGCCGCATACACCCACTTCACCGCCAACTCTAACGCCTTCCGACAGCCCACCGCGCACATGGCCGGGGAGGTGGAGAACACTTTCTCGGCCTCGATGGCGGCAGATGCAAACATGGAGTATTCAGGGTGGGTGGAGAGATAGGAGAAGTTGGACATGGGAGGCTCCTTTCTGCAATCACTTACAATATTGTTGCAATTCCGGGAATTTGCTCTTTGCATCCCGGATGATACAGCGCTTGAATGCCGCAAACGGTGCATTCCATTTCAATTTCATTTTAATGGAACATTCAAGGTCTTTTTTATCTTCACCATCTGCGGAAGCATACTCTTTTACGCATTCTTCAAATTGATTTAACTCTTTTGACAGCTGCGTCCGAATGATTTTCGCTTCCTCAATTTTTTGTGAGGTAGAGCCATAATACACTGCATTCAGGAGAGCAACCGTGTTTTTCGTTTCGGGGCTATCATCTAATGCAGTAATATCCAGTTTGTCTTCTTCCAACGCTTCAACATGTCTGCGAAATGCAATCTTTTCATCCACGGCAACCTTTGTGCAATCCAATATGGGAGTAAAGCCATCGCTTTTCATGTTATTACAATGACTGCACGACAAGAAGAGATTGTTCCAATCAAACATCAAGTCTCTGTTTTTTTGATGCGGCACAAGATGTTCGATTTGTATGCTGTGCAACCCCTTTTGCTCACACAAGTAACATTTGTGTGCAAACATCAGCCCCAAGGCTTTATTTACTTCAGGGGTGTTATAGGTGCCGGAACTCTTTGCTTTCTCTCGTTCCAGTGATGCAACCGCGGCTCTTGCTTCATCACTGTCTTTTCGTTCTATCTTAACCATCAGGAAACCTTCTTTCCCTCGATTTTTTCAAGAACATCTGTTGCATTGTTTAGCTCCATCCGAAGGTCCGCCCGTTCGGCTCGTTCTTCATCGGAAAGGTCAGCGCGTCCATAAAGCTCCTGATACCGCCCTGCTTTTTTCTTCAACTCAGCAGAATATGCATCAGCATCCAAATATCCTTCCGCAATGTCGTCCACAGAATAGGCCGAAAAGTCGGTGAACTGCACCTGCTTTTCCAAATCGTAGATGCAAGCATTGCTGATAGAGTTAAGGATATAGGCCGAGTGCGTTGTGATGATGAACTGGATGCGCGGGAAGAACTCCGTCAAGAAAGGCAAAATTTTGCGCTGAAGCTCTACATGCAGATGCGTTTCCAACTCATCGATCAGCACAACGCCCTCCACATCGTACTGGCTCAGTTCGCCTTTCAGCAGCCAGTTTCGATCCATGCGGAGAATAAGGTCTGCGACAATGCCGATAATAGCCGAATAGCCATCAGAAAGCTCATCTAAACTGTATGGATTGCGGCCTTTTTGTTCAATCAGAAAATTGTAATTTTTGTAGTCGTATACCAACCGGATGCTGTCATCGCTCAACAATACTTTCAGGGCACTTTCAAAGCGAGTAAACCATTCTGTAATTTTTTTCTCGACAGACAAATCATTCTCATTTTTTGCGTATGCTTGTTGAGTTTTGAGGTGAACCATATATTGAAGAAGAATATTTATAGGAGTCGAGTCCAAGCCATACGTATCTTCTAATTTTACATCTTTTACACCATTTGCGCGGTAAATAACAGTTGATCTGTCTGCCGGGAAGTAGGCCGTTATAAAATCTCCTTGTTTATACAGAGAATCCAGTTCAACTTCATCAGACAATTGTATTGAAAGCTGTCCATTATATTCGGCAATCGAAGATTCAAAGCTTTTTATAGCACTTTGCGCTTGAATTTTCTCAGCTTTACTTGTGGCATTTTCATAATTTCTTTTTGCAAGCTCAATCGTTCTGGGCCAATCAACATGAATGGTATTTAGCATACCGTTATTTATGGCCTTTAGATAGTTTCTCATCGCCTGCAACACTGACGTCTTACCCGATCCATTTTTACCAGTCAGGATAAGATGCTGGCGCTTTTCAGGGTTCAGTTTGATCTCAATATTTTTCAGATGCCGGACTTCGTTGATGTGGATGTTTGTGATGAAATGTTCCATAACCTTACCTCTTTCTCCCAGAAGATGACACAGGTGTATTTTTTCTTTCCGTCAACGAGAGAATAGCCCGCGAACAAATCTGTGTCAACGGTTCACCAATAGCAGCTTTATAATTAAATCCCAGCAGTTGCATTGTTTTTAAGGTGTCTACACTGATTAAATTTTTCACCTGTTCCATTGTTTCTATCTGTTTCTGTACACGCATTACTCCTAGTGTATCCTGTGGGTCAACTCCAGCCAGCTGAATGTTTTTAAAAATTTCAAGAATATTTGAAACCGTATTATGCAAATGTTCTATATCTTCATCGCTGATTACAATTCTTTCCAGCTCTGATTTGTATGCTTGTGCAATTCGAACCGCTTCTTCCCGTTCTTGCAAAACCTCATTGATCAAAGCATCATATGTCGTTCTCAGTTTTTCAGCATCTTTTATGTCCTTTACTGCTCTAATCTTTTTTGTCACAGCAGAAGCAGTTCCTTTTACCGCCAGTTCAGTCAAGGAAACGCCCATTTCTACCAAAGGTTGCATTGATTCATCCATCGTATACTCCTTTCATTTCTTGCATGACAAAATATTCTTTCTGACGTTATTATACCGCTAAAATCCGCTACTGCACACCCTTTTAACCAAAATATTCCTGCATCAGTGCCTTTTTCATCAGTTCCAGCTTTTCAAGGCTCTGCTGCACGGTCTGCTTCTGCTGGTCTACGTGCTCTACAAAAGTGGCGAAATCATCTTGAAGTTTTTTAGGCGGCAAAATAACATTCATTTTCTTCAACATCGCAATCGATAAGTATGCCACTGTCGAGCCAGCTTGCAGACTTTCAATTTGTTTTTGGATATATGGTTGCGCAAACAAATATGAAATATAAATACTTGAAACTTTCGTACTAAGATTGGAGAGCCAGCTAATCATGCCATCTTGAAAATAGAATTCATCATCCGATTGAACGATATAACACTTTCCAAGCGTTCCTCTTGAAGTTATAAGAATATCATTTTCTTTGGGTGTTAGCTCTTTATGCAAAAGCTGTTCGTATCGTTCAAGAGGAATAAATGTCGAACATAAATATTTTCCCGTATCAATCAGCTCGTTCAAGTCCGCCACTTTTAAGAAAGGAATACCACTTATACTTTGTTCTTCTTGATAAATTCGTTTACTCGAACCAACATCGCAAAGTTCACATAAGTGATACACCGGGAATTCTTTGGGATTAACCTCAAAATCTCCAAACATCTCCACAAACCGCGCCTTTACCAGCTCGTCCAGTTTGGAAAGTTGTTTTTTTCGAGCTAGAATTAAACTTGAAAGCTTATTTAATGTACTTGCGACTTTTTCTTGTTCTTCTAATGGGCTAACATTGATTTCTATATTTTGCAATCTCGATTTTTTTACTGATGGAACAGTTGTTGATTCTGAATAGTCGCTTAAATTCAGATTTTGTAGCCAATAAAACAAATATTCATCATTTAATCGACCATTTTGTGCTTTTACTCCCATCACATTGTTATCAACCAAGCATTCGCAACTAGTAATAGCTCGTCTATTTAGTTTTAGTGCTTCTCCTATTTTAGCAAATACAATGGTCTTAGGGGGAAGTATACTTCCTTTTAATTTTTGAACCACCTCTTCGTCAACATAGTTTGCACATATTTTAAGTTCTCGATTGCCTTCCAAAACATTTTTTGAAATATCTCCAACTTTATAAAACGGATACTTCCCAGCTACTCTCCCCTGATATTCATTTGGAAAACCTGTTCCTGCATAAAAATCACAAACCTCTCCCAACTTCGCCATCACACCATCTCCTCCAACTCTGCCAAACCCTTGGTGATCTCCATTTCCAGCTCATGCAGGTCGGCCAGAATTTCCGTGGTCGAGGGATACTCCACCGGCACATACTCGGTCTCTTTGTACTTATTGATGGACAGATCATACCCGTTGGCGGCAATTTCTTCTTTGGGCACAAAGAAGCTCTGCTCGGTGCGCTTGCGGTCAGTTTCGGCGTCGAGGTTCTGAAACCGGGCGATGATGTCCGGGATGTCGTTTTCCTTCACCTCGGTGCGCTTGTCGTCCAGCGAGAGGCCGTCGGCTTTCATATCGTAGAACCACACCTTGTCGGTGCCGCCCGCGCCGGTCTTGGTAAACACCAGCACCGCCGTAGACACGCCTGCGTAGGGCTTGAACACGCCGGAGGGCATGGAGATGACCGCCCGCAGCTGATGGTTTTCAATGAGTTCTTTTCGGATGCTCTGGTGCGCCTTGCTGGAACCGAACAGCACGCCGTCCGGCACGATGCAGGCGCAGCGACCGCCGGTTTTCAGCATCCGCAGGAAGAGCGCAAGGAAAAGCAGTTCTGTCTTTTTGGTGTTGGTGACGGCTTTCAGGTCGTCGTTGATGCTCTCGGCGTCCACGGTGCCCTTAAACGGCGGGTTTGCAAGGCAGACCGTGTACTTGCTGCAAATGGAGTTTTGCTTGGAAACGCTGTCTTTATAGTCGATATCCGGGTTGGTGATGGAGTGGAGCATCAGGTTCATGGCCGAAATGCGGAGCATGGTGCGGTCCGTGTCAAAGCCTGCGAACATCGGCCCGGAAAAATGCTGCCACTGCTCCGGGGTCATGGTATCCTCATAGTGCGCACGGAGATACTGTGCACTGGACACCAGAAAACCTGCCGTGCCGCAGGCCGGGTCGCAGATAAAGTCGTCCGGCGTGGGCTGCACCAGCTCCACCATCATGTCGCGGATGTGCTTGGGCGTGCGGAACTGGCCGTTCTGCCCCGCTGTTGCCAGCTTGCCCAGCATATACTCATACAGGTCGCCCTGCATATCAAGGTCGGCGATGTCGTGGGTGTATAGATCTTCCAGCCCGGTGATGATCTTTTGCAGCACCTGCGGCGTGGGGATGAGGAACATGGCATCGTCCATGTACCGTGCAAAGGCGGTGTTGCCCTCATCCGGGCGGGTGGGGTCGTCCTCGATCTCCACCAGTTCGCCGTTTGCGTCAAAGTCCGGCAGACGGCCATACTTCATCTTTTTGATGGCAGGGAACACCCGCTGCTGCATGGTCAGGAAAATTTCGCGGGAGTCCTTGTCCTTGAAGCGGCTCCACCGCATGGACTGCCCTGACGCGCTGGCCGGGAAGATGTGCTCCATCTTTTCGCCCGCCATGTTCTCAAAATCTTCGGTGGCAAGCTCTTTCTCGTCCAGTGACCGGATGAACATGAGATAGGTCAGCTGTTCAATGACAGTCAGCGGATTGGTGATGCCGCCTGCCCAGATGTCTGTCCAGATCTTGTCTACCTTATTTCTAATGGCTCCTGTTACCATGCGCTCCTCCTGAATGTTTGCTAATCGCAAACGCTTTACATCTTGAATTTTTGGTGATAATACCACAATTTTATTATAGCAGTGTACGATTGCATTTTCAATGTAGAGTGTTTAGCAGAAGTGCTTTCTTGATCGCAAGGCAAGAAATCAGCGGAACGTTAAAACAGCAATTTGCGAGATGCAATTCAACGCTGTTGCTGTTACATGAAGATGTTGAATTGCTATAAAACGGTAAAGTGGATTTTATCTGCTTTGCCGTTTTTTCTTTCCATCTGGACTCCAACATATCTTTGTGCTATTCAGCGATTCCATCGCGCAGCCTGCGCCGGGACGGTGCAGATTTGAAAGGGTTTGGGATTTCCCAACAAGCATTTTGCAACGCAAAAATAGCAGATGTATATACGTCTGCCCTGATTGCGGGTACAATGTCATCGATGAAACAAAAATAGTTTCATCAAAGACGGTTATATGGTTGTGCCGATTTCCCAAAAATAGTAATATTGAAGTACTAACTGGGGCAAAACGCTTCATATTTTGACTCCATATTCTCCCTCGCATCTTTCCGCGAACGCTTTCAAGTCTCCGATCTGATTCATACGATGCCATGGCATCGTAGAATTGGCTCGGATTTTTTATTTTGCATCATTGTATACAACACATGGACTAAGGGGGTGGGGAACTTGGACTACGAGTCCATAAACTTTTGCCGCAGAAATCGCTACACTGTTGTCAAAGGAGGCGAACAACATGCTGAAACTAAGCAATCTCAAAATAGACCCCGAGTTTTCCGCTCAAATTTTGCCGCTGAGTTTTGAGGAGCTCCAGCAGCTTGAACGGATCAAAATGATCCCTGCCAAAACAAATCCGGCAGCCACGTTACGCGGCAGCGGATTGCAAACGAGACCGGCACCAGCGAGGGTTATGTGCAGCGTGCCGAAAAGTACATGAACGGCGTGGAGGCTGCCGATGAAGCAGCACCCGGTGCCCGGGAGGAAATTCTAAACGGGAAAATCAAAGCTGCTGACCGTGAGATCTGTGCCATCGCTAAGGCTCCGAAGGAACAGCGGTCGGAAATCGTTGCAGAACTTCGCAAGCCGAAAAGTGGGCGAGATAAGCAGCTTGCTTCCTCTACAAAAAGCCCTTCCGTGAAGGTCGAATCTTTTGATGATGACGGAAGTCGATTTCTGATCGACATTTCCAAAAAATGCAAGGGCACAAAAAGGCACTGACCGAAAGTGATCAAAAAGACCTGAAAAAATCTGTTGAAGCACCTGCGGATCATTCCATCCACATCGCTGCGATTGAAGGTGCTTATGACGCCTTTATCGAGAATTGGGAACTCACGTTTCGAGAGTACCCAGATCTTCTGACAGGGCCGGAAAACTGGAAGCAAATTGAAAAGTATTCTGACAATCTGCAGCGCTATCTGAAATTTATCCGCTCGAAGCACCTGAAAATGCTGGAATCGCAGAGACAGGGAGGGTGATTGGCTTGTTTGATGATTTGACCGTTTGTACTCCGCTACCCCGGTATCTGCCATTTCCAAAGTTTTTGCTGGACGCCCAATTAAGCCATACAGCGAAGCTGCTGTACGCACTTCTGCTCGACCGGGCAACACTTTCCCGAAAAAACAACTGGACCGATGAACAGGGCCGGATTTATGTAGTCTATCCGATTCCAAAGCTGGCACAAACCCTTGGGTGCAGCTTCTCCAGTATAACGCGTTCTCTTACAGAACTAACAAATGCCGGCCTTATTGAGCGGACTCGCAGCGGTTTTTCAAAGCCCAGCAGAATTTTTCTCAAAATTCCGCATACAGCGCAAAAATGCGCTGCCACTCTGCGCATTTCTGGCTCATCAGACTGTGCAGAAATGACCAATATGATTGTGCAAAAATGCCCACCTAACTACCTGAATAAGAACAAACTGAGTTTTAACCACCCTACAGAACAAAGAAATGTTCCACTGTATGAATTTCGGGAAGGAGAAAGCTTATGACAAACGGCAAGACCGTTTTAGAATCGGTCATTCCCGCAGTTTCCAAATCGAATGGGGACTATTATGGCAAAGACGGCCTGCTTGATTGCGGAAAATGTCATACGCCAAAAGAAGCGTTCTTTGCAAAGAACTTTGTCCTGATGGGAAAGAACAGGCATCCCGTAGATTGCCGGTGCCGTAAGATGGAGCGAGAGCAACAGGAAGTCGCTATTCGTCAGCAAAAGCACAACGAACTTGTCCGACGGTTGAAAGCAGGGGGCTTCTCGGATACGGCAATGCTCGACTGGAACTTTGAAAACGACGATGGTCGTGCCCCTCAAATGCATTACGCACACCGCTATGTGGAGCAATGGCAGACCATGCGTGCAGAGAATCTAGGACTACTCCTCTGGGGCGGTGTGGGCACCGGCAAGAGTTTCCTTGCCGGGTGCATTGCAAACGCTCTAATGGAACAGGAAGTGTCTGTGCGTATAACGAACTTTGCCCGCATCATGAATGAGCTGAACAACAGTTTTTCCGGGCGGAATGCAGTTGTAGACAGGCTTTGCCGCTATCCACTGCTCATCATTGACGATTTCGGGATGGAACGTGGTACAGAGTATGCGCTGGAACAGGTCTACAACATCGTGGACAGCAGATACCGCAGCCAAAAACCGCTGATCGTCACCACCAACCTGCCGCTGAACGAGATACGGCATCCACAGGATACTGCTCACGCCCGCATTTATGACCGCATTCTGGAAATGTGCGTTCCAATTTCCTGCATCGGGGCAAGTCTTCGCAAAGAGAACGCACAGAAAAAGTTGGAATCCATGAAATCGTTGATCGCTGATACACTAAACGAATATGCACCTGACAAAAGGAGGGCAGCAATGACCGAAACTGTGAAATCTTTGGATTATACGAAAAATATCTTGCAGACCATTCCGAATAACGATAAAATGGAAGTGGTCACTCAAACCAATGCCGTCAAGTCTCCGACTGACAGCCTGAAAGCCACAACACTGGTGTACCAGCTCACACCCGCCTGCGCAGAGTGCGAGACCCCGTAAGCTGGTGCTGAAAATAACAAAACGCACAGGAGAGCGCCCGGCCTCCCTGTGCGTTTTTTGCTGCAAAGAAAAACCCACGAAAAACCTTGCGGTCCTTCGTGGGTTTTTGGTGCGCTCGTGGGAACTCGAATCCCAGGCCCTCTGATTAAAAGAGCCCACCGGGCAGAACACTCTGATTTTAGAAGTTTCGAGTTTACGTCGTTTTTTGTGCAAAGCATCGTGATTTTCCGTCCGGCAATTTCTGAACCCTTTGTCGTATTTTGCAAGTCAGAGTGCCCATTGCATCCCTTGAAACCGTGCAAAAACAGTGCAGAAACCGTGCACTTACTCTGGGACAAATGAAAAAAGATGATTTTTGATCCATGACTTGGTGGCGATTTGAGTGACCACAGAGGTAAATTTGATACACGGAAAGAAGAATGCCCACTCGTCTGAGGAGTTCTCAGGGGAGTGGGCATTTCTGCGCAGGCGGTTAATATAATTTCGATTATGATAATTCAAATTATATTAACTAAACCATAAAAACATAAAAGCGAACTTTTCTATTCTTTCACAAACCTGTAAACACCAAATTGTTCTTTTTTTACAAATCCGTACTCTCTCATTTGACGAACCACCACACGTGCCCTTGCCTCTTTTACTTCAAATACATTTTCAACATTATTTGTGTTGAATGTATATCGGTAGCCATATTTTTTGAACAATTTTGTGATTTTCACTTTTGTGCTATTAGCTAGTGGGAGTGTATCAACCATTTTACTGAAATCCGTAATTTCTTTATCTCGTTTAGCTTCTGCCTGCATCAAAGTCGATACTTTTTCCTTGGAAGTCGATACATCAAGTGGTGAGGTCGATACTTTTTTCTCAGAAGTCGATACTTTTTCACTATCGCTTGCCACACTTTCCATACTGATTTGTGCCGGAGTCGCTACACTTCTATTCGGCAGCGTAACGATAAAGAAATCTGAATCCGAGTAGAAAGTCGGCTTCTGGGCTACTTCCACATAAGAGTTCAGGATGCGGTCAATGCCGCTGCCACGGCGCTCCATAAAGCCAAGCCGCGAGAACACATCCGAGATCACCTGATTGCGCCGCATAGACGGAATATGCCGGATATCCATATCCTGCACCCTGCGGCCATTCATCATACCGCCCGGTGAAGTGATCTCCAGTCGGTCATCGAACACTTCCACATGAATCTCCGAACCAAGAATCTGATAATTCCGATGGATCAGCGCATTGACCAGCACCTCACGAACGGCCTTATACGGGTAGTCACTGCGTTCTTCACGGGTCATACCACGGATGCTCCACGGGTTTTTGCTGTTGTTGCGAACAAAATCTTCCGCATTTTGCAGCAGCGTGATCAGACTTGCACCCTGAAATTCCTTGTCATCCAGAGCATCTTCTTCAATGCTGCCCTTGTAGTTGCCTTTCCAGCGAGTGCAGAAAATACGGGATTGTTTCAGAACGCCCTGATCGCAAAGCAGCAGGCCGCCATTCGTGATTTGTCCATCATCTGTTACCAATCCTGCAGAGGGCAAGTCTTTTTCGAGGTCGAAATCCTCTTTTTTCAGATTCTTAAACGTCGCGGCCAGCAGTGTAAAACTGACATCACCCACTCGATAAGAACTGGGCAGGGCATCAAAAGTCTGGTTCATGCCCTGCAAAATCAATTCGTTCAGTTCCCGTGAAGTGGCTTCTTCGGACTGGTCGCCATGCCGCACATAGGCCGTATGGGAACCGTCAAAGGCATAATAATATGGATACGCCGGGCCGTCCTGTACTTCCAGATCAACGCAGGACTTGCCCTCTATTTCGACCTCCCGCACCCGATAGCGCGGTGTAGGGTCAATGCGGACTTTGATAAGTTCCGTCAATCTGCTCACCACAGCCTGCGGATTTTCCAATCCTACGACCTCGCGTGGCACATTCTTTACGCCAAAAATCAGGTGTCCGCCCTCGGTATTGGCAAATGCCGAAACGGATTTCAGCCAGCTGCGCGGCTTTTTCTCTTCAAGGCGTTCCTTGTAATCCACATGGGAGGCTTCAATGTAATGGTCGTGGTGGAAAGGCATGGTATCACCTGCAATTCAGTTCAATATCGTTCAAGCGTATTATACCGTTTTTTATCAGTACATTCCACTACTTTATGCAGTCACATGGGTGGCATTCTCTTTCACCGAATTGATCGTATCCATCAGCTCACTGCCTGTTTTGCCATCAAACAGGCGGGTAAACAGAATGGGCTGGTCAAAGGGTGGTTTCATCAACACCGCTTTGCTTTCCACATAACCGTTCTGCTCGATGTAATGAATGACCTTCTGCACGAATGCGATCTGCTTTGCATTCAGCGATTCGTCATTGATAAATTTTGAAAATGCCTGCATGGCAGCATCGTGGTCCAGCTTTGCCACTTTACGCACCAGCAGACCAAAGGGTGTATCCCGAAACTCCCGGGCATAATCTTCTTTGCTGCCCAGTTCACAGGTGAAGATATGTTCCAGCTCGGTATAGTCGCCCCGGGAAAGCGGAATGTTCTGGGTCAGCTTGTGGATGGCCAGCGTATCGCTGCGGTGCTCCATGATGTAGCGGTTCACACGTTCCCGGTACTCGCCGAAATCATAGCCGGAATCCAGCGTTTTTCCCTCGGTCTGTTCCAGTACCGGGTCGGCAAGGGCCGTGTAGACAGGCTTTTGCCCTTCTACACCGTCCACCAGAAACTTGATAAGCTCCCGCAGTTCCTGCCGCATTTCCTCAAAGCGGAGCAGATCATGCGAGGCCAAAAATTCGTCTGTCTGCACCTCCCGAATGAGGGACAGCTTTGCCTGCACCTGCGGGATGGTAGCTTTCCCTTCCAGCAATGCCGCTGTGCTGCGCAGCTGTTTCTGGGCGCGGCCCAACCCCGGCAGACCTTCCAGTTCACAGAGCAGCAAGCCATACACAAAGTTATCGAACCGCTTGGCGGCTTCATCTTTGTCGTCCAGCGAGATGAGCGGTGCCACCTCTTTCATCAGAGTACCCTTGTCCGTTTCGGTCAGGCTGACAAAGGCTTCCGGCTTTTGATAGTGTTCCACGGCCTGTCGGTGCAGTCGCACGGATACCAGTTCTGGGTTCAGTACTCCCACTTCGGCGCGGCAGGTTTCTGTTAAAATTTTACGCCAATTCTGGTGTTTTTCGTCCGCATAGGCTCCATCCTGCAGCGCGGCGGCGATCCGCACCTGCTTGCAGAAAATGCTCTCGGACAGGCTTTTGGTATCCGCGCTCTCGTAGCCGTTGGGTTTCTGACGGAAAAATTCAAAGTTGCCGCAGTAGTCGAAAATCAGAAAACGCCGTTTTCCCGTATATTCGCCGTCGATGGCATCCACGCAGGCAAGGGATGGGCAGAGCCGTGTACCACGGCCTATCATCTGCCAGAACTTCGTTTTGCTGCGCACTTTTTTGAAAAACACCAGATTCACGCACTCCGGCACATCAATGCCCGTGTCCATCATATCCACCGAGACCGCAATAAACGGCGGCTTGTCCGGCTGCTTGAAGTCGTCAATAATGGACTGCGCATAGGTGTCATCGCAGACCACCCGCTGGATGAATCCCGGGTACTGGGTCTCCAGCTGCGGGTAGAGCTTGCCAAAGCGCTCCCGGATAAACTCCGCGTGGCGCTTGTTCTGGGCAAAGATGATGGTTTTGCCGATGCGGTCGCCACCTGCCGTTTTGACGCCGCGTTCCATCAGATCTTGCAGCACAGTGTCCACGGTGTTGGCGTTGAAGATGAACATATTCAGCTTTTCGGATGGGATAAAGGTGGGCAGGGTGTCGTCCTCGGCAAAATCGTCCTCGTAGCGAGCCTTATCCTCCGGTGAAAGCTGGTCGTAGTGGATGCCCTCTTCTGTGAATTTCGTCTTGACCTCGTAGTTGTAGTAAGGCACCAGCACATGGTCGGTGTAGACCGCCGTATCGTAATCGTAGGCGTAGGTGGGGATGCCGTGCTCCATCTCGAAAAAGTCGTAGGTGTTGCGGTCCACATCGGTTTTCGGGGTGGCGGTCAGACCCACCAGAATCGCATCGAAATAATCAAAAATGGCGCGGTATTTCTTGAAAATGCTGCGGTGGCTCTCGTCCACGATGATAAGGTCAAAGTGGGCGGGCGAAAACAGCGGCACGCCGTCCTTGGTCTTGGCATTGTCGATGGCGTTGAGCATGGTGGGATAGGTGGAAAACACGATGCGCGCGGCCTTATCGTCCTTAGAGGAGCACAGGTTGCACAGCGACTGGTCGGGCAGATACTTCTTGAAGTCGTCCTTTGCCTGCTTGACCAGCGCGGTGCGGTCGGCCAGAAAGAGCACGTTGGTCACATGACCGCCCCGGCTCAGCACATCGGTCAGGCTGGATGCGGTGCGGGTCTTGCCCGTGCCCGTTGCCATGACCAACAGATTGCGCCGGAAGCCCTGCGTAATATGGGCGCAGACAGCCCGGATGGCGTTTTTCTGATAGTAGCGGTCGGTGATTTTGTCATCAATTTCGATGGTGTCCAGCGGTTTTTTCTCGGTGCGGCGGTTCATCAGCTTCTGCAAGTCGTCCTTGCAGAACACCCCGCTCACGGTACGCTGCGGGCCGCTCTGCTCATCCCAGAAATAGGTGGTGTAGCCGTTGGTGGTAAACAGCATCGGGCGGCGGCCAAACTTCTGCTCCAGACAGTCTGCATAAAGCTGAGCCTGCTTGCGCCCGATGTTGGGGTCTTTGGTGCTGCGCTTGGCTTCAATGACCGCCAGCGGCAAACCGTCCTTGCCCATCAGCACATAGTCTGCATAGCCCTTCTGCCCCAGCACGCCGTTCATGTTGTCCACTTCGTACTCGGTGCGCACATCGGCGTCCGGCCCGGTGAATTTCCAGCCCATGGCCTTGAGGTCGATGTCGATGATCTTCCGCCGCGTTTCGGCCTCGGTCAGGTCGGCAGCAGTGAAACTGCGGCTCTGCTGGTTCTGCTGTTTGCTGGCCGTGTATGCCGCCGAAAGGCTCTCCACCTGCTTGCGCAACGCTTCCAGCTCGGCATCCTTCTGGGACAGTAAACTTTCCTGCTCCCGGATCTTCCGGGTGTCCAGCTCCACCTTCTCGCCGGGGATGGCGGTTTCGTCAAAGGAGCGCTCCACATAGTTCGTGCCATAGCAGTAATCCACCCACTGGATGAAGTCGAACAGCCCCCTCAGGCTGAATACTGCATCCGCTACCGACACACTATGTCCCGTATGTACCGCCAGATTGCCCGCCTTCACGATGCTGGGCAGCACGCTCCACACATTGCGGTCCACCGCGAACCGGAAACTCGGCTCATGCAACAGGGATTGCAGGTTGTCCTTGTAGGGCATCGTGATGGTTTTATCTGCCGCATACACCCACTTCACCGCCAGCTCCAACGCCTTCCGACACCCCACCGCGCACATCGCCGGGGAGGTGGAGAACACTTTCTCGGCCTCGATGGAAGCAGAGGAAAAGAGGGAATATTCGGGGCGGGTGGAGAGATAGGAGAAGTTGGACATAAAATCAGCTCCTTTTTAATTAGTCGATGAGACCACTTCGGTTTTCAATGGTATCGATATAGAAAGCTTTGAGCTTTAATACTTCATGACGTAAATCTTCAGTCCATGCTTCCGTCAAAAGCCTTTTCTGCACACGACACAATTTTAAATAATTTACAGCGAGCATAATACTTGTGCAATGATTAGGAATTCCGCATACGGTCCAATCGTAGCATAGTACAAGTTCATGATTGTGTTTTTTTATGCGCTTAACCAATCCTGCTTTTTGCGCATCAATTGTTGCTTTGAACTCTGGGTCAATATCAGGATTCTCGTCTTCTTTTTGCCAATAGTAGTGAGCAATATCATATACTATATTATTTTCAGTGCGGAGATTATTCCCCATCTCTGAAAGCATCTTGGCACTTTCTATAATATCATCGAGCGCCTTATCTTCTTCATTTTCTCCGTAGGGTAATAATCTGGGATAATCATCTGTTTCCTCAATTTTATGTTTGAGTTCGTGGATATCATCCCATATGGAATGATAACTATAGCCATCTAATGTACCGTAGTATTCTTTTAATGAATTGTTTAATACCTTTGCAAAATTTTCCGAGTTGGTCGAATCAAATCTTGCACAAACGCCTCCAAGTGAAAATACTTTATTGTTAATAAAACGCTTTTGATCAATGTCACCTGTGTCCTCTGCCCCATTTTCTACAAATGCAAGAATTGGAGTGCCGAGTTCTGTTGCTTCATCGAATTCAATTTCCGTCATTGAACGCCCATCATAGTATTTGGAACCAAAGCGATACCCATATATGCCAATTACAATATCGGCATCTTTTACTTGGTCAACGCAAAAAGTTCCGCTTGATTTTTGATTTGCCGGAAATTCCTCCATTGCACTAATTTCAGCGGTTTTCCTTTCAGTCAAGCTTTCAATAGTGTTTATTGCAACACGCCTGATATTCTTCAAGTCCTGATAAGTCGAGCTAATGAAAAACTTCATGTAATAGCCTCCTTGTAACCATTAATGCAAAAGTGCTTTCAGTTCTGGATACGAATTCATTTTCTGAATCAAATATCCGACCACATTGCTGATGCAGTAGGGGCGAACGTTATCATCATCTGAAACAATATAGGTTGGTTTTAAAGCAACTCCATCCGTTATTATATACCCTTTTAAACTGTTCAAGCTTTTCTTTACGGCCTGCCATTCTTCTTTCCACAGTTCCACTTGAAATTCTTGTATAATTTTCGTCGTACTTTCAACGAGTTTTTGCGAATCAATGTTCTGATTTTCCCTTTGGACTTTTTTCAAATCACCTTTGGTCTGTTTATTCATGTCTCCATTTTCAAGTATTTTATCCACCGGAATCAAATATGATACTGTCCCCGTGTCTAACGCAAGTGTAGTCTTGGTTATACAACAGCTTTGATGTGTTGTGTACCGCCGAAGAAAATATGTTATCCTATACTCCGGATACTGGTCGTAGAATCTTCCTTTTAATTTTCCAAACAGAATCTTATGATACCGTTCGTGATATTCAACCCAAACATAAAATGAATTTAGCCAATTCATAAACAGGCGATTTAAATTTGCAAATTCCTCCATTTTTTCAAGATTGATATTTCCATCTTCTGTATACTGCAAAAAATCTTTTGAATTTCCAAGCAACATCGTATAATTATCTATTTCATTCATAAATTCAAAAATAGTCGCAATCACTCTTTTGATTTGGAACACTTCTTGTTCTGGTACGTTTTCTTTTAAGTTTCTTTGACAACTGCCAATCATACAAACTATACGGTATTTCATTTATGCTCACCCAAAATATTCCTGCATCAGTGCCTTTTTCATCAGTTCCAGCTTTTCAAGGCTCTGCTGTACGGTTTGTTTCTGCTTGTCTACACGCTCTACAAAAGCGGCAAACTGGTTTTGAAGTTCAATTGGCGGCAAAATCATTTCTATTTTATTCATAGTCGAGATTGGAAGTTGCGGTTGTGCAGACCCGCTTGCAATCCGGCTTTTTATGGAATCAAGTTGCATTTTGAATTGCTCAATAAAGAAAATTTCAGAAACGACTTGTTTATTCATCCTTAGAATGACCATTCCAGAATTGATTCGAATATTCTCATAAGGAACACTTGTATCATAAAATGCTAAATTTCCAATGGTTCCTCTTGTGGTTAAAATGACATCACCTCGACAAAGCTTTCCTTTACGCAATAGAGCGTCTTTTTCTTCCGTTATATATGTACAGTTTTCAAACGAAAACCCCTGCGCAGTGACATTCTTTGCGTTTAAAAACAAGCAAAAACCGCTATCTGAAAACTCTTCTTGTTTCGGGTAGTTTTTTCCTCTGTCGCCATCAATGATTTGACAAATAGCGGTCATTGGGCTTACTGACAGATTGTTTACATTATCTGCTGGGTCACCAAACATCTCCACAAATCGTGCCTTTACCAACTCGTCCAGTTTGGCAAGTTGCTGTTTGCGAAGAGAAATCAAACTCGTTACTTTATCCAGAAGCTCAACTATTTGCTTTTGCTTCTCCAAATTCGGAAGCGGAATTTCAACATTTAAAAGATTGGATTTTGTTAAACTTGGAATGGTTACCGTTGTATTTAACTTTTCAAAATCAAATTTTTCGCAAAAGTAGTATAAATATTTCGGGTTCAGTTTTTCACTATTTGCGCATAAACCAAACGCAGTGTCAACATTCCAAAAAGGCGTTTCAACAAATATGGGCTTATTGATGCTCCCTTTTCTCCCGATTACTACAGTTTCTGCTTTACAGATATAATCATTTGCATATCCCATAATACCGCCGCTTCCATATATGGGATATTTTCCATCGTCACACACCACTTGATTCTGGTTTCTACCGTTTACAATCGTAAGGACTTCTGAAAACTTCGCCATCACACCATCTCCTCCCACACCTGCATATTATTCCGATTTTTCGCCATCTTTTTCCGTTGCCACGCTCTCGATCATTTCGGCAACCGTCTGCCCCAGTAGCATGGTACTTGCATTCTCGGCAGTGACCACCGGGCGGCCAGTCTTGGACTCGATCTCTTTCCGGGCATTTCCGGCCACTGCGCCTCCCTGTTTGGCAACGATACGGTTTTCTTCCAGGCCATGTGGGTTCTGGGCATTTGTCAGCTCCGTTGTGGTGGCTTCTGCCAGCATATTCAAGGCCAGTTCCAGGGTACTCATGTTGTCGCGCAAGTTTTCCTTTTTCAGCCCTTTGAAATTTTTATACTGCCGTGTGCTCATGCCCGACCACGCCTTGGTCACTTCGTCCGTCAGAATGGCATACTCCTGCCCCTCTTTCACGCCGTGCAGCTTCCATGCGTCGGTCAACTCTTTTCGGGCGCGGATGGTTTGCAGACGCTGGTTGATCCACTCCGGGGAGTAACCTTTTTGTGCATAGGTGTCGAGTGCGCGCTCGATGGTCAGTTCCGGGTCAATCTGTCTCTTATACACATCTGACGCTGC
>ENA-OZKN01000494-OZKN01000494.1-human-gut-metagenome-genome-assembly--contig:-NODE-494-length-17805-cov-5.143662_pt1 | contig 17805 bp, 17 predicted proteins | sample MGYA00244827_ERZ653766 | MGnify/ENA primary metagenome ERZ653766 (study PRJEB26926, sample SAMN06165281) | human gut metagenome | biome: ENVO:00009003; feature: ENVO:2100002; material: ENVO:00002003... | reverse complement strand
ACGAGATTTCTGCCTGTCTCGTGGGCTCGGAGATGTGTATAAGAGACAGGTGTTGCCGGTGCCGGGTTCGAGAGAATGGATTTGAACCTTGGGTGTCCGTTCCCGCCTCAGGTAAGGCATGGGAGGGGATCGGCGTTGCTACGCAAGCCCGAGCTTTTAGATGCGGTTGCAGGTATGGCCGACGGGCTTGCATTGTCGGTGAAAATGAGGCTCGGTGTTGAACGGCCTGACGAATGGATGGGGATAGCCGACACTTTGAACAGGATGAAACTGAGCCATGTCACGGTGCATCCGCGTGTTGCATCACAGCAATATGGGGGAGAGTTGTATATTGACGAGTTCGCGGCCATTTATGAGCGCATTTCGCATCCTGTCGTATTCAATGGCGACATAATTTCCCCGCAAGGCATTGATGCCGTCACATCGCGCTTCCCGCGCTTGGCCGGGGTTATGATAGGCCGAGGGCTGTTGGTACGTCCGTCGCTTGTGGCTGAATGGGCCGAGGGGCGTGAATGGGGGCACGAGGAGCGTGTCGTGAAAATCAGAAGTCTTCACGAAGGTATCTATGGTTATTATTGCGACACTTTATGTGGCGCGACACAGATTCTTGCCAAGATAAAACCATTTTGGGAATATCTTGAGCCGGAAATAGGCAGGAAGCATGCAAAGGCTATAAAAAAAGCCTCCTCATTGGCAAAATATGAGGAGGCGGTAAGGAATATCATGTAATGGACGGGAGGATTCATGCCGTCTCATCCCGGAATACCTTTATAAGCTTTTCGGCGCTTATTTGCAGCAGCACGTTTTTTGGTCAAGCCAGGGATTAAGCTCGCCCCATTTTTCAATTGGTGGCATAACTCCCATCTTGATTACCTCGTCGCGGAGGTTGCAGAGGTGGCGGTAGCTCTTTTCGAGATCCTGCTCTTCCTGGGGGGTGCCTGACAGTTTTTTGACACTTACGCCGTCTTTTGTTATCGTGGTTTCCATAGCCATCATTATATGGCTGAAACGGTCGTTGTTTACATATACGCCGGCCGGCCAGCGGAACGGTTTCCCGCCCATTGCGGCAGCTATCATTTCGATTGAAAGATAAGCCGGGCTTTGGAAGGAGGAACGGCCGCGAAGGTCGATGATGTTTTTACCGCCCTGGATTACGCGTACTTTAATTTCCTCCCAGTCTTTTTCGGGGATTTGTTCAGTGCCGATGATTTCGGTAAGGGGTTTGCTGTTGACCGAGGTGGTCGAAGCATAAACCGCCATTTGCTCGCCATGGCCGCCATATGTGCGGCAGTTGACGATTTCGTCGGCGGGGATGTGCAGGTATTTGGAAAGCTCGCTGCGCAAACGCGTGCTGTCGAGTGCGGCCAATGTGGTTACCTGTGAGGGTTTCAAGCCAGAATAAAGCAATGTTACCAGGCCGGTTATATCGGCCGGGTTGAACACCACGGTGATGTGTCTCACATCGGGGCAATATGCACGCACATCTTTGCCAAACTGCTCGGCTATGGCGGCATTACCTTTCAGCAAATCCTCGCGGGTCATTCCGGCCTTGCGTGCGGCACCGCCGGAGTTTACAATATATTTGGCTCCTGTCAGAGCTTCTTTCACATCGGAGGTGAATGTTATGTTCATCCCTTCGAAACCACAGTGAAGCAATTCTTCTGCGACACCTTCAAGAGCCGGTGCGTAAGGGTCGTAAAGGCAGATGTTCGGGGTGAGCTGCATCATTATGGCGGTTTGCGCCATGTTTGATCCGATCATGCCGGCTGCGCCGACGATAACCAGTTTGTCATTTGTAAGAAATTCCATAAATCGAATTATGTTTATAATGTTTCTGTCGCTATAACAATCCGCCTTCCCGGATGGTTGCTGGCTTATGTGGCAATTTGTAACGATTGGAGTTTTTTAACTTTGACAACGCCGATTGATGACGGGCATAGGGCGTAACGGTGCCAAGAGGCTTCCGCTTAGGGGTAGTTATTTGCCGGGACTGGTTTTAATGAAAATTATGACAAAATGGCATGCCGGATAGTGTGGCATTTGTTTTGCAGATTGTTATTATGAAATGTGGGAGGAGGGCATAATCCTTCCTTCAGAATTGTTTAAACAAATAGCATAATCAAATTTTAAAGATACACATCATGGCAAAAACAGGTACTATCGGGGTTACTACCGAAAATATTTTCCCCGTTATCAAGAAGTTCCTTTACAGCGATCATGAAATTTTCCTGCGTGAGCTTGTCTCGAATGCGATAGACGCCACCCAGAAGCTTAAAACCTTAGCCTCGTTTGGTGAATTCAAAGGTGTGTTGGGCGAGATGGATGTCCGCGTATCCGTCGATAAGGAGGCTGGCACTCTGACGGTTTCCGACCATGGCATCGGTATGACTGCCGACGACATTGAGAAATACATCAACCAGATTGCATTTTCGGGAGCCGAGGAATTCCTTGAAAAATATAAGGATAATGCCAATGCCATAATCGGTCATTTCGGTCTCGGTTTCTATTCGGCATTCATGGTGGCCAAGAAGGTTGAAATCAACACCCTGTCGTATAAGGATGGGGCGGAGGCTGTCAAGTGGAGTTGCGACGGTTCGCCGGAGTTCTCTATTGAGGCATCGGATAAGGCCGGGCGTGGAACTGATATCATCCTTTATATAGATGACGACAACAAAGAGTTCCTGGAGCAGGCGCGCGTCGACATGTTGCTTAAGAAATATTGCCGTTTCCTCCCCGTGCCTGTTATTTCGGGCAAACAACAGGAATGGAAGGATGGCAAGATGGTTGATACAGACCGCGACAACGTGGTCAATATCACCGAACCGGCATGGACGAAGAAACCGGCCGACCTCACCGACAAGGATTACCGTGACTTCTATCACGAGCTGTATCCCGGCCAGGACGACCCGTTGTTCTGGATTCACCTGAATGTGGACTACCCGTTCACCCTGACAGGTATTCTCTATTTTCCAAAAATCAAAAATAATTTCGAGGTTACCAAAAACCGCATCCAGCTCTACTGCAACCAGGTGTTTGTGACTGATTCGGTAGAAGGTGTGGTGCCGGAGTTCATGATGCTTTTGCAGGGTGTGCTTGATTCACCCGACATCCCTCTGAATGTTTCGCGCTCGTATCTGCAAAGCGATTCGGCGGTTAAGAAGATTTCGTCGTATATCACCAAAAAAGTGTCGTCGCGTCTCGAAGAGCTGTTCAAAGCCGACCGTAAGGAATTCGAACAGAAGTGGGATGACATCAAGATTTTCATAGAATACGGCATGCTTACCGACGAGAAGTTCTGTGATGCGGCTATGAAATTCGACCTCCTGAAAGATACCGAGGATAAATATTTCACTATCGAGGAATACAAGGAGCTTATCGCGCCTTCGCAGACCGACAAAGACGGCAACATCATATTCCTTTATGCTACCGACAAAACTGCGCAATATACTTATATAAAGGCTGCCACCGACCGGGGGTATTCGGTTCTTGTGATGGACGGGCAATTGGACAGCCATTTCGTGGGTCTGCTCGAACATAAAATCGAAAAGAGCCGGTTCGTTCGTGTCGATTCGGATGTGGTCGACAACCTTATCCCCAAAGCCGACCGCAAAAGTGTGGATCTTTCAGCCGCTCAGCGCGATATACTCACAACTCTTTTCAATTCGCAGCTTCCGAAGGTTGAAAACGCGCAGTTCTTTGTCAATTTCGAGGCCATGACCGAGAAGGATGCCCCGATTATAATCACCCAGAACGAGTATATGCGCCGTATGAAGGAGATGGCCGCCATGCAGCCTGGCATGAACTTCTATGGCGAGATGCCCGACAGCTATTCACTTATTGTCAACACAGAGAACCCCATCATAAAGAAAGTTGCCTCAGAAGCCGATGGAGCGCTTGCTGCCAAGGTGCAGCCTATGATGGATAGCGTCAATGCCAACAATGAGAAGATTACCGCCTTGCGCGATAAAGATAAGGATGGCAAGCCTTCTGATGAGGATAACAAGGAAATCGAAGCGCTTCAGGCTGCCAATAACGCTTCTCGCGAAGAGCAGACGAAACTCATTGCCGATTATGCCTCGGCCCAGCCGGTTGTGGGGCAGCTTATCGACCTTGCCCTGCTGGGTAACGGTATGTTGCGTGGCGCTGATTTGTCGCGCTTCATTACCCGTTCTCTCTCGCTGCTGTAGAGATAACTCGCAGGCAGGCAGGATGCCGCCTGTAATATATTGACCCCATGTCACTGCAACCGGCTGCCGGATATGCCTCATGACGCGTGTAAGCGATGAGGATGCCGGCGGCCGGTTACTTTTTCATGGCCTGAACCGTTTTATCGGTCATTATTTGCCATGAGGATTTGTGCCTGATCCGGCTTACGTGAAAAAATTTCTTTTGCGAGAATTTTCTGAAAATGTGAAGCGCTGAATGATGGAACATTGATAAAAATGATTAACTTTGCAGTCGCAGACCGCTATGCAGATGCCCGGTCGGGGTTCGAGCGGCGGGATGCAGACATAATGGAAAGCGTTTACTCTACGCTCTTTCTTGGCTTTTCAGGAATCTGGTAAATTCATTGGTATGGTCAAGAATGTAGCAACGGTAGATGCCTTGTGGATATGTATATTCATCATTTGCCTGTACGGGAGTACTGACAAATGATTTGTAGCATATTCTGCGTGAGGCTTCTGCGTTGTTCGTTCTACCATACCGGGCATTACCAGAGCCTCTGAAAAGCAGAACGAGCAACAAGTATAGGCTCTCACGCTTTTTTTATTTGCCAGCCTTATAAGGGAGTCACAGGGCTATATTCTAATATCGGTATGCTGTACATTCCACATCTGATGGAAAGTTGTTCATCAAAGAGCTGGATATACTCCGCATTATGCTTATTAAGTCTTCTATTTTGTTCTTCTTCCTGTAGCAGTGTAAAAACTATAGGTCTCTCTTGCAACGAACGCCAAATTGAGATTTATGTCGATAACGAATATCTCGGACGTGATTTGGTATATTACACCATTCCCAAAGGTCGCAAGCACATTGAGGTATCTTGCCGAGAAAACGGGATAGAGGTTTACCACAGGCAGATTAATGTTGAAAACAAGAAAGGACAATTAATAGAGCTGCAAATTCCAAAGAACTATAAATATTCAAACAAACCTTATTAGTCATGAAGAAAATACTATTCATCATGATGACATTGCTCGTATCATTGCCAATGGCAGCTAAGCGGGAGAAGGTCATCAAAGTCTCTGTACAGCCTCAGGAGGCAGCAATCTACATCGACAACAATCTTATCGGTTATGGGTACGGCGAATTTACCAGACCGAAGAAGAAAGACCAAGTGTCAATTATCAGGGTGGAATGCAATGAGTACACAACCGCCAATTCCAAATTCTATGGTGGGGATGAACGAAATTCTCTTTCATTTAATCTCATGCAAGACGGGTTTTATCGAGGTTCGGCATCTTCTGGACTTGTGAACAAATATATGACGGTAACCCTCGACCCTCAGTATTATTCCATAAATGAAGATGGTAAAGTTGATTCGGAAGCGGCATGGAAGCTCCTGCATCAAATCCTACTCAACTATTTTCCAGAGATAGAGACCACCGACTTTCATGGTGGATATCTACAAACACCTTGGAAATACAAGTCATTCAACATGTCTGAAAAGCAGATTAGAAATCGAGTTACTGTCCGCGATGTCACAACATCAGAACGAGTGGCATTCCAAATCAAAATCTCTTCCGAGGTTGCTGGTGCCATGCAGGCTCGACATGGAGAATTTGATGAGATAGACAGGCTTCCAAAGGAATTAGAACCGATGGTTGAAGAGCTACAGACACGTATAGGAAAAGCGAGCAGCATTTAATAACTCATTATAAACCAATTATTAATCACAGAATGAAAAGATTTATTGTCTCAATGTGCTTGATTGCCGCTATAACAATCGGCATATCAGCACAGTCGTTTGTCGATACGTTCGACGCAAACTCTCTAGGATGGACTGAATGTGCCTACGAGTCCAGCAAAGGCTCTGCTGTCATTGACAAAGGTGTTCTTACTATCAAATCAAAGGGAGAGAACAAGGCTGCCGGAGCACTTCTCACGGCTATGAGCGGTATCGCTACAAAGGTTGGAGAAAACACTTTCTTCGAAACTCATTGCTATGCACCCCTTGACCCCAAAAGGCCATTCGAAGTTATCGCCAATGTCACTATTGACAAACTGGCCAACGATCGTGTGTGCGGATTCGTCTTTAACTACAAAGACGGTGGCAACTTCTACTGTTTCAATTTCAACAACGAAATGGTAAACTTCACCCGCTATGCCGACAATCGGATGGTTGGCAATATCTCGCAAGGAATAAAATGGGACAAAAAGAAAAAACTCGATCAAGAGTGGAAGCTTGTGTGCGACGGAGATGTCCTCTCCTTCTATGTTGACGGCATGGAAATACTGAAGGTCAAATATATGCCGTTAGACTTTTCCGGCATAGGTTTCTACACCTTTGGCAAGCAGACTCTTATTGTGGAAGATATGACTTTCACCCAATACTAACAACACATTTTTACAATTATGAAAAAGTATCTTTTTTCAATCCTCGCATTGGCTGGCGCATCATTTTCGAGTCATGCGGTCGAATCCGGATACCGTGGATTCGTTGACTATGGATTCCTCTATGGTACAGGTGACTTCAATGAGTCATCGATGAACGAGATATCCACCACCCATGGATACCAAGTACTTCCTCAGCTCTTCGTTGGTGGCGGTATCGGCGTTCATCTGTACAAATATGGCGAATCAGATGGCATTCAATACAACCTTCCGGTTTTCGCCGATGTACGCTGGGACATTCTCCAAACCAAATTCACACCATTCATAGACGTAAAGGGCGGATACTCCGTTGCGGGAGAATTCACAGGTGCTTACTTCAATCCAACAATCGGTTGCCGTATGGCTCTCGGTGACAAGCTAGGCATTAATCTAGGTATAGGTTATACATATATGAAAACAGGATATGAGTGGAGAGCCACAGGCGATGATTTGAACCTGACAGGGGTGAGCATCCGACTTGGACTCGACTTCTAATACCTCTAGTACAATAGAGTAAAATTATCTGATGCAAAGACTTATGCATCAGATAATTTTTTTTGTCACTATTCGACTCCAATTAAGGAACTGATTTCAACCTGCCCCTCTTCCCCTAAAACCAAAAGTATACAAGTCATAATAAACGAAAGTCCTAGGGCGAAACTCAATTTCAACAATCCTAAAAATGTTTTCTTCTGACAAATCGCTAATTTTGCACTTGCCAGTTGAGGGTATGGGCGTGAAAAAAATGGGAATTTGAGTGATTTTTTGTGTTGTGGTATTGCAGAATCAAAAAAATGTAGTACCTTTGCAGCGTCAAACCGCAAAGAGGCCGTCAGAGGCCATGCGTGATGACGGCAAAACATGGTGAGATTAGCTCAGTTGGTTAGAGCGTCGGATTGTGGTTCCGAAGGTCGTGGGTTCGAAACCCACATTTCACCCTACAAAGCGTGGAGCAGACTTTTAGTTTGTTCCACGCTTTTGGTTTTAAGATGTGATTTATATTTGCAATAAGCTAAAACTATGTCGTGGCGGCCGTAATCGGGATTTCCTTTTGAATATGGGATGTCGGTTTGCGGAGGTTGCGACATAAAAGACAGATATTCAGGCTATAATGACAAAACAACATGACACAATAGCGGAATTTGACGAGGCGATTGCCCGTTGCCGCTCGGTTTATGAGGCTAAATTGCGTGATTATGGCGCTGCATGGCGCCTGATGCGCCCGTCGTCGCTCACCGACCAGATTCTGATCAAAGCCGACCGTATCCGCTCGCTTGAAACCAAAGGAAATGCCCAGGTTGACGATGAGGGGATTCTGGATGGTTTTATCGCCATTGTAAACTATGGTATAATAGCCTTGATCCAGCTCGAGAAGGGTTTTGCATCGGGTAAGGATATAGGTGTTGACGAGGCTTTGGGGCTTTATGACAACTATATGGGTGAAACCCGCAGCCTGATGCTGCGCAAAAACCATGATTATGATGAAGCCTGGCGCAAAATGCGTGTAAGCTCCTACACCGACCTGATATTGATGAAGCTTATGCGGACAAAAGAAATCGAGGATCATGACGGGGAAGCCCTTGTGTCGGAAGGGGTTGACGCAAATTATCAGGATATGGTGAATTATGCCTTGTTCGGGATAATCAAACTGACACATTGACGATATGCCGGTCTGGAAACATGTAACGGTATGGGTGCTCCGCCTGCTTATCGGCGGGGTGTTCGTAATGTCGGGCCTGGTCAAAAGTCTTGACCTGTGGGGCTTTGTGTTTAAGATAGAGGAATATCTTGCGATATGGGATATGTCGCAACCCCGCACGATAGTGTTTATGCTGGCCATGGGTGTTGCCGGGTATGAGTTCGTGCTCGGTCTGTTGCTGGCAATGGGTTGTTATAAACGGGTGGCTCCATGGGGCTTGTTTCTGACCATGGTTGTGATGCTGCCGCTGACGGCCTACATATGGATTGCCGACCCTGTGAGCGATTGCGGTTGTTTCGGTGATTTTTGGAAGATTTCCAACGGGACTACTTTCCTTAAGAATATTGCCATAACCACCGGGCTTTTGCTGCTCCTGAAATGGAACAGTGAAATCAGGGAAGCATTGTTCAATCCTGCGATACAATGGATGGTAGGGGCATGGATTTCGTTGTATATAATTATAATCGGGCTTTATGGGTACAACGCCCAGCCTATGATTGATTTCCGCTCGTTCCCGGTAGGGACGTCGCTTGTGGCTTCCGGCGATGACGATGCCGGCTTTGCCTTTGTGTATGAGAAAGACGGGCAGCGTCAGGAATTCACAATCGACCAGCTGCCTGATTCCACCTGGGAGTTTGTCGACCGAATACCTGTTGGCGGGACTGAGGGTGGCAACGGTGCGGAACTGGCTGTTTTCGACGGGGAGGATGAGGTGACAGCCGATGTAATCGAACCTGAAGGTGTGCAGCTTCTGCTGGTGTTGTCAGAACCGAAGCGTGCCGGGGTCACATTCACATATACCATAAATGAAATATATGAATATGCCGACAGTATAGGTATCCCGATGATTGCCCTTCTCGGTACTGACAGCCGCGGGGTTGCCATATGGCGCGACATGTCGATGGCTGAATATCCGTGTTATACCGCTGATGATACGCTGCTTAAGGAACTTTCAAGAGGCACTATATCGCTTGTCGTGCTTGAAGACGGGGTGGTAACATCGAAAACAACTCTCAGCTCGATTTCGCCCGATGTCATCGAATCGCCTGAAAGTGAGGAAGAATTTATGGATGAGCTGAAAGGTTACGGATCCCGTTGGTTTACGGTCACGAACATCATGTTCGGCGGGGCATTGCTTGCCCTGTACCTGTTCCAAGGGTTAATTCTTGCTGTCAGGATGAAAATTAAGAGTGCATATCGGAAAAAAGCCATGAAAAATTCGTAATTTTGCATGAAGTTTGACTTTGAAGTCATCAAGGCTGTTTCTTATATGGTTCCATGGTTCGTCGGGTATGACCCTGATATTTCCATGTTTTCAATGAAGAATGGTAGATTGAAAGAAATTTAATCATAAAATAAAAATGAGAAAGAATATTGTAGCAGGCAACTGGAAGATGAACACCACCCTCGCAGAAGGCGTGGAACTGGCAAAGGAAGTAAACGAAGCCCTTAAAAACGTTTCGCCCAAGTGCGACGTAGTAATCTGCACACCTTTCACCCACCTTGCATCGGTTGCAGCCGCTATTGATTCGAACAAGCTCGGCCTTGGTGCCGAAAACTGCGCCGACCATCTCAAAGGCGCTTATACCGGTGAGGTTTCCGCCCCCATGGTGGCATCGACCGGCGCTACATATGTAATCCTCGGACACTCGGAGCGTCGTCAGTACTATGGCGAGACTTCAGAAATCCTTAAAGAGAAAGTAAACCTGGCGCTTGCCGAAAACCTTACCCCGATTTTCTGCATCGGCGAAGTGCTTGAGCAGCGTGAAGACGGCACATTCTTCGATGTGGTTACCACTCAGATCGAGGAAGCCCTCTTCGACCTTTCAGCCGAGGATTTCGGTAAAATCATCCTTGCTTACGAACCCGTATGGGCTATCGGTACAGGCAAGACCGCTACAGCTGAGCAGGCAGAAGAGATGCACGCCCACATCCGCAACGTAATCGCCGGTAAATACGGCAAGGAAGTTGCCGACAATACCTCGATTCTTTACGGTGGCAGCTGCAAGCCTTCGAATGCCGCCGAGCTTTTTGCAAAGCCCGATGTTGACGGCGGCCTGATTGGCGGTGCTGCCCTTGATGCAGCTTCCTTCATGGGTATCGTTACCGCATTCTGATTCAGGTAAGCAATCCAATCATAAAATATATGGCCGCGAATCCCACGGGGGTATAACCTTTCAGGGGTTTGCGGCTGTTGTTTATAGAGGTTGTGAAAATGAGACTATATCTGTGATTTATATACCCGGCTCTCTTAACGGCCTTCCCGGTTGGGTATATCTCAGGCTTCTTATAAAGCACCCTCTTAAGAATGTAGACTAACCAAACAAACGCCAACTCATGCCCCAACCTTTCTTGAAATCGGTGTCGAAGGGTTTTACAATCCTTTTAATTTTCGTGACTGCCATCCAGGCAGGATATGCGCAAACGGCTTTTGACGCTCCGGCTTCGGCGGCTTCTGATGTTGTAGAATGCGATGATTCGCAGAATGCACCTGACACGGCCACGAAAACTGCCATCGGAACTACCATAGTGGAACGTTTGAGCCTTCCTGCATCGGGTGTTACAGTAGAGGGGCCTGCCGCATTGATGCAAAGGGCACTCCCCACAACAGCTGCACAACATGCCGATACCGAGGTAGTCAATCCTGACGAAGCTGATGATGAAGCAGAGACCGAGCGCGTGGTGAGAACCAAATCCGGCAAAACCGTCGGATTCCGTGTGCAGGTTTATGCCGATAACAATGTGCGGTCGGCCAAAGTGGAGGCCCGTCAGCGTGAGCGGGCTATCGGCCAGCAGTTCCCTGCTTATTCCACTTATGTGTCATATGCCTCCCCGTATTGGCGTCTGCGCGTGGGCGATTTCAGCACACAGTATGATGCGGAAAAGGCGGCATCGGAAATACGTAAGGCTTTCCCTCGTTATGCCAGGGAGGTGCGTGTGGTGCGTGACCGTATAAACGCGCGTTAGTTTGAATATGAAAACGAACTATAAAATCGTGTTTCATTGATTATGAGTTGCGATACATCGGAATTTGAAACCGGCGGATATCCGGCAGACGAGCTTCAGAGAATCGAGGCTATTGCCGGTCATTACCGGGAGATAATAAAGCTGATAGGGGAGAATCCCGAAAGGGAGGGGCTTCTCAAAACCCCTATGCGTGCTGCCAAAGCCATGTGGTTTGCAACACAGGGATACCGTCAGCAGCCACGTGAGATTCTAGAGCAGGCTATTTTCGAATATGCCGGTTCTCGGATGGTAGTGGTCAAGGATATAGAGTTCTACTCGTTTTGCGAGCACCATATACTGCCTTTTTTCGGCACTGTCAGCATAGGTTATATCCCTGACGGTTCGATGATCGGGCTGAGTAAACTTCCCCGGCTTGTAAATGCCATAGCCCGAAAACTTCAGGTACAGGAACGGCTTACCGCCGAAATATGCCGTGAGGTTACCGAAACCTTATCGGCCAAGGGGGTAATCGTGGTGTGCAATGCCCGGCACTTGTGCATGCAGATGCGCGGGGTCGAAAAGCAGATGGCTGTTACCGACACTATTGATTATTCCGGCGAATTTGTGAATAATACCCAACTCAGGCAGGAATTTTTCGCTATGATTTCTCGCTGATGGTGGTGAGACGGATTGATTATGTCATATGAACCGTTTGTGAACGGTCTGTGTCCATGCGGTTATAGAACAGATATGGCGATGTGTCACGTTTGATACATCGCCATTTGTTTGTTTAATTGAATTGTGGATTCAGGGGATGGTAAAGCCAGTTACGGTATTTTGCCCCCATCGAGCGGACTATGTGGTACCAGAACGAATCGCCGTCCTCACGTAAAATCTCACTGTTGGCAGGACGTGGTGCCACGGCCCATACATGGCGGGTTATTTCCTCTTCAAGCTGCCCCGGATCCCAGCCGCTGTAGCCCACAAAAAAACGTATGATACCTTCTGTGGGTAGCCCCATGTTGACATAGGATTTGACGCTTTCGAAATCGCCGCCGATATACAGGTCATCGGAAAGCTTGCGGGAATGGGGAAATTCGTTGCCAAGAGAATGGATGTAGAACATGCGGTCGCATGACACCGGTCCCCCGCAATAAATCGGGGTGTCGATGTTATCGTCGATACCCTCTATGGCTTCTCCGAGGGTATATCCTGTGGGTTTGTTCAGCACAAGTCCCATTGATGATTTATCCTTATCGTATTCGATGAGGGTAATGACAGCATGATTGAAATAATCCTCGCGCAAGAATGGTTCTGCAACAAGCAGCACCCCTGGCCTTGGTTGGGATGTGGGCAGGTTTATCCTGAACAGGGAGGAATCTAAATTTGGCATATCCTTTCCCATAGTGAAAAAAGATTACTGGTATTTTTACTATGAACGGATGGCTGTTGCACACCCGGTGGTAACGACTTTCGTATTATTCTCATTAAGGCGTTGCTGTGTCGTTACTGATTGACTGCTGGAATTGTCCGTGTTTTTGACAGGCGGAAAAGGGGGAAGGGGGGCCGGAGCCAAACGGCTCCGGCGTTCACAGGGTAAAGTTGTATGCTATGTAGGATAGTCGGGCTGATAGGGAACCTGGCAAGATGTCGCCAGGGAATCCACTAAGAGATTGTCTAAAAATCTTTTGGAAAAAATTTTAGACAATCTCTAAGTGCCCTCTTATAATTATCAATCCTCGATGAGGAAGCGCTCGGCATCCATGGCGGCACGGCATCCGGAACCGGCGGCATTGACAGCCTGGCGGTAGAACGGGTCGCTGACGTCGCCTGCGGCGAATACGCCTGGAACGCTTGTGCGGGTGGATGGTGATTCGACCTTGATGTAACCTTCGGCATCCAGGTCGAGCTGGTTGTGGAACAGCGTGGTGTTCGGGGTATGCCCTATGGCGAGGAAGAACCCGTCGATAGGCAGGTCGAATCGCCGTTCATCGGGCGTGCCAAGGTTTTCCACGATGTGTGCGCCTTCTACCACGTCGTCACCATACAGCCCTTCAGTGTTGCAGTTGAATAGCACTTTGATGTTGGGTGTGTCGGCAACGCGTTGCTGCATCACCTTAGATGCACGTAAGAATGGTTTGCGAACAATCAGATAGACCTGCGATGCGAGCGATGCGAGGTAAACGGCTTCTTCGCATGCCGTGTCGCCGCCGCCCACCACTGCTACTGTGCGCTTGCGGTAAAAGAACCCGTCGCATGTGGCACATGCCGATACCCCCATGCCCTTATATTTTTGTTCGTCGGGTAGTCCGAGATAACGTGCTGACGCCCCCGTCGCTATAATGACTGTGCGGGCAACTATTACATCGCCGTTATCGAGTGTAAGGCGGAAGGGGCGCTGTGACAGGTCGGCATCCGTTATAATTCCGAGCCTTATGTCGGCGCCGAACCGCTGTGCCTGCAGGCGGAACTCCTCCATCATCTCGGTGCCGCTTACACCTTGGGGATAGCCGGGGAAATTTTCCACTTCGGTGGTGGTGGTCAGCTGGCCGCCGGGCTGCATCCCTTCAACGAGGATTGGTGCCAGATTGGCCCGTGATGCATAGATTGCGGCGGTGTAGCCTGCAGGGCCTCCGCCGATGATTGCGCATTTGGTTATAATTTCTGCCATGATATTTTTAATGTTAGGTTTTCACGTTGGTTTTGATTGCAGCCTTATCTCAAATCGACTATTTCCACTCCCGGATAAGCCTTTTGACTGAAACGGAAAGCTGAATCTGAGAGTTTCTTCCCTGTCCGGATGCTGCGGATTTTAATCGTTGTCGTTGAGTTGTCGACCGATGTCACTGCTATTTCCGACGGGAATTTCGTAGCGCCGTTAAAGGTAACTATAATTTTCCGATATTCACTCTTCCCTTTCGGGATAAGTTCTATGCGGTCGGTCCCGGTGGCGCTTTGCAGGCGTCGTGGCGTATAATCGGCCTGCATACCTGCGATAATGGCAAAGGGATTTATTTGCCGTAGCTCTTCGGCGGTGGGTTCCGACAGGTTTACCTCGCCTGCTGCCGGGGAATATGCCCACTGGGTTTTTCCGTCGAACCATGTGGTGATATCGGGCGTGGAAAGTTTGAAACGGTTACCTGATAACAATATGTTGCCTGAGGTGGAAACGTTGCCCGATGTAGCTGTGAATGCAGCTTCGATGGAAGGCGCTTTTTTCATCGTTGCGACAGACTGTCTGAGCACTTCTGATGCGGAAGTGTCGGCGCTCCCGGCAGCGTGCATTACAGCTGGCAACAATGCGGATAACAGTATGATTATTGTTCGGAATTTCATCATAAAGGGTAACAATTGTTAATGCGCCATGGTTCTTGCGCATAGGGTCTGACTGCTGTCGGATATCGAGGTAATCGCAATTACGGCAGTTATTCAAATGAGCGGATAATGGAACCGAGTTGCATCTGGTCGATTAATACCTGACGGGGTTTGCCACCTTGTGAGGGACCTACGATTCCTGCAGCTTCCAATTGGTCCATTATTTTGCCGGCGCGGTTATAGCCGATTGAATAACGCCGTTGGAGCGACGATGTTGAGGCCACTCCTGTTGTTACCACGATTTCGGCCGCTTCGTCAAACAGCGGGTCGCGGTCGGTGAGCGAGCCTGCTGCCGACGGGTCAGCCTCGATTATGGGTTCTGGGAGATAATAGGCATGTTCGTAGCCGGCCTGTGCGTCTATATGGTCGCATATGGCTTGGACCTCGGGCGTATCGATAAACGCGCATTGCACACGGTCGAGGGTGCCGTTATGCGAGAACAGCATGTCGCCGCGCCCTATCAGCTGGTTTGCACCGGTGCGGTCGAGGATTGTTTTCGAGTCGACCATCTGCGATACGCGGAATGCGATACGGCCTGGGAAGTTGGCCTTGATAATGCCGGTGATTACGTTGGTCGACGGGCGCTGGGTTGCGATAATCATATGCATCCCCACGGCACGTGCCTTCTGTGCGATACGTGCAATCGGCTTTTCCACCTCTTTCCCTGCGGTCATAATAAGGTCGGCGAACTCATCCACAATCATGACGATGTAGGGGAGGTAGCGATGCCCTTTTTCAGGGTTGAGGCGCTTTTCGACAAACCGTTCGTTGTATTCGGTTATGGAGCGTACGTTCGCATCGCGCAGCAGCATATAACGTTGATCCATCTCCACGCAGAGCGAGTTAAGGGTGGCCAGGACCTTATCCATTGATGTGACCACGGCTTCTTCCTCGTCGGGGAGTTTTGCGAGGTAGTGACGCTCCAGGACGCTGTAGAGGCTGAACTCCACCATCTTCGGGTCGATAAGCACGAATTTCAGTTCGGCCGGGTGCTTTTTATAGAGCAGCGAGGCTATAATGGTGTTGAGCCCGACAGATTTACCCATACCTGTCGCACCGGCCACAAGCAGGTGCGGCATCTTGCATAAATCTGCGATATAGACTTCGTTAGATATTGTTGCCCCCATAGCCATCGGCAGCTGTTGTTTGCATTCCTGGAACTTTTTTGAGCCCAGGATGGAGCGTATGGAAACCGTCTGTGGGTCTTTATTGGGGACTTCGATGCCGATTGTGCCTTTTCCGGGTATGGGTGCGATGATGCGGATGCCCAATGCGGCGAGGCTCATGGCTATGTCATCTTCCAGTCGTTTGATTTTGGCGATGCGCACCCCTTCCGCAGGTATGATTTCGTAGAGGGTTACGGTGGGGCCTACTGTGGCCTGGATGTGGCTTATGGCTATTCCGTAGTCGTTGAGGGTTTTGGTGATTCGTTCCTTGTTTTCCTCCTGCTCCTCCAGGTCGACACTGTTTGCTTTTACCGGGACATCGCGCAGGAGGTCGAGTCCGGGCATTCTGTAGCGTGACAGCTCGGCTGTGGGATCGTAGGATGAGGTGTTCTCGGATTTTGCAACTTCGATGGAGTTTGTCACCACCTCCAGTGCGGGCATTTCAAGTGCGTTGTTTTTCTCAGTTTTTTCTACGGCAACCGGCGCTTCAGTTGGTTGGGGTTCCGGCTCTGGCTCTTGACGGACGGTGGTTGTTGTAGGCTGGGAGTACCCGGCCGCTTTGTCCTCATGATAAACTTTATCCTCATGATAAATCGGTGTGTGATGATTGATCTGAGGTTCGGCAGTTGTTGCAGTCAGTGGGGCGGTATCGGGCGTTTCATCTTCGCGATTATATGCGTCATTATGGTTGTAAGCCTCATTTTGTGCTTCGTTGCGCCATAATCCCTGTTCGGCAACGTGGATGTGTTGATAAGCGGGTTGGATAGGTGTGCGTGGCGTGTCTGCGTTTATTGCATACATATCCTCGTCGTTCTCGGCAGGGGTGTCCTCGAAACCGAGTGATACGGGATGTGATTTTTCCGATGTGGCTGTTTCTGCTTCCGGCTGTGGTTCATTCTCGTCACGGTCGGCCTCGGCCATTGCGCGGCGAACCTTTTCGCGGCTCTCCTCTAATTCCATCCTGGCCTGTTCGGCTTTTGCCTTATGCGCATTGCGCATTGCACGGTAACGGTTATAGAGCTTGAGGATGTCGTTGATATATACATAGAACACGGATATTAACAATAGCAATCCGATAAGGCTTGCGCCAATCCAGTCGAGATAACCGATAATTGCGGCATTTATATAGTGGCCGTGATAGCCTCCCAGGTTGGATTCCAACCCTAGCCAAAGGCTTATAAGTCCCAGCACCATGGATATGGCTATAGCCACTAGCAAGGATTTGAAAGTAAGCGACCAAAAACCTGTTTTACGGAATCCCATCAGGGATAATCCGACCAATCCCAAATATATTACCAAGGCGACGGAACCCAATCCAAGCCCTTCCACTATTACGGATTGGGCAAGACGAGCCCCGACAGGCCCGGCACTGTTTTCCACTTTTGTGCCGGTTTGGACAATCTGGCTGACCGACATGGAACTTACCACGCTTTGGTCTTCGGAGCCGGAACGCAGGAATGAAATTGCTGCGACGGAGATATACACCGCCAAAAATACCAAAGCCACCCCGACAACGGCATGAAAACGTTTGTCGCAGAGAAATTTAACAATACCTGCCTCTTTCCATGGCCGTTTTGCACGGCGTGGCTTGCTTTCACGTTTGCGGGCAGTGGTGTCGCGGGTGTTTCTTTCTTTTGGGGGTGCCGTGGTTTCGCGTCGTGCCGATGTTTTAGCCCCGTTGTCGGTCTCGTCCGAACCTCTGTCACGGCTGTTGTCGTTTATACGTTCGTTTCTTTGACGCCTCTGCAACGGGCGTTCGGCAATAAGGTCGGGATCGTAATCTACCCGGTAGTCAGCACCCTGGGATGCATAGTTATATTCGTTCATTGTGATAAGTCAGGTGCAAAGTTTACGCAAAATTACTCAAAAAATCCCTATAATCCATGCGTCGGAGGTGTTGTAGGCAACGAACTTTTGTGAAATCGCCGCTGACATTGCCAAATTGCCTGTTTTTGAGGGCGGGCGGGTGAATTTTAACCTGTCTCTTATACACATCTCCGAGCCCACGAGACAGGCAGAAATCTC
>ENA-OZKN01000479-OZKN01000479.1-human-gut-metagenome-genome-assembly--contig:-NODE-479-length-18320-cov-18.106871_pt1 | contig 18320 bp, 10 predicted proteins | sample MGYA00244827_ERZ653766 | MGnify/ENA primary metagenome ERZ653766 (study PRJEB26926, sample SAMN06165281) | human gut metagenome | biome: ENVO:00009003; feature: ENVO:2100002; material: ENVO:00002003... | reverse complement strand
AAAGTCCGCGTTCGTCCGCCTTATCCGCGTAGTCCGCGTACCCATTCCCTCGCCGGTAAATTATCATTTATCTGAAATCAAACATCAAATTCAACCTCAATCCCTCATCCCCCTTCTTGATACGGATTATTCCCGGTTGGCTCTGTGGTCCGTGCTGACTAATAGGTTTGAAGCAACGGATAGCTGGTATATCGAGCAGGAAGGAAATATCTCCGGCAGGGAAGTCGGGCATGGTATTCAAGCCATCCTGACGTCCGTGAGGTTCTTCGGGGGTAAATACTCGCAGGAATATCCCGTCACTCACCGCATAAACCGTAAATGGAGCGGTAGAACTTTGTAAAGTTGCCCAGTAAAGATTAGCATGATAGCCCTTGAACTCCGGATAAACCAGACGTTCGGTACTTTCACCGGTGATTGTATTATTATAATCTTTCTGCCAGACACCATAATTTGCCCCCGGAATACGATTCTTCCATACACGATATGGACCGCGTCCCATCCAACGCATACCGGAACACTCGGACTCAGGATAAGAGAAAGTAAGGCCAAGATTCAGCACTTCCGTGTCAGTGAAAGCATCGTCGAAGCCACCACCACCGGAAGCTCGGTTCAGCAACACAGCATCCATCGAGAGCAATCCGTCCAGCGCCAGACGCCAAACAATAGAGTCCGCCGCACCACGATAACGGGCACAAAGAACCGCATCTCCATTTTCCGTACGAGCAGACAGATCTGCCAACACCATCTTCATCCCAACAGCAACAGGGCCATCTTTCAGCGGGATGATTCGTCCGTCAGCATTCCTCGTCACAGAAGTGATAGTGGCATCACTTTTTCGGAAAGAGACAGTGACGGCAGAAGAACGCAACGTAATCAGAGTATCTGTTTCCTCAACACGGCAATTACTTGCAGCCGCACTTTGCGAACCGGACGGATGAGCATCTGCCCCCTGCGGCTGTAACTCACCTTTCAGATAGTCTTTCGCGTAATGTATCGGGAATGTACGTGTACAGACACTCTCGCCATCTGCTCCATAAGCTTCAAGTTCCAGAATATCTCCGTTGAAGAAATTATCCGGCAGATTCATGCGTGCAAACCCCGTTTCTCCGGGAACCAATGACGGTAACTGCACCATTCCACTGTCCAGCACCTGACGCCATGCCCGTGCACCTCCGTCAGCTACTGTCACAACTTCCCCTTCTCCATCACCATTCAGTGGTGACGTGCAATGAAGCACGCGCCAGCGCATGGAGCATGCACCCAGGTTTGTAAACAGATATCTGTTCGATACCCGGAAATCCCCACGGAACGAAGGAGTAATCATCAACGGTTCTATATGTATTGGCGACCAGACTTCACGAACTGAATAATAACTGCCCTCTTTTTCCCGGAAAGGCCCCAGAATACCATCCGGTGCATTATAATCTTCACTGTCCAGTGCCCCGCCGCGATCCGAACGACGCACTGCCTCATCACTATATGCCCACATGAAACCTCCGGCAAAGAGCGGATGAGCGGTGTAGCGTGCCCAGAAATCTTCCAGTCCGGCACCATGTCCCTGGTCGTACTGGCCGTGCATGAACTCGGCAGGCATAAAGACTTTATAGCCATTGGTGAAACGGGCCACTCCTGTGAGATAAGCGGGATAGTGATGGGTATCCAGTTCGTCAAAGTCCGCCCAGGGATGGATGACATGACGTTTCTGGGGATCGTATGTACGGAACAGGCTGTCGACGGCAGTATTCCATCCGCCTTCGTTGCCATTGCTCCACAACACGATACACGGATGGTTTACATCGCGCGTCAGCATTTCGCGGACAAGCCGGGTACCCGTCGGGGTATCGTAAGCATTCTGCCAGCCTGCCAGTTCATCAATATAAAGCAAGCCCAACGAGTCGCAGGCATCCAGGAAATGTTCATCAGGCGGATAATGGGAACGGACGGCGTTCATATTCATTTCTTTGATGAGCTTCACGTCCTGTATGCTAAGTTCTTTATTCGTGGTTCGTCCACCATCGGGATGGAAAGAGTGGCGGTTGATTCCCTTCATAACCAGCTTTGTACCGTTCAGGTAGAGCCCGTCGCGGGGACGGAAATCAATGGTGCGGAAACCGATGCGGGTATCCATGGAATGAATGACATTTCCCTCTTTACCGAGCAAAGAGACTGTAAGCCGGTAGAGTACAGGAGATTCAGGAGTCCATTGAGAAATACCGTCAAAATGAGCGGTCAACAGCTGAACGGGTTCTTTAGTAACCTTCACGGGGCGGTGTTCGGCATCCTTTGCAGATATCAGTGCCACTTCCATAGAGAGGCTTTCTTCTCCGGTAGCACCTTGCAGATGTACTTCAACTTTCAGTTCCCCATCCGCCTGCGCGTCCACAGCCAGACGTTCTATATGCGTTGCCGGTTTTGCTTCCAGCCATACCGGGCGGTATATTCCACCGAACAGCCACCAGTCCGCTTTACGTTCGGCGGCATTCACTGTACGGTTGTCGGAATGTTTCTTCACCCGTACTTCTATTTGGTTGGAACTTCCGTATTTCAGCAATTCCGTTACGTCATAAGAGAAGCGATAGAAACCGCCCTGATGCACCGGTCCCGCCGATTGCCCGTTGACTAAAACCTCGGCATCGGTCATTACACCGTCAAACCAGAGACGTATGTTCTGTCCCTGCCAGTTGCGGGGTACGCGGAAAGAACGTTTGTATGTGCCTTCTTCCATCGAAGGGTTCTTCACGCCCGGCTTTTTATACCAGCGGCCGTAGGTGTATTCGCCGAAGCCTTGCAATTCCCATTGCGAGGGGACTTCTATTTTACTCCAGCGTCCACTGTTCCGGCCTTCGGAGACGCGGAATTGCCAGGTCACCGTGTTGCCCAGCCCGGTGCCGGAAAGATATTGGCGTTCTGTTTCCTGGGCTTGTACAACCCAAGTGGTCAGTAAGAAAAGGAGGATTCCGAGAAAGTGCTTTCTGCTCATAGTATTTGGCTTTATTATTCGATTTTACAAAGAAAGACATTCTCAGGCAAACAGGAAATAAACAGAATGATTTTCTAGCTGTACAAAATGACGGATAGCGGATCCCCGCTTCTTTTCACCGCACTCTCTACACAACAAAAAATCATTCATTCCGCCACACTGCGAACAAAAAGATACAAAAGCCATTCTTTTACTAACAGAGCCTTTTTCACCAACCGTTCAAATAGAATCCGAATGCATAATCTATAGAATATAAATGCAACGTTTCCGCATAAAGCAGGCGGTATATGCAATACTTATGCAAGAAACTATCATTCTTTCATGAAAGAACTATAGATCTAACACCAACAATCTATAGATGGGACGCTTCCTATCTATAGATGGAAAGCATACGATCTATAGATCGAACATAAACAGTCTATAGATAGAAGATAAACCATGTGTTTTCAGTGAACAGACCATCTGTTTTTCTTTTTTCAGAGTTGTACGTATTTCGATATTCCACTCTTAATCAGCAATATGCCAATTTCCGTTCGTTTCTTTTCGTTCTTCCCCTCCGTCAGATGGAAATATCACATTCTCATTATGCATAAAAAGCAAAGTGTCAAAACGGAAACTATCTAAAAACGAACCAGCAGCCCCACTGCATCAACCAACCGGTCTCCGCTTTATCTTCTTACGTATCCACAGGTAATATCCGGTCAGCGGAAGACTTGCGCCTATCAATGCTGCAACGAAAGTCAGTATCCGCGTCAGCATACCGCCCCAACTGCCCACATGTACGGAGTAAATCCAGCCACGGATTTTACCGGAGTTATCCAGGTCCTTATAGAGAGTAGTTTCGGTAATCTCGCCATTACGGGGATTGAACTTATAACGGTCTGTTCCCCGTTGGTTACCGAAACGGGGGACAGCAACACTGGCAGAACCGTCGGAAACACTAATCTGCTTGTAGTCTGGATTTGCCTCGGCCAACTGTTCGTATACCTGTTGCCAATTAGTATAAGGAGAATGTTTTCTGCCTTCCGGTCTTCCACTTCTGCCTTCGGGACTCCCCTCCCGCTTACCGCCTTTGGCGGTCGCATTGGCCGCCGCGTTGCCGTGCCCCATGCTGGGCTGCACTTCCACGCCAAAGGTTTTATAAAATCCTGTCCTGTACCACTGGAAAGACCACGTCAATCCTGTAAGAGCCATAGCCAGCAAGAATACAAGTGCATACATTCCGCCCGCCACATGCAAGTCGTACCAAAAACGACGCCAACCTTTATTCGCTACAATCTTCAGACTGTTCTTCAATGCCTTACGCGTACGCGGCCACCAGACGACTACACCTGATATCAGTACAAACACGAACATCAACGTACTGGTGCCGACAATCATCTTCCCCCAGAAGATGCCGCCATCCTGCTTCATGCTGTCCAGCAGCCAACGGTGCATCCGGAACATAAAGTTGAAAAAGGGCGCCCGTTCATACTTCCCCGTAATCTCACCCGTATACTGATCCACATACATAGATGCACGACGAGGTTTGGAAAGCGTGACTTGGTAAGCCCGTTCAGGATCAGACGAAATATTAACGCCGGTCACTGACACGCTATCGGGCAAGGTTGCCGCCACTTTAGTCATCAATTGCTCCATGGGTAGCGGAGCAGCCTCAACCTTTTTCACAAAGTAGAGCTCACGATGGCAAAGTTCCATCACCTCTTTCTCGAATACCAGTGCTGCACCCGAAAAGCAGATCAACGTAATCAGTATCCCGAAAGGAACGGAAAGCCACAAGTGTATATTACGGAATATCTTTCTCATTATGTCAATTTATGAAGTTCGTAAAAAAGAGCCTGGCCGGCACATACCAGCAGGCTCTTTATCCCTAATTATAATCAATGAATGGTTTTGCGCTTATTTAGTAGGCGTCAACCGGCCCACACCGCTGATCTGAGTAGCTTCAATGGTAACTCCCTTCGTTGCAGTGGCGCTCGACGGGTTGATCTTGTAGATGGCAGGATAACCCTCGGTTGTCGTTACAGTCAGATAAACATTGCCATTTTCAGTATAAGGCGCGTTGCCGAAACCGGAAATCAAACTAGTCTCAGGCAAGCCGGTTACATAAGTCAGCTTCTTGTCGCCTGCCTTGAAGATGGCCAGTTGATTCGCAGTAAAATCTTCTTCAGTCAAAGGACGGTCATACATCAACATCAGGAAGTAGTCACCTGTAATGTGCCAGCAACGGAGGAAAGATTTTCCGCCACTTTGAGCTTCCAGATCACAATAGTAATCATCAAAGTCTTCCGTGCCGTTAGGAATACGTACTACACCGGCAGGCAAAGTGGTCTGTTGGCGCACATCATCCATCGTCTTTGCAAAACTGGGAGAGAAAACGTAGATATCACCGTTGTCTGCTTCCCAGATTGTCTGGTAATACTGAGATTTATTGCGTCCGCAAGCATAGCTGATTTTATCTGTACTGATCAGTTTCTTGCTGGTAAGAGTCTCATCATCAAAGATAGCTACCCAACATTCATTCGGATATTGCGTCCATTGCAACTCTCCTTTTTTATAGCTGCTGCTATTTGAGCCACCGTCTTCCTTTTTTATCAGGTCTTGATTACCCGGTAACACCCATTCGCCATTATTATACGCTGCGCCATACTGGCTCAGCCCCATCGGAACAGCTGCGCTATAAATCTTGTTGCCGTGTTGCAAAATACCAGCCAGCGTCACAAACTCACCATTTCCCAGGAAATTCTCTGAGAGATAGGCCTTATTTTGAGTGTCATTGGTCTTATAAGTTTCGGCCTCTACATCCAGATAAGAAAGCAGGAATGTTTTAGGTAAGTAACCGTTATCATCGGCATACCCCGTATATCCGTCACCTGTAGAAGAAGTGATGATATATCCCTCGTAAATACCATAGCTGGTGAACCGCTTCACTGCATACTCGCCCGACCGTGCCACCATTTCATAATTTGAATTCATGACGAATGAACGGGTAGTACCGGCATTACCTTGATTGTAGGTCAAACCATACAGATATTGATCTTTATAAAATATCCACTGTGACGCACCGTCATTCACAAGGCCATTGTTTATGGCGGAAACCGTTCCTTTATCCAATGTTTCGGAAGTCAGCAGAACGTTCGTAGTATTTCCCGAAGCTGTCACTGAGGATGCTATCACATACTCACCTCTACCTTCGGTGCCACCACCAAGGCTCGGCTCATTGTCAGTACATGCTGTCAGCGCCAGTCCGGTTATTGCTGTTGCAAAAAATCCAGTCAAAAAGTTATTCTTCTTCATCTTACTTTTACCTTTAATTTTAATCTAAACTATATAATCTATGAATCTTTAATTACCAAAATACACACGCACTTTCCCGTAGAATGCCCGCCCGGGCTTCTGAAGACTGAAGTTGTCATACAGTTTCTCGTTCGTAAAGTTGCGGCACTCAAACGACAAATTATACCGTCCGTTGCGCAGACTATAAGAAAGCGCCAGATTGTGCGAGAACTGATTAGGCACCACATAATCGTTCTTATTCGATCCGATATTAGATGAATAATAAGTAAAACTATGCAGATACTGGTTGTCATAGGAAACCGTCAACGTATTACCTTTCTTCCAAAGGTTGCGCCAATAGAACGTCACATCCGAATCGGCAAACATATACGGCAGATTGGGCATACGCTCTTTATAGGCAAGATTGGCCGCACTGCTGGAGATCGAGGTCTTCATGTTGTCACGCACGTTCATCTGCGTAAAGTTTCCTCCAACACTCAGCCATCTTCCGAAACCATATCGGGCGGAAACATTAAAGCCTTTCGTCAACACCTTACCATAATTTATATAGGTAGCAGCTGATTTACCTCCACTCAGGTCGGCAATGTTACGCTGAATATAGTCTTTTGTATTACGGTATATCAAGCCTCCTTCCACATATACGGAGTGTTTCCCGAATGTCCGGGTATAGCTGAGGTTAAGGTTCAAGTTGTCGCTATTCTCAGGCTTGATGCCGATATCTCCCATTTCCAGGTCTTCATCACCGAACATTTCTTCAATAGTAGGCAGTCGATAGGCTTTCTCATAGGACAATTTGGCCTGAAGGCCGGGCAATATGAAATAGGTTCCGGCCGCACCATAACCCATGGAACTCACATCGCGAGTAGTGCGCACATACTCACTCTGATTACTGGATGTAGCTATCGGCCCTCCTACAAACTGGTGGTAATATTTGCCGAATACGGAGAAGTTCCAGTTTTCAGACGGCATCAGGCGATAGGACAGGCCGGAAATATTCTTGCGTGTTTCCTTGGCGATAGCCTCTTTTTGCTCTTCCTTGGCAAGCAGCGAGGTGTTGGAACGGTGGAAAGCGTTCAATACATGATTGAAAGTCAGCATCTGTGCCCTATTGATGCGGTAGTTCACAGTCAGCGTACCATTCCAGTTGTTATTGTCCGCCCGTGAATATTGATAAGACTGTTCACCGGGAGAGTTCATCAGCGCCTTCTGCCCATACCAATTGTACTTGTATGAGGCAGTATCCACATTAGTGGTTTCATTCTTATTGTAATTGACGGTCAGTGCCACATCCAGACCTTTGGTGAGCAGGTCACGCTTGCTATATTCCAATGAAGGCATCAGTGAATGACCTTTACGATGCTTCTGACCGTATACGATTTCCTGACGGACACCGGTCTGTATATCCTTATACATGTGCGAATAGGTGAAACCCAGCAACAGACGATCCGCCCATTCCTTATCTACAAAACCAATCTTTCCGATAATGGCTTCGTTATGGTACGTATCGTTGAAGCGCTTTACGCGCACCTTCTTATCCCTGTCAATTCTGCCGGTTTCGAAATCTTCTACCGGTGCCTCTACATGATAGTCGTTATCCGAATAATTCTGGAAAGCATTGATTTCATAAGTAAAACCATTCTTGAAGGTTTGTCCGAAGTTGACGTATGATTTATGTGTATTAAATGAGCCATAAGAATAGGAGGCATCCAGAAACCAGCGGCGACGTTTCTTGTTAGTTACAATATTGATAACCCCACCGATAGCATCGGTACCGAATCCCACAGGTACCACTCCTTTATAGACCTCAATCCGATCGGCAAAGTTCACAGGAATATTGTTCAGTCCGAAAGAATTTCCTACGCCTTCCTGCGGTACACCGTCAATGAATACTTTGACGTGCTTTCCACTGAATCCATCCAGCATGAGTTGCATATCCGAACCCACACCACCCGATTCACGAAGTTTCATACCCGGTGCCTTGGTTAAGGCGTCACTCAGATTCTTAGTAGTGTTCTGTAACTCTTTCGTATCGACAGCCACTGCATTAAAGGCTGATCTCTTCAAACGGGTCACCCCTGTAGAAACAATGGTCACTTCATCCAACTGCTGTGTCTCGGGAGTAATCGTGAGGTTCTGTTTCACCCGCTCCCCTGCAATCAGCTTCACTTGTTTCTCCACTGTCTTATAGCCGATGGCAGACACAATCAATGTATAGTTACCGGCGGGTGCTTTTATATGGTAAATACCTTCCTGATTGGTAGTTCCACCATAACTGGTACCCTTCAGGTAGACAGTCGCAAAATCAACGATTTCCTTCTCAGTAGACAGTATCTTACCGGAGATCATTGCTTTGTCTTGTGAAAAGACAGATAATGAAGAAATTAACAAGACAACGAGAACGGAGAGTTTTATTATATTTGCTTTCAATTTACAAAGAGTTTTATACGATTAATAAATCGCTGCAAAGGTCTTTATAAAAGGGAGGCAAAACAATCGCTATATGCAGGTAAATATCTTACAGGAATATTCGATAGGAGTATACGCCGCAATCGCTATTAATAGGTATATTGCATTAACACAAAAGGATTTCAGCATAGTTCTTTACAAAAAAGAGGCGGCATACTCATAATGAGCATCCACCTCTTCATCCACTAACCTTCATCAGCAGTTCTCAACTTACTGAACTAAACCATTTAGATAAACCTCAACATTAGTATAATTTACATCTAACGTATAATCAGATGCATCCAAAGCATTGTGAGGATTTAATCCATGCTTACTTTCCCACACATCAGGCATACCATCCCCGTCACTGTCCTTCAATGCTTTCCCTACTTTCAGAACAGGCCATCCGCCCACATCCTTCTGTGAGTCGATAATACCGTTTGTGCCGAATGTGCCAATCCCTTTCTTTACCTGAAGTAATACTTCACGATCATAGGTATCTTGAGCAAAGCTGCAACCCACAGACTCCAGAACCCGTTGATATGCTATAACAGGTGTATCTTCATGAATAGGTTCACATGGAAAGGGAGAGTCGGTTAGACAGGATGCACACTCTTCACCCGGAACCGGGATAGCTTCGATAGAGATACCGGAGTTCGGCCCGGCACTCTTATTGCCGGGTATATAACATTTTCCAGGACGATCCGCTACGGCACTATGGTTATCACATGTCACAGCATCATCCCCCTCCATCACGTTGCCGGCCACATAATAGCGCCCGGTACCATCTTCCGCCACATCAAGCAGACGATGATGCTGTGAAGCAGGCCCTGGTTTATAATAGTTATTCACCATATTGATCTCGGCATGATGTCCACCTCCATAAGCTGTCTTAAAACCCCAGTTATACACCACGTTATTCCGGTAATCCACCCATTTAGTACCATCCACAGAAGCAAAACGGGGATTACGACTTGCATGATTTGCCAACAGATTGTGATGGAAAGTAGCCTTATACCCTCCCCAAATACCACCAAAGCCATGACTCCCTTTAGTATGTACCGAAGTGTTCAGACTATGGGTAACCAGGCACCATTGTACTGTGAGATTCTCAGTCTTGTAAATAGAAAGACATTCGTCAATACTCCAACTTACGGAGAGATGGTCAAGAATTACATTCTTCTGTCCATAACGTCCTCCTCCTAAACCATCACTATCCAAATTGTTCAGGTCGCCAACACGTACACGAATATAACGGATAATAACATTGCTTGCATTCACTACCAACGGATAATCTTTCAAACAAATACCATCTCCCGGAGCAGATTGTCCTGCAATAGTAATACTATCATTATTTACACGAAGTGGAGATTTCAGCTCAATGGTACCATCTACAGCAAAGACCACTATACGAGGCCCCATTTGCTCCACCGCATCGCGAAAACTACCTTCACCACTATCATTCAGATTTGTCACAGTCAACACACGCCCACCACGTCCGCCGGTAGTCCATTTCCCATATCCTTCGGCACCCGGAAAAGCGATTTGTTGCGCTTGTATGCAAGAAACCGCCCCTAACAAACAGGCTACAAGAATAATCTTTTTCATGATCAATGTATTTTAATCAGGTTATTGTTTCCTCTAATGAACAAATAGAATATTTTTCCTCTCAAAATGATAAGAAAAAGGCGGTGCATCCTAATTATGCGCCCGCCTTCCCCTTTTACCATCAAGAAAAACTTACCTATCAATAAGACGGATGCTGCTGACCGGCAAGCCCCGGATTCACATCGATTATGTTCGTAGTATTAAACGGTAATATTTCTACCATATTCTTCTTCATACCATAGAATACACCAGTCTTACCTGTAATCCATGCATTATTAGAAGAAAGACCTTCAACATCTTCCACACAAAGATTTCCTTTTTGTTTTATGGAATTAATGCTGAACATATTCAGAATTGTATATTCCACTTCTTCTACTTTCTTTGCGTCAGCCGGCACATCTTCGCTCTTAAAATAAACTTTCCCATCAGCCTCAAAGAACTTTCTTTTTATTGCACCTTTGGAACCGGAATTTAATGTATGCATTGTTGTTAGTTCAGTCTCAGAGAGTCCCATATCCACCAAATCCTGTTCAGTTATTGAGATGTAAGGTAAAGCTATTGTCGGATCTGCAAAAGATGGGGTTGAAGCCAACTTATAAGCACGATATACATCAACATTTGCATATCTTCCTTCACGCTTGGCCAATTGAACCAACTTTTCTTTTTCTGTTGTCAGATAATCAACCAATATCCCCCAACGAGCTAAATCGCTCTTGCGCAGTCCCTCATTAGACAATTCCAGTTTGCGTTCCTGTATAATAAAGTTTTTGAATTCTTCATAACCGGAAGGAATTGTACCAACTTTGGAGGCATCATTATTGAATGCACGCAGGCGGACATCTTCTAATGCTTTTTCAGCTTCGGGAGTAGCACCGTTATTCAACTCATTCAAAGCTTCAGCATACATCAGCAAGACATCAGAGTAGCGCAATACAGGCCAATTGAAATCACGTTTACTATCAGAAGAACCTCTGACCTTTTTCCAGTTAATACGATATTTTCCCACACCCATACCGGCAAAAGTATTCATTTGATAAGCATTGTTGCCAGTAGATAACTTAAGACCATAATTACAAACAGAAACATCACGCCGCTGGTCGTCTTCTTCAAATTCAAAATAGAAAGTCGGCATAGCTATCATCTGGCTACCGCCTTTTCCTAAACCTTCATTATCCGTACCACTTGTAGGAATACCATTTGTATAACCAGTACGAACATCCTGACCATTAGTACTATACCAACCGTACTCAAACATAGTTTCATCATTATACTGCTGATTTCCCAAATCTCTGAAGATTTGATCATAATCATCCAAGAGTCGATTTTCTCCTTTAGTTATCACAGCTTTACAAGCATCCGCAGCTATTTGATAGAGTTCTTTTATACGAGCCGCATCACTACGTTGTGCAATTTTCAAACTACTCTGATTATAGGGTACTGTATTCAAGTCCCAACGTAAGGAGTAACCAGCAGCGTAAAGAGCTACACGAGCCAAAATTCCATAAGCTGAATTTTTCGTGAAACGCTCGGGGGTAGCAACCATGCCTTCACTTTTCCAAGGGAGCAATTCAATTGCACGTTTCAAATCTCCAATACAATGATCATAAATAGTATCACGACTGACACGCGAAGAAGAGAATGTAGTCAAATCTACTGTAGGTATATTAGTATAAGGTACATCACCATAAAAACGAACTATGTTCCAATATGCATAAGCCCTTATCGCCAAAGCTTCTCCCAGTAGTGCATCCACTTTCTTCTTCTCACCATCACTAACATTCATTTCCGGAAGATTCTTAATACAAACATTAGCATATTCGATGGCCTTATACATATTTGTATAAGTAGAACTCAACATACTGGAAGTATTAGTATAATCATAGTTGGCCACATTATATTTAGAATTGGACTCCGTAGAGGCGGATTCATCCGTACCCATCAATAATTGATAGCCCAGTTCTTGTGTGTGCAACCATGAATAACCACCCATCACGGTCATCTCCGCTCTTCCTACTGTTTCAAAAACAGTAGAACTATCCGCTTTTGATTCGGAAGGCATATCAAGCCAATCTTCACAGGAAGTGAAAACCAACAACATGGCAGCAGATATACCTAAAATATTCATTATCTTTTTCATATTAATTGTCTAATTTAGAATGTTAAATTTACGCCTACTACCCAACTCTTAGAACGTGGATAAGATGAGTTATCTATACCTGGTGTCAAGGCACTGCTTGATGCTGATACTTCAGGATCATACCCCGTATAGCCAGTAAAAGTATGAATGTTATTTAGAGTACAATATACGCGGGCATTACTGATTTTGGCACGTTGTACTAATTTCTTCGGTAAAGTGTAACCTAAAGTAATAGTATTCAAGCGCAAGTAAGATCCATCTTCCAAATAGTAACTACTACGTTCACTAATAGCAGTTTTGTTATTACCTGAAATATTCCATAAAGCATCACCACTATATTGATGTGGGTTTAGAGTAGCCAAACGTGCTAAATCAGTACTTTCCTTACCTGTTGATGGATCAATCAATGTGAAACGATTCTTCATTTTTTCAAGCGTATTTTGGTTAGCCAAGTACGGACCAATAAAACGTTGCGTACTCATGCTGAACACATCATTGCCTACAACAAAGTTCATGAAAATAGTCAAATCAAATCCTTTGTAAGTAAAGGTATTGTTCCAACCTCCGATAAAATCAGGGGCTGCATTTCCTATTACAGTACGGTCATTAGTTCCCCATACCGGATTTCCATCTGCATCTACTTCACCAGCCGTCGGCCTATATTTAGCATCACCTGGTTTTACATTTTCACGATTAGAACCTTTCAAATAAGGAATACCATCCTTCAAAGTATAGCCACCGTCAGCATTCTGAACAAAATCATCTGTCGTATAGATACCATCATAAATCAAACCAAAAAATTGTCCTAATGGTTTTCCCTCTTCAATCTTGAAACCCATACGAGATTCATATTCTGCTATGAAGTTATCAGTTTCACCATCTCCATAAATATCCAATACCTTTGAACGGTTAAAAGCTATATTGAAATCCATTGTCCAACTGAAATCCTTCGTACGGATATTAGTTGTATTCAAAACTAATTCCACACCGCGATTACGAATGGAACCAATATTCTGAAATTGATGAGTATAACCGGTAGAAGTTGGTATCTTATTCTTAATCAACAGATTGGAAGACTCATTATTATACCAATCTACAGACAGATTGACACGGCTATTAAATATTGATACATCCAAACCTATATTGGTGGTGGTGGTTTTTTCCCACTTCAATTTTTTGTTTCCAAGTGTTGTACCGGGTACAAGTGTAATGTAATCGCTACCATTATAGCCATAATGCCCCGATCCATAATCTGTAGCATACATATTGTTATCAACATTATTATTACCCGAAGTTCCATAACCTACACGCAGTTTCAGATTCTGAAAGAAATCAAAATCCTTCATGAAGCCTTCTTCAGAGATACGCCACGCCGCAGACGCTGAAGGGAAATAACCCCACTGTTGACCACGGGCAAACTTAGAAGAACCATCGGCACGTAATGTTCCCGTAAATAAATAACGGTCACTATAATTGTAAGAAAGACGACCAAAAAGAGAAACAAGACCTATCCGACTTTTTCCCGACTTCCACGTTTGCGGAGTACCCATACTGACATCATTCAATCCAAAGTTACCATCTGAGAATTTGCGATATTCGTTATCCAAATTCATAGACTCTTGATACCAAGTTTCTTGACCAAGCAAGACATTAAAACGATGAGCTTCTTTCACATTAAATGCATAATTTAATGTATTTGTAATCTGCCATGAGAACTTTTCACTATTGTTACGATAACCATAACCATAAGGACTTTGATTGGAAGAAGCTGTCTTAGTATTACCATTATCCCAATAATCATGACGAACTTGCTGCCACATATAACTTCCAGAAGTACGGAAAGTTAAATCCTTCAATATATCTATTTCCAGCCCGGCATTCACCGTAGCCATACGGGTATATTTCTCGTTAGTAATAGATTGATTATTAATAATCGGATTATTTGCATCATAATTGTCTCCGCCATACATTTCAGAGAAAAGATCCGCTAAATCAGAGCCTAACAGTTGTTCATTGGTCCATTTTACACCACCAGTTACCGGCTGTAAAATAGTCTGCTTCAAGGTTCCTCCCAATGAACCACCTCCATCAACTTTAGTCATTTGTAAACTGGAAGAAAAGTCAAAACGTACACCTTTCCATAATTCATGATTAATTTTGGCACGAATACTATTCTTTTGATAACCATGTTTGTCCATTATACCATCTTCACCCGTATAGTTGTAGCTCAGCATGTATTTAGTTTTCTCACTACCACCACTGATATTCACATTGTGATTCTGAGTGATACCTGTATTACCAAACACCTCATCCTGCCAATCAATGCCAGCACGATTACCGTATTCATTAGCAATACGACTATAGGCACCAGTATAAAAATCACCAGAATTAATATCTCCACCAAAAATATTCGAGAAGTTATCTTCATTGCCACGAAGCAATTGGAATTCATATTGATACTTTACGTAATCTTCAACTCCCATTAAATCCAACTTCTTTCCTAAACGGTCAAAACTAACAAAACCATTATAAGATACTTCCGTCTTACCTGCCTTACCGGATTTTGTCGTAATCAATATAACACCATTCGAACCACGAGCACCATAGATAGCCGTTGCTGAAGCATCCTTCATGACATCAATAGTTTCGATATCATTAATATCCACATTCTGCAAACCATTCTCCATCTGAAAACCATCGACGATATAAAGCGGTTCAGTGCCTTGCGTAATAGATGTACCACCACGTACCGTAATATTGATATCAGCACCTGGAGCTCCACTTTGCTGTACAATATTCACACCAGCTGCCTTACCCGCTAATGCTTGTGCGGCAGTAGTCACAGGGGCCATGGCTAAATCCTTGCTACCAACAGAAACAGAAGAACCAGTCAATTCTTTACGTTTCACCTTCGCATACCCAATAGCAACGACCTCTTCCAACATTACTGAAGATTCTTTAAGCGTAACTGCAAAATGGGTTTTGTTACCAATAAGAACAGTTTGGTCTTCATAACCAATAAACGAAACCACCAATTCCTTAGCCGAAACAGGTACAGAGAGTTTGAAATTACCATCCATATCGGTAATAGTACCAATAGATTTGTCACCTTTCACCGTAACAGAAGCACCGATCACCACGTCAATCGCATCGCGAACCGTACCGGTAAGCGTCTTGTTCTGGGCAAAAATGCTTAGAGGACAGCTTATTAATAGAAGCATTAATAAGCACATTTTTCTGTGTAAGATTCTCATAGATTATTAATATAATTTGATTAATAAATAAATTTAAGCCTAACCAAATGCACAACCGTTATCGAGCACATTATTCTGGTTGCAAATATAGAATTTGAAACCAGCCTACAAGATATATTTTTTGACCGAAACACTTTCTCTTTTGATTTTCTTAATAAATAACCTAATAGTTCAAACAAAAAACAGGATTTATTGCAGTATTCTTAATAGGTTAAATATAAAATCAATCCTAAAAATGCCATTAAAAAAGGATGTTCAAAATAGAACATCCTTTCTTCGTAAACTATCATTACAGTTACTCAAAACTCACCGGGTAATGGCCAATTGGGAGTAGGCACATGCATTTTCTCCATTTCCTTTTCAAATTCAGCTATTACTCCAGGATATTTATCGGCTAAATTCATAGACTCTGTCATGTCTTCCTTTATATTATATAATTCTAAAGGGGCATCTTTTTTAATAGTAACAACTTTCCAGTCACCTCTGCGAGCTGCACGTTGTTTTCCGGGAAACTCCCAGTACAGTAAACGATTATCCGTATCCATCTGTTTACCATAGAATAGAGGTAAGACATTTATCCCATTTAAATTTTGAGGCAATTTATCTGTAGCATTAGCCAATGCGGCCAATGTAGGCATTACATCCGGGAAATAAATAATATTATTCAATTTCTGAACCGGAACTTTACCTGGCTGATTAACAATAAAAGGCACACGAATTCCTCCTTCATAAAGTTGACCTTTCATACCCTTCAGTGAACCTTTACATCCTAACTCGGCCAATGGTGCCTGCTTAGCAGCTCCATTGTCTGAAGCAAAAATGATCATTGTATTTTCACGCAATCCCAATCTGTCAAGTTCTGCCAACAAGCGTCCAATTGCTCGGTCCATGTGTGTGATAAGCGCAGCATACCGTTTAGTATTCATATCCCAAGTTTCATCATCATACCAAACCGTTTCATCTATAATATAAGGTTCATGCGGTGCATCATAGGCCAAATATAAAAAGAATGGATTTGTCTTGTTCCTATTTATAAATTTAATCGCATCTTCCGTTGAAAGATCAGTATTATGTTTTATATGTTTGTCTCCTTCATTCTCTTTTATATTTTCAAGTTTCTCATTATTAAAACGCCAATAAGGATAGTAATATGGATCATTAGAATAAACCGTACTAATAAGCCAGCCGTAAAACTCATCAAATCCTCGATTCAAAGGGGTAGCCTCAGGATTAAAACCATCCAAATGCCATTTGTTTACCAAACATGTCCGATAGCCAGCACTACTTAATACAGTAGCGATTGTTGTATCATTCGGTAACAAATGCATTCTTCGTATAGGCTTTGTACCTTTCATCCCTTCAATACCTCCTGCATTACAGAAATTATCACGAATGGTAGTGTTTCCTGTATTCCGCCCCGTCATCAATGCACAACGAGAAGGAGAACTTATTCCCGATCCTGCATAACACTGAGTAAAAGAAGTGCCAGTTGCTGCCAGTTTATCAATATTAGGAGTCTCAATATATTTATTCCCATAACAAGCCAAATCACAATAGCCCATATCATCCGCCAATATAAAAATTATATTAGTTTTTTTATCATTTACCGCAGTTGACTGCTGGGCCTTAACCACTATTTGAGGAAGAACCAACATATTTACGGCACAAAATCCTCCTAAAAGTTTATTCTTATTCATAATCTACATTTTTTTATTCACAGTTTCATTCTGTCTCACGAAAATTATACTCCAACACACATTATGGCATATCAACATTCTCATTATACTCCAATATCAATTCATCATGAGCTTTAATCTGAACGTCATCCAATTTCCACTCCTTAGCCCAAATGATTTTTCCAGCTTTATTACCTTCAATACAGACATTACGAAGTATAAAGTTTTCGATTTTGCTGTTTGCTATTCCAACTACATTCATACAAGTTCTTGCATTAGAAGCCGTTACATTATCAAGAGTAACATTCCGAAAGACAGGAGTACCTTGTTCCAAACTTACAGATTCTAACATTTTACTCCAGTACACTGGAATTTTCTCCATATCATATCCCTTCGGAAGTTTAGAAATACTATATGCAGGATTCCAATTCAAATCAACAACAAACGGCCGTTCAACCCCTATCATCTCGATGTCATACAAATAAATGTCTTCAATCACTCCACCACGCTGACAAGTACTCTTGAAACGCAATCCACATTTTGTACCTACACCTTTCATTCGGTATGCCACTATATTACGAATTCCTCCCGAGGTTTCACTACCACAAGTAAACATCCCCCCTCCAGAACCAGCTACACAGTCACGAATCACTACATATTGGCAAGGGCGATTCACCCTAAGCCCGTCACTATCTCGTCCAGCTTTCAAACAGAAATTATCATCATTGCAATTTATATTAGCATTCTGAACAAGAATATATTCAGATGAATCAATATCAATGCCATCTGTACTTGGACCATGGCCTTCAATATTATTACTAATTATAATGCCATCAATTGTTATATGCTTACTATACAAAATATGTAAACTCCAAAAACCTGTCTCTTATACACATCTCCGAGCCCACGAGACAGGCAGAAAT
>ENA-OZKN01000439-OZKN01000439.1-human-gut-metagenome-genome-assembly--contig:-NODE-439-length-19886-cov-12.600524_pt1 | contig 19886 bp, 19 predicted proteins | sample MGYA00244827_ERZ653766 | MGnify/ENA primary metagenome ERZ653766 (study PRJEB26926, sample SAMN06165281) | human gut metagenome | biome: ENVO:00009003; feature: ENVO:2100002; material: ENVO:00002003... | reverse complement strand
TCTCTCAATAATTTCTATCTTTTTCACCTTTATTGCCTCTACATTATTAATTTTAGATTCTATTTATCTAAATCTTTTTTCTTTATCTATCCATAAGTCCGCGAATGCTGGAATATCCCGTATTTACGGACTTTTTTTCACTTTTCAATAGGTCGATACCATACTTAACTCCGCATATTTCCGCTTCATTCTGCTTTCAAAAGTAGTAAATCGGTAGTAATCCAGCCTTTTACTACTAAGCTACAAATCGCTGTAATTCTGATTTTACCGTTTCAAGTGAAGCGTGAGTGTAGAGGTTCAATGTGATTGTGATATTGGAATGTCCCATGACATATTGCAGTGCTTTTGGGTTCATTCCTGCGTTGGCTAACCTTGTGCAGAATGTATGACGCATGACATGTGGATGTGTCAAGTATAGGACAAAAAAAATTTTATTTTTTTCTGCCGAAGACTATCTGACGCTTCCATCAGGTAGTCCCAGCACCTTTATTATCTTTTGATAAGTCATTCTTGTCCTGCTCAAGTTATCTCTGTTCTGAAAAAATATCGTCAAAATTCCATTCGATTTCAATTTCATCCTGACTATGAACACGGATCACCTTGATAACCTCACGCAGCTTCTCTGTATCGAACTTCTGAATTCCCAAGAAATCTTTTAGTTTTATTTTATCAGAAAGTTCATTTTGTTCAAGAAGCTTTTTACTATTCTTCGCATCTTCTATCTTTCGTTTTATTTCATCCAGCTGTACACTTATCTTTTCAGCTCTCTGCTTATACGAATCACGATCTATACGACCATCTTTGTAATCATCATAGAGTTTCATCTTTTCCGAGGTCAACTGTCGGCTCTGTTTTTGCAATTCTGTAGTATTGATCTCTTTGTATTCACATTGTCTTTTGGAAGATACTTTCTTTCCTTTTTTCAACATTGACGCTGCATACTGACGGACAAGCCCAAGGATATTCTCCTCCATCGGTTCCCTACGAATCACCAGACTTCGGCACACAGGATCACCATTGGTTCTGGCATCTGAACATTTCAGCAGATGCTCTGTTTCTTTTAACAGAGAATGCCCACAGTTGGCACATATCAGCAAGGCCGGCTGTTTTTTACGTCTTTCCAGAGTAAAATTGGTGCGTGATTCTGCAACACTTCTCTTCTTTTTCGGATGCATTTCATTTGCTTTTTCAAACAATTCCCTGTCTATAATTGCCGTATGATGATTTTCCAGGCGAACCCATTCTGTTTCATCATTCAGAACTGCTTTATGGCCCGTATGCATACTGCAACGTGTTTTGCCCCAGATTCTGGTTCCAATATAAATCTCATCCCGGACGATTGCCGATACTGTCGTAGGGCTCCAGTGTTTCTTTTTGATCGTGTCAAACCTCTGGAACTGCACCTGATCCCCTCTTGATAATTTCTGCTCATCACAAGTAGCAATCGCCTGTCTGTTCAATTCCCTTGTAATATCTGCAAAACTTGTTCCCTCCGCTGCCATCTGAAAAATCATTTTCACGACTTTTGCAGCCTCCGGATCAACTTCCAGCCTTCCATCTTTTCCTTTTTTATAGCCATATCTGGCATTTACCGGAAGACGTGTACCATTTTTTGTTCTCGTCTGCATTGCTGATGAAATTTTCTTGGACAAATCCAGGCTATACATATTGTATACCAGATTCTGCAATGCTACATTCATTCCACCAGTCATTCCGCTGCTCGCCGCACTGTCATAGCTGTCATTAATCGAAATAAATCGAATCTGCAGAAGTGGAAAAATATATTCAATATAAAATCCAACTTCCAGATAGTCTCTTCCGAATCTGGAAAAGTCTTTTACAACTACACAGCCGATTTCTCCACTTTTCATGTCATCCTGCAGCTGTTGAAATCCCTGCCGTTTAAAATGAGTACCGCTGACACCATCATCCACATATTCCAGGATATCTGCCTCATCTACACCCAGCTGATCAATCACAAATGATTTTAACAGAATTCTCTGAGAAGTTACACTGTCGCTCTCTTTTTTAGCTCTGCCATCTACATTGTCATCTTCTGCGGATAAACGGATGTAAACAGCTGTTTTTCTATGATCTGTCATCTTGACTGCGCCTCCTTCTCTTTCTTTAATTTCTGTAAATCTGCAAACTGATCGTCATATACCAGCTTGATCTCATAATCATACTTACCATGGATAATAATTGAATCCACAAAGGCATCTGCCATTTCTTTTGTCAGCTTACGCTTTGACATATAAGTATGTATCACTTTTCCCCATCCTTCCTCGATATGATAATCCTTGGAATACCGTACCTGTGCCGCCAATACTACATCCAGGCGGTTCTTGATGTTTTCTATTTCATTGGAATAGATACGGGAAAACTGCATGTATTCTTCTTCTGTAATCAGACGTTCCGAATAATCCTCATATAAATCAGATTTACGCTTGCTGATCCTGCTCAACTCCCGCCGAAGTTTCCCCACTTCCTTATCCAGAAGCAAATACTGTGTCTGGTTTCTGGAAGCAGAATTCATTTCACGGATCAGTTTCTCTGTATCCAATACGGCTTTCATATGTGACTGGATCAGGCGAAGGACGTCTTCATTCACGTATTCTTTTTTGACTCTGTGCCCCTTACACTGATTTCCTCCGGATTTATGGTTCGCATCTGCACCACAGATATAATAAAATGTCCCTGTTTTTTCTCTGGACAACACCATGCGGTTCCCACAACCCCCACACCTGATCTTGCCGGTATAGAAATTATGATTCCGAATGGCTCCATTATTCAGCTGATGCTTCTTTTTGTATGCTTCCGTAAATTCCCGGATTTTTTCCTGTACCTGCCGGAACAGTTCTTTATCAATAATTCCTTCGTGGGTATTCTCAGCATAGAGCCACTCACTCTCCGGTAGATTTCTCTGCTTGTTTCCTTGAAAAACACTCTGCTGATATTTTCCATATACAGAATCTCCGGTACAATGGACATCCTGAAGTACACGTTTCACTTCATAATTATTCCAAGGTTTGGATTCCGGTGAAGGCTTTTCGCCTGTTTTATAATATTCCCTCTGCAAAGTCGGGGAAAGGATACCATCTGTATTCAGTCTTTTTGCAATATCGCTGTAGCTGCATCCATCCATATACATAGTAAAAATTTCTCGTAAATGTCCGGCAGCCTCCTCGTCAACTACCAGCTGGTGTCTGTCCTGTTCTGATTTCCTGTATCCATAAGGTTCCCATGCACCAGTAAATTTTCCTTCTTTCCACAGGGCTTTTTTGGCACTGCTGCTCTTTTTTGCAAGGTCTTTGGAATAGAACTCATTGATAATATTCTTTAAGGGAACAGTCAGATCTACTCCCTCACGGAAAGAATCAAAGTCATCCGTCACAGCAAGAAACCGCACATGAAAAAACGGAAATACACGCTCAATATAATTACTTGTCTCTACATAATTCCTTCCAAGTCTGGATAGATCCTTTACAATCACACAGTTAATTTTTCCATGCTTGATATCTTCCATCATCTGCGTAAAACCAGGACGGTCGAAATTTGTACCAGAATAATCAGAATCCTTATATATTTCTGCAACTGCGATGTCTTCCGTATCTGCCACAAAGTTTTTCATCAGTTCCACCTGGGTTTCTATCGTTCCTCTTTCTAAGGTTTCTTCTGTTTCCATTGAAATTCTGGCATACAATCCTGCCCGGAACGGTCTGCTCACCTCTGTCTGGACGGTTGCACTGCTGACTACTTCCGGAATGTTTTTCCTGCTCTTTCGTGCCATTTTATACAACCTCCTTTACATTGACCTGCAGATTGTTATCATCATCTATTACCATATCAACTCCCATAGCAGGTAATTGATTCAGCAATGTCTGATAACAATCATCAAAATCAAAAGTGATCTCTATATTCTTTTTATCATATACTCTGATTTGCCTGATCAGTTCTACCACCACAGTGCGGGACAGTTCTTCAATATCCTGATATTTCACAAAATAATCCAGCCAGGTATTGGCTTTGTCTGCTTTTTCCAGCTCGTTATCCATTTCTTTCTGGATCGCACGGATACTCTCTTCCGCATTTCTAAGCCGCTTTCCATATGCTGCATGAAGCTCTACATAGTCTTCTTTTGATACAATGCCCTCTTTCATATCCGAATAGAGCATCATCCGTAACTCCTTACAGCGTTCTTTCTCCTGCTTTTTCTTCTCCAGCCTGTCCTGCAGCTTTTTCATATTGATCTCCTGAAATGGCACAGTACCGATAAATTCCAGGACTCTTTTCAGGTGCAGGATATTCTGGATATGCTGTTTCAACATCACTAATACGGCATCTTCCAGATCCTTTTCCGGTATTCTATGACTGGAACAGCGTTTTGTTTCTTTATTTGTGGAACATAGATAATAAGCATATTTTTTTCCTGCCACAGTAGAAACCTTTCTTGTCATAGGTGCTCCACAATCCGCACATACAGCAATTCCGGATAACAGATATACCTGCTTTTGGTCAGGTGAAGTACGTGTATCCATGCCAAGAAGCCTCTGAACAATTTCAAAATCACGGTCACTCACCAGAGGTTCATGATTTTTCTCAATCCGGATCCAGTCATCTTCCGGTTTCACATAAGTCTGCTTCACTTTATGGTTTGGAGTTGTCCTTTTTCCCTGTACAAGGTTTCCGATATAAACCTCGTTTTCCAGTATCCTGCGGACCGTAACGGAACTCCAAAGTGCCTGTTCTTTCTGCCGGAAACCTGTTTCATAACGACTGCCGCTGCTTATTTTATACTCAAATGGGGAAAGAATACCCAGTTCATTTAAACGATTAGCGATCGCATCCTGACTCATTCCCTGCAGCTTCATCTTAAAAATATCCTGTACTACACCGCCCGCCGATGGATCAATCTCTAATTTATGCTTATCTGTCTTTGTCTTCCTGTATCCAAATGCTACAAACGGAGTCACGCACTCGCCTTTTTTCCTCTTAATCTCAAGATTACTCCTGATCTTAATAGAAATATCACGACAATAAGCATCGTTGATTAAATTTTTAAATGGGATAATGATTTCGTCTGCCTGATTCTTTCCCTTAAGACTGTCATAATTATCATTGATGGCAATAAAACGCACACCAAGAGCCGGGAATAATCTCTCGATATACTTCCCGGAATCAATATATTCCCTTCCAAATCGTGATAAATCTTTTACCACTACGCAGTCTACAATCCCATGCCGGATATCTTCCAGCATTGCCTGGAATGCAGGGCGCTCAAAAGCTGACGTTAGATAACGATACTTTTGAAAACACTGGAAAATCAAGGTTTTTCGAGCGACGGACAAGCAGGGTATTGTACTAAAAACTGAATACGACGCAGAAGCGGCGTTTCTTACTCTCTACATGGGAGAACAGGAACGCCGCTTTTTTCATGCCCTTTGTTACGCAGTAGGGGCAGAAAAAGCCTTGCTACAAGCGGTTTTCCGGGCGCGTATCTGGCGCGGAAAGGGATTTATACCTTATCCCCCGAAACCGCGCTTCTACTGCGTAACAAATCCAAAGCAAAGGAGCTATGAACTATGGCAGTTTTCAGAGTGGAACGAAACAAGGGCTATACCGTAATGAGCAACCACCACCTACGCAACAAGGAGCTTTCCCTAAAGGCAAAGGGGCTGTTGTCGCAAATGCTGTCACTCCCCGAAGATTGGGACTACACCTTGAAAGGCTTATCCCTTATCAACCGGGAGAAGATAGACGCTATCCGCGAAGCCATTAAGGAACTTGAACGCGCCGGGTATATCGTCCGTTCAAGGGAGCGCGACGAGAAAGGACGCTTGCGGGGCGCGGACTATGTGATATTCGAGCAGCCGCAGCCGCCTACGCCGGATTTACCTACATTGGAAAATCCAACATTGGATAATCCAATGCAGGAAAAACCAACATTGGAAAAACCTACGTTGGAAAATCCAACGCAATTAAATAAAGATATACAAAGAACTGACTTACCAAAAAAAGAAAAATCAAATACAGATTTATCAAGTACCCATTCCATTCCTATCCTTTCCCCTAACCCCTCTCCTTGCAGAGAAGCGGCTGCGCCGCCGGAACGGAAAGGAACGGAAGCGGCAGCACAGAGCGCAGTTGATATATACCGGGAAATCATCAAGGACAATATCGACTACCACATTCTCAAACAGGACATGAAGTTTGACAGTGACAGGCTGGACGAGATTGTAGACCTCATGCTTGAAACCGTATGCACCGCCAGAAAGCGGGTACGGATTGCGGGGGACGACTACCCGGCAGAGCTTGTGAAGTCAAAGTTTATGAAACTAGACGGCGAGCATATCCGCTTTGTGCTTGACTGTATGCGGGAGAACACAACCAAAATCCGCAACATCAAGCAATATCTGAAAGCCGCCCTTTTCAACGCCCCGTCCACAATCGGCAACTACTACACTTCCCTTGTCGCCCATGACATGGCAAGCGGCGCACTGTCACCGAAAAAGCCGCAGTACGGCGACCCGGACTATTATTCATGCAATGAGGGCGAAAGCCTGTAACCACCCACAACCACAAAAGGAGGATTTTATTATGGCACAGAAAATGACAGGAGCATTGGTATTTGACGAGCGCACCGACCGTTACGACATCCGCTTTGACTTAAACAGCTACTACGGGGGCTTGCATTGCGGCGAGTGCTTTGACGTATTCGTGCGGGGCAAGTGGAAGCCGACCCGGATTGAGTACGGCGACAACTGGTATCTTGTGGGTATCAGAGCCGAGGACTTGAACGGGCTGCGGGTGCGTATCTGACCGCCGCCCCATAAAGAAACGCGAAAGGAGGACGCGACAAATTGCAGGACGAAGTAAACGAAAAGACCATAGCCCTTTACATCAAGACCGGGAAGCTGACCGCGCAGACGCTCCAAAAGGCAATGAAAGCCATACTGTCAAAGGGCAAAAAGCAGCTTGCAAAACCGCCACAGGGCAAGCAGAGCTTAAAGCAGCTTATGAAGCAGAACGCGGGCGTTTCCAACATTGAGATTACCGAGGGCAATATCAAAGCCTTTGAGAGTACGGCGAAAAAGTACGGTATCGACTTTGCGCTGAAAAAGGACGCGACGGAAAGCCCGCCCCGCTATCTGGTTTTCTTCAAGGGGCGGGACGCGGACGTACTGACCGCAGCCTTTAAGGAATTTTCCGCAAAAAAGCTGACACAGGAGAAAAAGCCCTCAATCCGAAAGCTGCTCTCTACCCTCAAAGAAGCTGCACAGGGCAGAAACGCGGAACGGGCAAAGGTCAAGAACAAGGACAGGGAGGTATCGCTATGAAGCCGGAAATCAAGAAGCTGCTTATCCTAAATCTCCCGTATCTGCTCTTTGTCTGGCTCTTTGATAAAGTGGGCGCGGCTGTCCGGCTCTCCCCCGGCGCGGACGCAAGCGCAAAGCTGCTACATCTTGGGGACGGTTTTACCGCCGCCTTTTCCAGTATCGCGCCGAGCTTCCACCCGGCAGACTTAGCTTTAGGCATTGCGGGGGCGGTCATTGTCCGGCTGATTATCTACACCAAAGGCAAGAACGCGAAGAAATACCGCCGCGGGACAGAATACGGTTCGGCGCGTTGGAGTGCATAATTTTAAGTGTAAATGACACATACATGGACGCACAGGAGGTTATGCACATGACTGATTATAGCAAAATTACAGCCCTTTACTCCCGCCTTTCCGTGGGCGACGAGGACAGGGACGGCGGCGAGAGCAACAGCATACAGAACCAAAAAATATTTTTAGAGAACTATGCCAAAGGGCAGCACCTAACCAATATCCGGCACTACATCGACGATGACGAAAGCGGCAGGTTTTTTGACCGTTCTGCCTACTCCCGCATGATGGACGATGTGGAAAACGGGAAAATCGGTGTCTGCATTATGAAAGACCTCACCCGCTGGGGGCGCGACTATCTCCAAGTCGGCAACGCGATGGAAATATTCAGACGGAACAATGTGCGCTTTATCGCGGTCAACAACGGCATTGACAGCGAGAAGCCCGACACATTGGAGTTTGCGCCCTTTATCAATATCATGTCGGAGTGGTATGCAAAGGATATCAGCAAGAAAGTGAAAACGGGCATTAAGACCAAAGGCATGAGTGGAAAGCCGATTGTCACCGAAGCCCCTTACGGCTATGTCAAAGACCCGGACAACAAGGATTTTTGGATAATCGACGAGGAAGCCGCCGAGGTTGTACGCCTTATTTTCCGCCTGTTTATCGGTGGGAAGAATCGCAACCAAATCGCCGTATATCTGACACAGGAGCAAATCCCTACCCCCACTTTCTACATGAAAGACCGCGGGCGGGGAACCTGTAAAAATAAGACACTCAACGAGGATAACCGCTGCAAGTGGAACAAAGCCACCTTGACCAATATCCTCACACGGCAGGAGTATTGCGGCGATGTAGTCAACTTCAAGACTACAAAGCATTTCCGGGATAAACATAATCACTATGTAGACCGGAGCCAGTGGCACATCACAGAAAATGTGCATGAGCCGATTATCAGCCGCAGCGATTTTGAAACCGTACAGCGGATTTTGGAAAACGCACCCGTCAAACGCCCCAACGGGGACGGGGAAATCCACCCTCTGTCCGGCTTGCTTTTCTGTAAAGACTGCGGCGCAAAAATGCACATTCGTATAGATTACCGGAACGGCGGCAAGCGCCATGTTGCCTATTGTAGCGAGTACCACAAGGGGAAAGCCAAGAACCCCAAATGCCATTCCCCGCACATCATGGACGCGGACTTGCTCATGCAGACCGTCGCGGAAGTGCTGAAGAAAATCGAGGACTATTCTATCAGCAACCGGGCGGAGTTTGAAGCCTTAGTGAAAAAGAACCTTGCCATGCAGCAGACCAACCAGACCAAGAAACAGCAGAAGCGTATCCCGCAAATCACGACGCGCCTTGAACAGATTGACAAGGTGCTGAACAAGCTCTATGAGGACAACGCCCTCGGCACGATCCCGCAAGACCGCTATGAGCAGATGTCGCAGAAGTATTCGGAAGAATACTATGCGCTGAAAGCGGAGCTTGCCACGCTCCAAGAGCAGCTGTCCGCTTATGAGAACGCGGGAGGACGGGCGCAGAAGTTTTTGAAGCTGACGGAACGCCATGCCGCCTTTACCGAGCTTACCCCCGCCATTCTCAACGAGTTTATCAGCCGGATTGAAGTGCATGAGCGCGACCAGAAAAGGGCGAGATACGCAATCCAGCACATCAGCATATATTTCAATTATATCGGCAAGTTTGAGAATGAAGTGACACAGCTTGCAGAGCCGACCGAGCAGGAAATCCGGCAAATGCGGGAGGAAATCGAAGAAGCCAAAAAGGAAAAGAGCCGCGCCTACCACCGGCAGTATTCAAGGGAGTACCGGGCGAGAAACCTTGAAAAGCAGCGGGAGTATGACCGTATCAAGGCGCGGGAATACCGGGCAAGGCGAAAGGCACAGGCAGCCGCCGCACAGCCCGCACAGTAAAGCAGAATAACCGTCAACCAAGAGGGATTTTCCGAACTACGGGAAATCCCTCTTTTGCGCCCAAAGAAAGGAGCCGCCTATGGCAGAACAGACCCCCGACAGTATCATCACAACCCAGAGGAACGGGCAGACCATTGTTGCGGAGTTGTTTTTTAATCACGGCAGCACAGAAACATTCCGCGACAAGCTGCTCAAACTGGTGCTTGCCGACAGCTCGCGTTTATCCGCGTCTGACGGTCAAGAGCCGGAAAAAACGGAAATCTTGCGATAACAGCCGCCCCGACGATACACTCCCCGTCCGGGCGGTTTCTATTTGAAAAACTTCATTTTCCCCAAGTCAAGAGCCAAGAAAAACACCCGAAAAATGCCCCTATTGCGTAACAGGGGCGCAGAAAGGAGAGTTTATGAGAACAGGGCTTACGAAGCAGGAAAAGACCACCGATATTTGGTTTGACGAGAAAGACCCTCTTATCCATATCCGCACCCACAACACCGACTTAAAGAAGCGGCTTGCCGCCTACGCCGGACAGTACCCCGACCAGTGCTGCCAGACCGACGCAGACCCCGAAACGGGCTGCATGGAGTTTGATATTGTAAAGGGGCGTTTCTCTTTCCGTCTGACCGCCCCATACAGTGAGGAACGGAGGAACGCCGCCAGCAAAGCGGCAAAGAAACATTCCGGCAACTTGACACACCCTATTCAAAAAGATGTGCTATAATTTTTTTGAAAAAGTTTCGGATTAGATGTAGTATTTGCCGCTGAAACCGTAGTACATAGGTGAAGCCCGAAAGGAGGCGGTGAGATGATAGACGACGAAAAAATCATAGAAATGTTTTTTGGACGTTCAGAACAAGGCATACGAGAGCTGGATATAAAATACGGAAAGGTCTGCCACAATCTTTCCTACCATATCGTAGGCAGCAGACAAGACGCGGAGGAATGTGTAAACGACGCTTATTTAGGCGCATGGAACGCGATTCCCCCGGCACGACCTAACCCGCTGCTATCTTATCTTGTTAAAATCGTTCGGAACATTTCACTCAAAATCTATTGGAGAAAGGAAGCAGCCAAACGGAGCAGCCATTACACGATTGCTTTGGAAGAAATTGAAGCCTGTATAGCAGCCCCGAATACAGTAGAAGCAGAAATCGAAGCCAAAGAGTTAGCCCGTATCATTGAAGCATTTTTAGACACACTGACTACCGAAAACCGCGTTATTTTCATGCGCCGCTATTGGTTTTCCGACAGCTATAAGGACATAGCCGAGTTTATGGGGCTTTCAGAAAAAAACATTTCTGTCCGGCTGACCCGTATCCGCGAGAAGATGAAGCAATATTTGATTGAAAGAGAGGTATTCGTATGAATGCAAAGAAGTTTTCCGACGCTATGAGCGAGCTTGACACAAAATATGTCGATGAAGCTCTCAACTACAAGAAGAAAGCCAAAAAGCCCATTTGGGTAAAGTGGGGGGCTATTGCAGCTTGCTTGTGCTTGATGATACCATTGACCGCATTTGCCGTTGATATAATTCAATATAATGCAGCGGTTGATTATCTCAATTCTCTCGGCATTGCTGTTGAAGATTTGAGCGACTATTCTCATAAAGAAATAAAAGAAGCTGCAAAAACGATTGACGCAGGAGAAAGTAACCCGTTGACTGAAGAAATCCTTAGTCTAATACCAGAAAACAAAGAACCGCTCGATACACCGACGCAGGTAACATCTGAGCAAATTAAAGAACTAACACCGACCATGACAAGAGAAGATGTTCTTTCTCTTTTAGGTGACACACAAGATGTTGGCTCAGGCATTTATATATATCTTTACGAAGTAGACCAACAATACCTGCTGCGTATTCCTTTTGCAAGCGATGAAGCACAATTAGGTGTAACAGGAGAAGATTTGCTAAAGGCATTGGTTCCCATTTCTGGAGATATTGCTCCTATGGTCTATGTAAATGATACGCTTTATCAAATCGTTGACTCTCAATCCAACCTCGCAGATGAAAAAAGTTCTTTCAATTTGTTAGGAAAAATCGAAAACACAGTTAGTTCTTCGGAAGAACCAAAAGAAAATTTCCAAGCAAATGATGATATTGTAGGGGCTGCGGTTTATCAGTACGGCGATAACATTGTCGTTGAGTTTGAGGGAAAATACTGGTTATATGAACACTATCATAACACAGACTTTGACGGAAACTCAGACTGATATGCCCCACGCCCAAACAAGCCATACTTCTGATGAAAAAGTATCCGAACAAAACCTTCTTGCAAAGTAAATAAGTTTTCTATTTTACAAGGGCAGCCGAGAAAATCGACTGTCCTTTTTCTATGCTTATGAGCAGAAAGGAGCGCCTAACCATGACAAAGCCAAGAGAGAAAACCCGCGAGGAGTTGCAAGCCGAGATTGAGGACGGAAAGAAGAAAATTCGACAGTTTGAGAACCGAGAAAAGGTGTTGCGTCAGAAGCTATCCAAAGAGGAACGCAGAACGCGCAGCCACCGCCTTATTGTCCGGGGCGCAGTCTTTGAAAGCATTGTGCCGGAAGCAAAGAACATGACTGACGAGGAAGCCGCCGCGCTTCTCCGGCTTGCCCTAACCAGTGAGCCAGCGCGGGAGTTTTTGAAAAAACGAGCCGAAAGCGGGAACGCCGAATAAATCCCTTTGGAACAAAGGGCGCACTTATACACCCTTACGGGCGTGTGCGCTCTGCCGAGGGCTTTATCTCCGCACAGGGATTTTACCCCGCGCTCCGATATGGCGGCTTTGCCGCAACAAGGGGCTGCACCCCTTGCGCCGCTTCGCGGCTATCCCTGCACACCCACAAAAACAGTACACCCGCCGTTGGCGTCTGTACCATTTTTGCGGGTTTTATTATCCTATCCGGGAGGTGATACCCATAGCCATTTACCATTGGAACATCGGCATTGTGAGCCGAGGAAAAGGCAAATCAGCCGTTGCCGCAGCCGCCTACCGAAGCGGAGAAAAGCTGACAAACGAATGGGACGGAATGACACATGACTACACTCGCAAAGGCGGCGTTGTCCATACAGAAATCATGCTGCCGCCCCATGCCCCGCCCTCATTCTCTGACCGTTCAACCTTGTGGAACAGCGTGGAGCTTTACGAGAAAGCCGGGAACGCCCAGCTTGCCAGAGAGATTGACGCGGCGCTCCCCATAGAATTATCCAGAGAGGAACAGATCCGGCTTGTCCGGGAATACTGTTCCTCTCAATTTGTTTCCAGAGGAATGTGCGTTGATTATGCCATTCACGACACCGACAGCGGCAACCCACATTGTCATATCATGCTTACCATGCGCCCCCTTGACGAGCGCGGCGCATGGGCGGCGAAGTCCAAAAAGGAATATGACCTTGATGAAAACGGCGAGCGTATCCGCTTGCCAAGCGGCAGATGCAAGACGCACAAAGTTGACCTGACCGGCTGGAACGACAAGGGCAACGCCCTCTTGTGGCGTAAGGCATGGGCTGACTTTACCAACGACTTTTTGGAGAGGAACGGAAGCCCGGAGCGCATCGACCACCGCAGCAACGCCGAGCGCGGCATAGACGAGATACCCACCGTCCACATGGGCGTGGCTGCTTGCCAAATGGAGAAGAAAGGTATCGCCACCGAGAAAGGCGAACTGAACCAAAATATCCAAAAGGCAAACCGCCTTATCCGGGAAATCCGGGCGCAGATTGGAAAGCTCAAAGAGTGGATTGCCGACCTGTTCAAAGCGCGGGAAACCGCCCCAGAACAGCCGCCGCAATCTCCCAACCTCGCAAATCTGTTGATGAAGTATTTGAGCGTTCAGAGAGAAAAGAGCCGGAAGTATTCGCAGCGTTGGCAACAACAGCACACAGCCGATGAACTGAAAACCATAGCGGCAGCGGTCAACCATCTCTCCGAGCATGGTATCTCTAATCTTGACGAGCTGGACGCTTCTCTTTCCTCTGTCAGTGATAAAGCCTATTCAATCCGGGAGGGAATGAAAACCGCCGAGCAGCGCATGAAAGAACTGCAAAAGCTCATGGAGTACGGCAGAAATTATCAAACCTACAAGCCCATACAGGACGAGTATCGGCAAATCCGCTGGAAAGGAAAACAGGAGAAGTTTGCGGAAGCCCGCCGCGCCGAGCTTACCCTATGGGACGCGGCAAACCGCTATCTCCATGCAAATCTGCCGAAAGGAACAAAGACCTTGCCTATTGCGGAATGGGAACAGGAATATGCTGACCTCAAAACGCAGAGGGACAGCGATTATACCAAACTGAAAGATACCCGCGCCGAGGTTGCCGAGCTTCAAAAAATCCGCAAATGCGTGGATATTGCACTCCGCGCCGACCAACCGGAGCAGATGCAGAGCCGCACCAAGCGGCACGAACAGGAGCGATAAAGAAAAGGACGGGCAAGCCATTTTGCTTGTCCGCCCTAAATGCTTTCTGATAAACTGGAAGTTGTGTTATTCTTCACGATTCTCAATGTTATAGACAATACAAGCAATTCCTGCAATCATCGAAAACAGAATGGCTCCGCCCATTGGCTCATCCAATGTAGCACCACCAATAAAGAATCCTGCGATTGCAGCAATAGCCATAATAATGACGCAAGACACCGTTCTAAACTTTTTCATATTCATTCCCCCATAAATCCCGATTTGTCGATTTCATTATACTCAAAACCTATGAACAATTCAACCACAGAAAGCGAGGTATCAACCATGTATTACACCCAAGAACAGATAGACCGCGCCAACCAAGCCGACCTTGTTTCTTTCCTGCAATCACAGGGCGAGCAGCTTATCCGCGCCGGACAGGAATACCGCTGGAAACGGCACGACAGCTTGACTATCCGGGGAAACAAATGGTATCGCCACAGCCAGAGCAAAGGCGGCGCACCCGTTGATTTTGTCATGGAGTTTTACGGAAAGAGCTTTACCGAAGCCGTTGAACTGCTGACAGGAGAAAAAGGCGCAGCCCAACCGCCGGACAGACCAAGCCCCGCGTCCTTTTCTGACTTCCGATTGCCGCCCCGCAGCACCGACAACAGCACAGCGAGGAACTACCTCACAGCAGCCCGCCGCATTGACGAAGATGTGACGGGCTTTTTCTTTTCCACCGGGGATATTTACGAGGAAGCCGCCCACCATAACGCCGTATTCGTAGGGCGGGACGAGGACGGAGTACCACGCTACGCCCATCAGCGCGGCACAGCCGGGAGCTTCCGGCTTGATGTGAAAGGCAGCGACAAAGCCTTTAACTTCTGCTACCGGGGCGAGGGCGAAAGATTGTTTGTTTTTGAAGCCCCCATTGACCTCTTATCTTTCCTCTGCCTGTTCAAAAAGGAATGGCAGAAACAAAGCTACCTTGCACTGGGCGGCGTGGGAGAAAAAGCCCTGCTGCGTTTCCTCTCTGACCGTCCGAACATCAAGACCGTTTACCTCTGCCTTGACAGCGACCAAGCCGGAAACGACGCTTGCAGCCGCCTTGCGGAGCTTGTGCCGGAGGGCTTGACCGTTCACCGCCTTGTGCCGCTTTACAAGGACTGGAACGAGGTATTGCAGCACCGGGCAGAAATCACAGACGGGAAGTATTTGCGGGAAGCAATCTACGGCTTGAAAGAGCCGCCGCAGGAAGAAACCGTTGAGATTATCCGCATGAGCGAGGTTGACACACAGACCGTTGAATGGCTATGGGAGCCGTATATCCCCTTTGGGAAAGTAACCATAGTACAGGGCAACCCCGGCGAGGGCAAGACCACCTTTGCCCTACGCCTTGCCGCCGCCTGCACCACCGGGGGAACGCTGCCGGGAATGAAGCCCTTGCCGCCATTCCAAGTGATTTACCAGACCGCCGAGGACGGGCTGGGCGATACCGTCAAGCCCCGCTTGATGGAAGCAGAAGCTGACCTTGACCGCGTGCTTGTGATTGATGAAGCCAAGCGGGAGCTTACCCTCTCCGATGAGCGCATAGAGAAAGCAATTACGCAGAACGGGGCGCGGCTGATTATCCTTGACCCCATACAGGCGTACATGGGCGAAAAGACCGACATGAACCGGGCAAACGAAGTGCGCCCCATGTTCCGCCGCCTTGCCGATGTTGCCGAGCGTACCGGGTGTGCCGTTATCCTTATCGGACATCTCAACAAAGCTGCCGGAGGGCAGAGCGCATACCGAGGCTTAGGTTCTATCGACTTCCGCGCCGCAGCAAGGAGCGTCCTGCTGATCGGGCGCGTGAAACGAGAACCGAATGTGCGCGTTATCGTCCATGACAAATCTTCCCTTGCGCCGGAGGGCAAGCCCATAGCCTTTTGCCTTGACCCGGAAACGGGCTTTTCATGGATAGGCGAATACGACATCACCGCCGACGAGCTGCTGTCCGGCGCGGGCGGCAACAACGCCACCAAGACCGAACAGGCTGAAAGGCTGATACTTGACCTGCTTGCAGACGGGAAAGAGCTTGCCAGCGAGGACATTGTAAAAGCCGCAGCCGAAGCCGGAATATCCGAGAGAACGGTACAGAACGCCAAGCGCAACATGGGCGGCATTTTAGGCGCAAGGCGCATCGGCGGTCAATGGTACAACTTCATCAAGAAGAAGCAGCCGCCCGAACCCGCAAGCTGAAAGCGCAAAACGCAGACCCTTTGCACTTTGCACTTTCGCACTTTCACGATAATTTGCGTCAATAACTCAAAAAAGCACTTGACAAAACGCTTCATGGGGCGGGGCTGACGACATAAAGCCGTACACCGACCCGGTATTTGAGAACAATATCCCCTTAACGCAGACGGAACGGCTCACCATGAACAGCCGCCCGAAGCAGCCGAAATACGCAAGAAACAAAAATATCCTTGTAATCGGCGGTTCCGGCAGCGGCAAGACCCGGTTCTTTGTGAAACCGTCGCTCATGCAATGTACGTCAAAGGATTTTCCAACGTCGTATATCGTCACTGACCCGAAAGGAACACTGATTTTGGAAACCGGGAAAATGTTACAGCGGTACAAATACCGTATCAAAGTGCTAAATACGATTAACTTCAAAAAATCCATGAAATACAATCCCTTTGCCTATCTGCGGAGCGAAAAGGACATTTTGAAGTTAGTCAATACCATTATCGCCAACACCAAAGGCGACGGGGAAAAATCCGGCGAGGATTTCTGGGTGAAAGCGGAAAAGCTCTACTACACCGCGCTAATCGGCTACATCTGGTATGAAGCCCCGGAGGACGAGAAGAACTTCACGACGCTGCTTGAGATGATAAATGCGTCGGAAGCCCGCGAGGACGACGAGGATTTCCAGAACCCGGTTGACCTCATGTTTGAACGTCTGGAAGAAAAAGACCCGGAACATTTTGCAGTCAAGCAGTACAAAAAATACAAACTTGCGGCGGGCAAGACCGCAAAAAGCATACTTATCTCATGCGGCGCGAGGTTAGCCCCATTCGACATTAAGGAGCTGCGGGAGCTTATGGAAACCGACGAAATGGAGCTTGACACCATAGGCGACAGAAAGACCGCCCTTTTCGTCATCATCAGCGACACCGACGACACTTTTAACTTTGTCGTTTCAATCCTTTACACACAGCTATTCAACTTGCTTTGTGACAAGGCAGATGATGAATACGGCGGGCGGCTTCCCGTCCATGTTAGGTGCTTACTTGATGAATTTGCGAATATCGGGCAGATACCAAAGTTTGAAAAGCTCATTGCAACGATACGGAGCCGGGAAATATCCGCGTCAATCATCTTGCAGAGCCAGTCACAGCTAAAAGCCATTTACAAAGACAACGCCGATACCATAGTCGGCAACTGCGACACCACGCTTTTCTTGGGCGGCAAGGAGAAAACCACCCTTAAAGAAATATCGGAAATTTTAGGAAAAGAAACGATAGACAGCTTTAACACGTCCGAAACAAGGGGGCGGGAGCTTTCGCATGGGCTGAACTATCAGAAATTGGGAAAGCAGCTTATGACGGAAGATGAAATTGCAGTCATGGACGGAGGGAAATGTATCTTGCAGCTACGCGGGGTGCGCCCGTTCTTTTCGGACAAATTCGACATAACGAAGCACCCGAAATACAAGTACCTGTCCGACGCAGACCCGAAGAACGCCTTTGACATGGAAAAGCACCTTAAACGCCGCCCCGCCATTGTCAAGCCCGACGAGGTTTTTGACTATTACGAGCTTGACGCGGCAGACTTACAGGAGGACGCAGACCATGAGGAAACGTAGCGCAGAGGAAAAACAAAAGCAGCTTGAACGGTTTTTAATGAATGTTGCGGAAGCCGCCGACGCTGCATTATGGGAGTATTGGCGGGAAAAGGAAGCGGAACACCGCCGTTTTGCAACGGAGTATGTCACGCGCCGGGGGCTTATCCCGCAACAGTGACAGCATGGCAGACCGCCGGGGGACAGGGGAAGCTACACTTCCCCTACGCTGCCTTGCGGCAGCTACCCCTTTGTGAACTTGCGGGAAGCGAACACCTTGCTACGCAAGCTATTCACTTCCCGCAAGTCTGAAAAAAACGTCCGGCAGCACAGCGGAACACAGAAAGGAGCGATTGAAGCAATCACATCTATCCATACCGGCTACATGATACGCGCCCCCACTTTCCGGCGCAGTACACAGCGGCAGGAGCCGCACCCCTTACAACTGAATACCGCCGCGCCGCAGAACTTACGCAGCGCGGGGACAGCCGCCTTTACCAGAGGGCGGTTTTTTTGTGCGGCGGCGACCATACGCTGACCGCCTTTTGTCCGCTTGCCGGACAGCCGCAGACGCGGCAGAAAGGATATATTTATGGCATTTTTCAATAGCGCAGTAGACGTTTTGCAGACCCTTGTTGTAGCACTTGGAGCCGGGCTTGGTATCTGGGGCGTAATCAATCTGATGGAGGGCTACGGCAATGACAATCCGGGCGCAAAGAGCCAGGGCATGAAGCAGCTTATGGCGGGCGGCGGCGTTGCCCTTATCGGCATGACCCTTGTACCGCTGCTTTCCGGCTTGTTCGGTTAAGAAGCGCGGGTAAAGGCTTATGCAGAGCATACTTGACGCGATTAACGAATGGATAAAGGAAATCCTCATAGGAGCCATAAACGGTAATCTGTCAACTATGTTCGGGGACGTAAACGAAAAAGTCGGCACTATCGCCGCAGAGGTAGGGCAGACCCCGCAAGGGTGGAACGCAAATATATTCTCCATGATACAGACCCTTAGTGAAAATGTAATCGTACCCATTGCGGGGCTTGTCATTACCTACGTCCTATGCTATGAGCTTATCAGCATGGTAACGGAAAAGAACAATATGCACGACGTTGACACTTCCATGTTCTTCAAGTGGGTGTTCAAGGCGTTTGTGGCAGTCTACCTTGTGACGCACACCTTTGACATTACTATGGCGGTATTTGACGTTGCGCAGCATATTGTAACGAACAGCGCGGGGGTAATCGGTGCGAACACGAACATTGATATATCTTCCGCGCTTGCCGACATACGAACTACTCTTGAAGCTATGGGAATGGGCGAACTGTTCCTATTAGTTTTGGAAACCTCGCTTGTTAGTTTATGTATGAAAATTCTATCCGTTTGTATTACCGTCGTAATATTCGGACGTATGATAGAGATTTATTTATATTGCTCGGTTGGAGCTATCCCGTTTGCGACAATGACTAATCGCGAATGGGGGCAAATGGGAAATAACTATTTGCGCGGACTTGTGGCATTAGGCTTTCAGGGATTTTTCATTATGGTATGCGTAGGCATTTATGCGGCGTTGGTAAACGGTTTTGTTGTAACCAATAATCTGCATACTACCATATTTACGATTGCGGCATATACGGTTGTACTATGCTTTTCCCTGTTCAAGACAGGTAATCTGTCAAAGTCAATATTTAACGCACATTAAAAATAAAAAAATGAAAGGGGGAATTTTTATTCCTTATGTTCCCGTACCAAAAGATTTAACTACCGTAAAAACAAAGGTAGCTTTTAACCTTACGAAGCGTCAGCTTATATGCTTTGGACTTGCGGCCGCTGTCGCTGTTCCGACATACTTTCTTACGCGCGGCGCGCTTGGCACAACCGGCGCGGTTATGACGCTTGTAATCGCGGCCTTGCCGTTCTTCTTCCTCGCTATGTACGAAAAGGACGGACAGCCGGCAGAAAAGATTTTAAGAAATTATATACGGTCAAGATTTTTGACGCCGAGAGTCAGACCGTATAAAACAAATAATATGTATTCGGCAATTATGAACCAAATTAAACTTGATAAGGAGGTCAAAATAATTGCCGAAGCAGAATACAAACACAAGACCAAAACCTGTCTCTTATACACATCTGACGCTGCC
>ENA-OZKN01000405-OZKN01000405.1-human-gut-metagenome-genome-assembly--contig:-NODE-405-length-21130-cov-5.489964_pt1 | contig 21130 bp, 17 predicted proteins | sample MGYA00244827_ERZ653766 | MGnify/ENA primary metagenome ERZ653766 (study PRJEB26926, sample SAMN06165281) | human gut metagenome | biome: ENVO:00009003; feature: ENVO:2100002; material: ENVO:00002003... | reverse complement strand
ATCTACACTTCTAGCTTCGTCGGCAGCGTCAGATGTGTATAAGAGACAGTTTCTCGTCCATGCCTCCCTCGTCAATGGTTCGCGCTCCCAATGCTCCGCTTTTGAGCTGGTCGATGAATGTCGCCTTGCAATGGAGAAGATTGAACTTGTAGGAATCCAGCGATTTCTCCACCGCATATATTATCACATCCACCTTATTATCAGCGTATAACTTGGCAATCTCGTTGCCGGCTCTTATCGCTCTACCATCCCTCTGAGTGAGGTCAGAGGGACGCCACGGTGTATCCAAATGATGGATACAAACCGCTCTGCGTTGGGCATTTACGCCAGTGCCCAACATAGAGGTAGAGCCGAAAAGCACACGCACATCGCCGTCATTCATCGCCTGTATCACGGCCTTTCTCGCCCTTTCAGTCTTGCACTCTTGTATAAACCTTATCTCATGTGCCGGAATACCGTAATCCTCAATCAACTTCCGCTTGATTTCAGAGTAAACATTCCACTCTCCGGGGCGATAAGTTCCCAAATCGCTGAAAACAAATTGCGTGCCTTTCTGAGCGTCATACTTCCGGTAATATTCGGCAATCATCTTGGCACAGTGGCTCGCCTTGTTGTTTGGGTCATCCTCATACGAGGGGTCAACCATACGCATATCAAGAGCCATCTTACGGGCATAGTCCGTAGCAATAAGCATCTTCGCTTTTTCCTCTGTCTCCGACAACGGCGCACGACCCAATATCCGAGCATCGCCACTCTTGGCGAACTCCATCAGCTTCTGGATAAAGGCTTCTTGGTCCGGTGTCGGAGGTATATTGTGCAGTATCTCATTTTTCATCGGACGGTCAACTCCAACATCCTCGGCAGTTCTATAATCGGTGATTTCATTATAGAAAGCGGCAAGTTCCGGCACCTTGATAAAGTAGCGGAAACGCTCCTTCGCCACAATGCTATTTGTGACATTGAACTCAAAATCGGTAGTCTTCTTGGCGAAGATAGCCGCCCACGCATCGAAGCATCTGATGTCCTGCCTTTCAAGCTCTTTCGGACGGAGATATTTGAAGAGCAAGTACAATTCCGTGAGCGAGTTGGAGATTGTCGTGCCACTAAGAAAAGTAGCACCCAAATCCTTGCCTGTACGCTCTTGGATTGTGCGAATAGCGTAGAGAAGATTGAGGGCGCGTTGTGAGCCTTCCGAATTGCCCAATCCCGCCACACGGTCATGCCGAGTGTTGAACATCAGATTCTTGAACTGATGCGACTCGTCCACAAAGATATGGTCGATACCCATCTGCTTAAAGTCCACCATGTCGTCCTTCTTTTCCTCCATCTGGTGCTGGATTGTGGCAATCTTGGCAGTCAGGTTCTCCTTGCGCTTGATTAGTCCTTTGAGCATACCACGCGATATGTCCTTGCCTTGGTCTTTCAGCACCTTCAGGTTTTCCTCAACGGTATCAAGCTCCGCCTGAAGAATCTGCTGCTGCATCTCCGGCGACTGCGGTATCTTTCCGAACTGGTCGTGCGACATTATCACGCAGTCATAATCATTGTTCCTGATGTTATTAAAGAGAGCCACACGGTTCTCCGCCTTGAAACTCTTTTCATCGGCGAAGAGTATGCGGGCATTTGGATATGCGGTCTGATAGGTCATGGCAATCTCGGCAACATTGGATTTGAGTCCGATAATCATCGGTTTGTGTGCTAATCCGAGACGCTTCATCTCATGCGCTGAAATACACATTATCAGCGTCTTACCACAGCCCACCTCGAAATCACAAATTCCGCCGCCGTTCTGTTTCAGCATCCACACGCAATCCTTCTGCGACTGGTAAATGGAGCTGATTCCGTACCTATCGCCCAGCATCTTCATGTTGAGGTCGGGGAAAGTCTGGTGTGAGCCGTCATACTTCGGGCGCACGAAACAGTTGAACTTGCGGTTATAGAGGTCAACAAGCCTTTCCTTGAACTCCGGGCTTTGAGCCTCCAACCATTCAGAGAATCCGTTGCGTATCTCGTCAATCTTGGTATTTGCGAGTTGAATAGCCTCGCTGTCCGGCACCTTGATGTCGTTGCCGTTGTCGTCCTTGCCTATAGACTTTTTGATGTCCGGCACGGTGTTGTGCAGGGCGTGCTTCAAGAGGTTCATTCCGTCGTATGTGCGGTAATATCCACGCACGCAGAACTCCTCCCATATCTTCATGTTGCCACGGTCAGCCTTTGCCGAATACTCGTCCATTGAGGAAGAATAGGCTATCGTAACATTAGTGCCATAGAGGTGGCTCATGTATGCGGAGTATATTCCGGTCGGTATCCACCGCTCACCGAAGTTGAAGTCAAGCTCGTCGAAAGTAATCTTTCTCGGAGTCGCATCCTGCAAGGCTTTGAGCGAGTCCTGCGCCATTTCGATATACGGCTCGATGCCGTCATATCCGGGAAAGCCCTTGATGCGGTCGTTCTCACGGTCAATCCATGCCTGAATGTCCTCGGCTTTCTTGACAACATTGCCGGCGATGAAGCGGTCGGCAATCTCGTAGTTGTCAACCAATGGGTTATAATAGATATGGTCTCCGAGGCTCTCAATGAGCTTTTCCTCGCCCATGTCAACAAGGCTTCGCATATACTCCAAGTTGACAACACCGTATTTATTGAGCGATGCTGATAGAGCTTCCATAGGTGTATCGACTGATGTCACCTCATCAACGGCAAAGGCTACCGGATGGTCGAAGATGTCAGCCTTGACAAACATACCGTTCTCACCACGCTCCAATGCCAATGCGTCACGGCCGTTGGCATCCATAAGGATAAACTTGGCGTTCTGTTTCTCGTTGAGGTTGCCGTATCGGGTCACGAACTCATCGTAATACTGGTTGAGGTGTTCGCGGAGATGTTCGCTTGCCTCGTGCGTCTCAGCCTCGTAATTGTAGAGTTGCTGATACGTTTCGGATAAAGTGATATACAGCATGGCACGTTTCTCTTGTTCCGCTTTGAGAGGGAGCGGAGTAAACAATGCGCCATACTTTTTGACCTCCGAGAGAAAACCGACCTGACCGTTATCCACGACCATAGAGCCATTCTTGTGGAAAAACTGAATATCCTCCGAGAAAGGACGGGGTGACATATCCGGCTTATCTTCCGATACCGAAGCTGCTGATGCAGCCACTCTTGGCTTCGGAATGAAATCGCCCTCGGTACGGGAAATCTTCACGCCCACTTCAGCGTCTTTGGCTATAATCTCTTCCGCCTTTCGGGCCGCCTCATGCTCCGCGAGTTGGCGGTGGGCGATACTCATCATAGTTTCATAGAAACCGTTGATGGGCGGATTGTCATCCCAGTTGAGAGAACCGTAAAACTCCAGCTCCTTATCGGTAAGCTGACGGAACTTAGATTGTACCTTTGGAGAAATATCCACCGTCGGCTTACGCTCAACTTTCGGTTTGTCCTCATTCTTCGGCTGTGTCGGTTGGCGCGGCTGTCGTTTGGGCTTTCCGATTGGCTCCAGTTCACCGAAAAGATTGTAGGCGAATAATCGCGGGTCCGGGTTGTCATTGTAATCAGGACTGCCGTCGGTCTCAATCTCTCTGGTGGGTTCCTTTGGCGCGGAGGTGGGTTCAGGCGCGGGCTTTACTTCCGGCTTTTGTTGCGGAGTTATAACCTCGGTAGGCTTAAATTCCTCATGTTGTTTCTGCTTCGGATCTTCAAGCTGCTCACATATTGCCACACGTTGCCCGGCTCTTACCAGTTTGGGCAGATAGGTGTCGAGCGCATGATGCGGAAATCCAGCCAACTCTATGGATCCGGCTTTGCCGTTCATCCGCCTTGTCAATGTGATACCCAATATCTCCGAAGACTTCACCGCATCCTCACCCATGCACTCGTAGAAATCGCCCACACGGAAAAGAAGAATAGCATCGGGGTGACGCTTCTTCATATCGGTGTACTGCCTCATTATCGGAGTCTCCGATATTTTCTTGGTCTGGGTGGATTGTACCGGCTTGGCGGGTTCAGGCGAAAGCTGCTTTATCCCCTGCGAATTATACAACTCATTATCAAGACGCAGTTTCAGTGACTCGTCAAGAGCCAGACGAATATCCCTTGCGATGCCATCTACTCCGCCGCTGTGCTTGTAGATAAGCGCGGGCTTGCCGTATGGGTCTGTGCCTACACTCGCATCGGTGCAAATCACATTCTGAGGAAATGCGGTGAAATACTTGTTGGTGGGAGCTTTGCTGTCACGGTCAACAACCGACTGGACGAAAAATTCCTCGTCAGCCGACAACACGGTTTTTCCGCTATGCTTCTGGAGAATAATCAGGTCACTGCCCGTATCAGTCCCGGCATTGTCGGAGAAAGTGTTGTTCGGCAACCTCAATGCCGTCACCAAATCGGCACGTTTCACCAACTCCGCACGTACAAATGGCGAAGCAGAGTTCATTACCCCCTGCGATGTGATAAAGGCAACCAATCCACCCTCTCGCACTGAGTCCAGTGCTTTGAGGAAGAAATAATTGTGTATAGCCTTTGTCGATTGTCTGTAAGCCAACTCCTTGCTCGTGGCATAGACGGGATCCGGCACGGCGAAATCGCCGAAAGGGATATTGGAACATGCCACATCAAAGTAGCCGTTGTAGTCCTGCTCAATCCTTTCGAAGCCTTCAATCCTTGTGGAAACGGAAGGGTGCAGCGCTTCAAGGATTTTGCCTGTAAGCAAATCCTTCTCAAAAGCCATAGCCTCGGCACCGGGATAATCGCGCATGAGGGAGTCAACAAAAACACCCTGTCCGGCACTCGGCTCCAGATACCTCTTCACCTCAATGCCGTTGGCTTTGAGCGTATCAAAGATAGCATCAACAACCGGCGACGGAGTATAAAACGCCGTCAGCACCGAGGTTTTCAACGAGTCCATATAGCGAGAAAACTCTCGGTCATCCTTTGAATACTCTCGTATAAGCTGACGCAGTTCTACAGTCGGGGCAAACAGCTCAATGTCCGATTTACTCCACTTTGCCGCATCCATAAGACTGTCGGCATCATTGAGGATACATTTCAACCCACCGAACCCGGCATACCTGCCCAGCACCTCCATTTCCTCTGCACTGGGTTCGCGCTTCTCAACACCGAGACGAAACGCCGTGCGTATCGCCTCGATGTTTCCGCGCATCGTCTGCAAACGGTTATAAGCCATTCTCAGTGAGTATTATGGAGATTATGCCGGTGAGTTCGCAGCGAAGCTGGTGATCTGTTGCGGTGTTTACAAACGTGTTTGCCTGAATGTCATAACTATCAAACACATTCTCAACCATTCCGAAAGACAGGAGGAATGTCGCCATGAACGGACGCATCTCCTCACTCACATCATCCTTGAACTCTTCTTCAAGGACATCCATAATTATCTCGTATTCGGAATATCGGTAGCCTTCAAGTAGTGCGGCCATTGACATCTCGTGTGCCTCGTCAACCTCGGCACCGTTGCGGCGTGCGTTTTCGTATGTTTCCTCGGCTTTTTCAGCGCGGGCGCGTATCATAGTCTCGGTAACGCCCTCAAAGCGGTACGATGCCAAATAATTTTTCAGGTAGAGGTAGTAGAACGACAGTTCTTCCTCGCGTGTTGGATTTTTCATCTTTTTGGAGATTTTAGTGGGTGGGTAAATGAAAAGCCGTCCGGGTATCCCTCCCAGACGGCGCCACTAAAATCCCAATCAGATGAATCAAAAAGATTTTATGATTGGATTCGGTGGCAAAGATAATAAATATCTTCGGTTCGGGAGTGGGGAACGGCTCGATTTATTTTTATTCTCTACATATATCCTGCATTTATAGGAGATAATATTATGGTTGCAGGGGCTTTTCTCACCCCTGCAACCGGGATTAATGAATATTGGGATTGCGTGGATTAGTGGCGCCGTTACGGGCAAAGTCTAAACTTTCGGACCTTTGGGCTTTCGCTGCTGCTTTTGTTGGCTGTCATTCTTTGGTGCTGTCTGTCCCTGTTGAAGCGGCTCCTTCACATTCTTTGTGGCTTCATTGGTCCTGCCGTCGTTATTGACCGCCATTTGAGTGGCGCTCTCATTTGACGGAGCAACGGTCTGTGCCAGATCCAGATTTTTAGTTGAGGCGATAGGCCGCTGTTTAGTCGGGTCGAACTTCAGATATAGTGTGCATGGCTGCCCCTTTGCGTCAACAGCATTTTCCAGCACTACCGTCTTGCCTGCCACATAATCGGCTTTCTGCTGTTCGGTGAAGCGGTTTTCCTTCCATTTCCCGATAGGACGGATATTGCCCTCGGCATCTGTCCAGCTGTTTTGTTGGGAGGACTGCTGACGCTGGCCCTGCGGCTGTTGTTGCTTCTCGACCATGTTGTGTTTCTGCCATGCTTTCGGGACGAACTCCACGCATCTGGAGTCGGCGTTGACCTGCAAAGTGGTCGTGAAGGTTTTGCCCTCGCGAAGACTCACTTCTTTGTTAATGAGCGGCAGACCGCTTTTCAGTGTCTCGATTTCCTCTTTGGTGAGAACTGTCTTGCCGATATTGCCACGGATGTGCAGCTTGTCCACAGGAAGGCTCACAATCTCGTTGGTCAGGCGGTCGAGGCTGACATACGAAGGTATCTTCTTACCGTCCTTGCCGTTGAGCTCCACAATCCTGCCGAGATTACCGGTGTTAAGCAACTGAGCCTTGTCCTCCGCCGTGAACTGATGTCCACGGTATTCCTTTTCAAGATTCGGCTCCAGATGGATGAAGTGGGGCACGAGCTTCACCATGCCGTTAGTATCCTTGCGGAGCGATAGACGGGCGTCGAGTTCCATCTTTTCTCCGGCGAGAGTTGGCTGAATTTTCACAAGCCCCGATTTGCCATAGTTGAGCATCTTATCAAGGTCTCCCGACTTTTCAAGCTGCTCCCGGTCAACGCCCCAGTTCTCTTTGAAGGCAGCCCAGTCAATGCTGTTCCCGTCAATTGCCTGATACTTGTGCTGTGACTGCGATTGCGACTGTGAAACCTCCGACGCTTCCACTTTGAAGGGTGTCAGCATCTCCTTGTTCGCTTCCGGCGATTCAAGCAACGCACCGAGACCTTGTCCTACCGTGCCGAAGTCGTCGGCATTGACACTGAAAAAGCCGAACATAGTAGGGTTCTTAGCCTGACGCACGAAGTTTGATACGAAGGCTTCCACCGGATTCTGACCCTTGGTGAACTTCACGAGGTCGCTGAGTTTTGCCGACTTGACATCGGTCATCTGCGGTGTTCCGTCGGGATTCTGTCCCGTCACCGCGCCGATTTGCCCTGTCTCGTTGTTTCGGGCAATCAGCACCTTTTCTTTTTCTTGGTTTTGATCCATTTGAAAATAATTAAGATTTTAGTGGGTTATTATGGTCCGGAACTATTCCGAATCTCTCAATTTCTGCATCTTGTCAGGACTGGTGATTATTTCCGCCACCTCATGCTCCAGCATACGGAGCTTTCCGCCTATTTTACGGAGAGGTATGATGCCGAGGCGTTTCCACCGGTAAATGGTGTTGGCTGTCACATTGAACACTTCGGCGAGAGCCGGCACATCATACACTCTCTCGCCCTGCACTTCGGGCAGCAACGGCTGGTTGCGTCTGGCGAGCGCATCAAGCTTCTTGTCCTGACGGTCAAGGCGGTCAAAAATCATCCGCATCCAACGCTCGAACGAGCCTTTCTCCATAGTTATCGTCTCCATGTCGTGTTCCTTTTAGCGATTACGGCATGATAATTATGCTCAAACTCAGCCTGTATTCTTGGCGCGGACTTGATTTTGCATCTTTCAGCCGCGTCCCAGATGTCATTATAGGAATATCGGCAGGAACCTTCCACGATTGAATATGCTATGCTTCCATTAGCCCTCATACGGGCAAGTGTCCGGGTGCTGACATTGAGCAGTTCGGCAGCCTCAGTGTTTGTAAGAAGACGGTCGGTGTCACGCTTTGTCTTTTCCTCAAAGATCGAGCGTATGAAGTCGGCTATGAAGGTTATCCCTTCCGAAATCCGCTCCAGTCTTTTTTCATCAATCAGTACGTAGCTCATATTGGGATTTTTAGTGTTGCTTGTCATTATTGACATCGCAAAGTAAATTCATAATCCCATGACCATTTCCTAATACTACCCATGAGGTAGGGGTGATAAATGGCAATGCTTAACAGCATTTAACGAAAGCTGTCTGTACGGGTATAAAAAGAGCCGCAGAAACAAGTCCTACGGCTCCTTTTAACACATTTTTTCCTTATATACCCATAAGATTTGATGCTTTTGGAGTCAAAATACCCCATTTCATAGGTCTTTATCACCTTTATTCATGGTTTTCGTTAACATTCATTTAGAATTAACCGCCGGTTGCCCAAGATGTCCGCCCATCTTTTCTGCGAGTGCTGCCATATCCTTGCTTATTTTCTGATTGGTAATTCGGGCGTATATCTGCGTAGTCTGAATGTTGGTATGACCCAGCATCTTCGATACTGATTCGATAGGTACACCATGTGAGAGTGTAACGGTTGTGGCGAAGGTGTGACGGGCAAGGTGAAAAGTGATAGGCTATGCAAAGAAACACAGAGAGGTAAAGATTAAACGTAAGTCGTTTGAAATGAACGGTATTTCAGCATTCTGCCAAGTAGAGAAAATGCAAACGGCAACGGAATATTGAGGTTGTTCAGTTACCAAACCGTTAGCCGGGCAGTTACCGAAACGGGAATAGGTAACGGCAGGCAATGAAAAGAAACCCTCACCGTTTTATTTGCGCTCATACACAGTGTTTTGCATATCAAGGAACGCTTATACGGCAAGTAATTTTGCACTAAAAAATATAAGCGTATGAAAGTAGAAAAATTCAAGGTGCTGCTCTACCTCAAAAAGAGCGGACTGGACAAGTCGGGCAAGGCTCCCATCATGGGACGCATAACCGTGAACCGCACGATGGCGCAGTTCGGATCTAAGCTGTCCTGCACTCCCGAATTATGGAATCCACGTGAAAGCCGTCTGAACGGCAAGAGCAAGGAAGCTGTGGAAACCAATGCCAGGATTGAAAAACTGCTGTTGGCGGTGAACAACGCTTTCAACAGCCTTGTGAGTCGTAAAGTGGATTTTGAAGCCACCGATGTGAAGAATCATTTTCAAGGTAGCATGGAAACACAGATGACTCTCATGAAAATGACGGATGTTGTCTGTGACGACCTCAAAGCCCGTATCGGCATAGACCGCGCGAAAGGAACTTATCACGGCTATCACTATATGCGTCTGACCCTCGGAGAGTTCATCGAGCATCAGTACAAGGTCAAGGACCTGGCATTCGGGCAACTGACGGAACAGTTCATCCACGACTATCAAGCATTCGCTATGGAAAACAAGGGATATGCGATAGATACCGTCCGCCATCATCTTGCCATCCTGAAGAAGATATGCCGACAGGCTTATAAGAAGGGGTATGCCGACAGGAGCCATTTCCAGCATTTTACCTTGCCGAAGAAGACTGAAACGACACCACGGGCATTAAGCCGTGAATCGTTTGAGAAAATCCGGGATGTGGAAATACCTGCTTACCGCAAATCCCACATGCTGGCAAGGGATATGTTTCTCTTCGGATGCTATACCGGAGTCTCTTATGCAGATGTCGTTTCAATTACACATACCAATTTATATACGGATAAGGACGGGGCTTTGTGGCTGAAATACCGCAGAAAGAAGAACGAACTCCGTGCCAGCGTAAAACTATTGCCCGAAGCTATTGCGCTTATCAATAAGTACCATAGTGAGGACAGGGAAACCTTGTTTCCTTTACTTCGCTGGTCAAATCTCAGAAGGCACATGAAAGCGTTGGCGGCATTGTCAGGAATCAAGGATGACTTGTGCTACCATCAGGCCCGCCATAGCTTTGCCTCGTTGATAACGCTTGAAGCAGGCGTTCCGATAGAGACCATCAGCAGGATGTTGGGACACTCCGATATCTCCACCACTCAGGTATATGCCCGTGTAAGCCCGAAAAAACTATTTGAGGACATGGACAAGTTCATTAAAGCGACCGAAGATTTCAAACTCACTCTTTAACACTTAAAGAATAATATGCGAAGTACATTTTCATTATTACCCTACATCAACCGCAGCAAGGTAAAGGCTGACGGTACGACCGCCGTATTGTGTCGTATAACCATTGACGGCAAACAGACCGTCATCAGTCCCGGAATTTATTGCAGACCGGAAGACTGGAACGGCAGGAAGAACGAGATAAAGTCCGCAAGGGAGAACAACCGTTTACGGGAATACCTGCGCCTGATGGAAGAAGCCTATAATGAGATATTGAAATCGCAAGGTGTGGTCAGTGCGGAGATGCTGAAGAACCATATCACCTTGAACAACATCCATCCGACGACCCTCCTGCAAATGGGGGAATGGGAAAGGGAGCGTTTGAAGAAACATTCCGAGGAAATAGACTCAACTTCTTCCTATCGGAGTTCAATGTATTACCAGAAGTACCTGACAAATTATCTCATATCTTTGGGTAAGAAAGACATAGGCCTTGAAGAAGTCACGGAAGACTTCGGCAAAGCCTACAAAGCGTTTTTGAAGAGATGCAAGAATTTCGGGGCTTCCCAAACCAACCATTGCCTGCGTTGGTTGAACCGCCTGCTGTATCTTGCAGTCGATAAGGAGATTATCCGTGTGAATCCCTGTGAGGACTTGGAGTATGAGACAAAGCCGGGAGCAAGACATAGGTACATCAGCCGTGAGGAGTTCAAGAAGATACTTTCCACCCCGATGTATGACAAGCGGATGGAACTGGCAAGACGGGCTTTCATCTTTTCGACCCTTACCGGACTGGCGTATGTGGATATAATGCTCCTGCATCCACATCATATCGGGACGAATGCGGACGGTAGGCGGTACATCCGCATCAACCGCAAGAAGACAAAGATAGAGGCGTTCATTCCACTGCATCCCATAGCGGAGCGGATATTGTCGCTGTACAACACGACTGACGATGAACATCCCGTGTTCCCGCTTCCCAATCGGGATGCCCTGTGGTTTGAGATTCATGAGCTGGGTGTAATCATAGGGAAAGAAGACAACTTGTCCTATCATCAAAGTCGGCATAGCTTCGGTACGTTCCTGATTTCATCGGATATACCTATCGAGAGCATCGCTAAAATGATGGGACATTCCAATATCCGGACGACACAGGGGTATGCACGGATAACCGATGATAAAATCTCCAGAGATATGGACAAGCTGATGGAGCGAAGAAAGGAAATATCAGCTGGCGAAAAGAAAGAGGACAGAGAATAAACACCAAATAATAAACGCATTATGAGCAGAGGAATAATAACAATCAGTGAAACGGGTGTAGTCATTATGCCGACAGCACCTATATGGATGACACAATTCGAGATAGCCGACCTGTTCGGTGTGTTCTCATGCGATGTCCGCAAGACGATCCGTTCCATCTACAAGAACAAGGAACTGAACGAACTTGGCACGATGAAGTATCTCAAGCAACCGGATGGCATCAGTTATGACGTTTACAGCCTTGAAATGATTATCGCCGTTGCATTCAAGATATGCAGTAAAGAGAGTGTCTTGTTCAGACGGTTTATAATAAATGAAATTAACACTATTAAGAAAGCTACACCGATTACACTGTTTGTTGCCAGCGTCAGAGGTAATAACCGATGGTATAGTTGAGGTTCATCCCGTCAGCCACTCGTTCCCGATGCACGGATGCAAAGGTAGCGTATGGCTTGATGGCAGCGGCAAGGTCGGGCGGCAGAGCCGTTTCGGCAGAATCTTCCTCCTGCGGAGCGTATTCAACCCGAAAACCTTGCCACTGCCTGCCACACGCTTGAGAAGCATCCGGCAACGGAAACAAGCGACTGATGGGAAATCAGAAGAAAGAAGAGAGGAACGACTTACAGACGAAGCGGAATTTTGATGCTCCGTCCGTAAGCCGTTCCTTTCTCTTTTTGCCGAAAGTCCATTGCTCCGCAACCATAGAGCAGACGGCAAACTGCGCTCCTTCAAGAAAATCAGGTTGCCGTCTGTCGGTAAGCAGAGCGGTAGCAGTCAGCAAGCATCCTTTCGATGTCGAATTCACGGTAGAGGATTTTGCCACCCAACTGGATATAGGCGATACGCCCCTCGTTGCGATAATCTTGAAGTGTCCGGCGGCTCATCTTCAACCGTGCCGACACCTCCTTGTCGGTGAAAAAACGCTCGCCGCCCAGTGTCGGGCGGTAGTTGGCGGTCAGATGTTCGAAGCTGTCCAAAAGACGGTCGAGACTGCCCATGAAGTGGATTATCCACTCGCTGTCCTTGTTAATCAGTTCATTCATGTTACTTTGGATTTAGTGAGTATTGTTAGTTTACTTCGTTCATTTCATCAAGTTTATATAGTTCTTCCTTTGAACTTTGCTTCTTTGCGCCTGTCCTCCACAACGGAAACAATGCGCTGCACATCATCGGGACGGTAGTAGGTCTTGTGGCTTATCTGCGAGTAAGCCAGCGTCCCGTTGTCCCGAAGCGTCTGCAATGTGCGTGGGCTGATGTTGAGCATCCGGCAAACGTCCTGATTGTCCATCCACCCGCCCATTGTCTTCTCTCCGTGCCGCCGGCAGATGGCATCCATGCGACTGACGAAACGGTCGAACTTGGCGACCATCGCCTCAAAGGTCTTTCTTTCAATTGATACGATTTCCATATACATACTTTTTATTGTTACTGTTTCTTTTGCCACAAAGGAATATATAATCTGTTATCCGGCAATGGATTTCCCGGAAGTGGAAGCATGTGGCACAGGTTGGTAGAGGTTGGCACAGATTTGGTGTATATTCTTAATTCCGGAAATCAGGAATGTGTCAAGATTGAAAACAAGGGCTTAATTCAAACTTGACTGTAATCGCACCTTTGTTCTTCCGGCTATTCACGTCCGGCGAATCTGTGAAGTCCTCACCAATATCTCTGTCACCATAAAGCAAAATCGCACAAAATTGCCTGATCGGCTCCAAACGCTTGACTGACTGCACTAAAGTATCTTACTTTACTTGCGATAATCGGTCAAGGCACAGACCAAGACCACAGTAATAACTTAGTCAATCTGTTTTATGACAATGAAAAGAGAACCAAGTATCAGTGAGCAGCAGGCCCGTGAAATCGTGGAAAGAATGGGACGCAGGGAATCCCGCAGTGAGAAGTCTATGGACGATTTCTACCGGAACATCGGTCTGGATCCGGAACGGCTGTCACAACCCGGCAAGACCGTCACGAAAAAAGCGGAAACAACTACGGTGGATGAACCGTCAGGCGAAACACCTGAAGATATGGCAGTGCCGCAGAAGCGTGTCAGCAGCAAACAACGCAGGCTGTCGCTGGACGAGTACCGTACCGCTTACCTGCGAGTCCCCAAGATAACCGACCGCAAGCCTGTGTTCGTCAGCGGTGAGGTGCGTGACCGGCTGGACGGGATTGTCCGCCGTCTCGGCGGGCGTGGCATGAGCGCATCGGGACTTATCGAGAATCTCGCCCGCCTGCACCTTGAAACCTACCGGGAGGACATCGAGCAGTGGCGCAAACTCTGAGCGAATTACGGTAGAACCAATCAAGTCGGTGGATATACTCCATCGGCTTGACCGATATTCCAAATGAGTTATTATACTCACAAACCAATCCGACAAGCGGAGGATTTTTGTGTCCTCAAAGACACAGCAAGATATGTTTTCAGTTACCCGAATAATTCTAAGTAACTGAAAACACCTTCACCGCCGTGGGCAGAATTATCCTCCACAGTCGGATAATTTCGGGGTTCCTTAATCAAAGATTAAACAATGGACAAGCCATAAAATTAAAAGAATAAGAAGAATGAAAAAGAAGAGCAAGTACGGGAGAAATCCCAAGTTGAATCCGAAGACGCACTGCGTGATGGTGCGCTTCGATGATGTGGAATGGAACAGGTTCCTGACGATGTACGAGGAATCGAACGTGTATGCGAAAGCCGTCTTTCTGAAGGCGCACTTCTTCGGGCAGAAGTTCAGGGTGCTGAAGGTGGACAAGACGCTGGTGGACTACTACACCAAACTGTCGGACTTCCATGCCCAGTTCCGCGATATAGGAACCAATTACAATCAAGTCGTGAAGGAATTGCGCATCCATTTTTCGGAGAAGAAGGCGATGGCGTTGCTCTACAAACTGGAGAAACATACCATCGATCTTGTGAAGTTGAGCCGGGAGATTGTGGAACTTTCAAGGGAAATGTATGCCAAGTGGGAACAACAGAATTTAAGAAGGTAGCCTGATTAATGAACGAAGTCCATCGGGCAATTTCATTGCCGACCATGTCATCATCGGACGACCTATGGGACTGTTTAAGGATGAAAACCGTCCGAAAGGGATAAAAATGTAAATAAAAAAATGAAGTAAGTGGAATAATTATCTACATTCTCTTGCTTCACTTTCATTTATTAATCTATAAATTTCATTGTCGTAATAATAACGTTTGCTTATAAAGCATAAAAATAGCCGTATTTGCTTGACCGACTAATTTATTTAGACTAAATTTGCATATACCAAATTTCATTTGATGATGGAACAACTTGCCACTCACCTGTGAACTCATGTAATGGTCAGGCTTCTGTTCTATTGTAATGGAAGACGTTTTGTCTCGACCCTTTTATTTCTTCCGATTGCAACATTACACGCTCTCCAAAGGCTATTCATCAGGCAACATCATAATGTTCTATAATTTCACGGTATTAAAAACAGCAAAAATATTTGGATACTTTGGATATTTGGGCTACCTTTGCAACGAAATAACGAAAGGATAGTTTTGTAATCCTCATCGGAAGGCATAGCCGGATAAGATGACTGGGTAAAACCAATCAACTTATCCGGTTTTTTCATGTATGACATTTAATTAACGACTGGGAGTATGAGCAAGGATATGAGCGGACGGAGAAAGTTTTAGTACGCTTTCAATAAAATAATCATAAATTGCAATGAAAAGAGACACTATCGATTTAAGTAAAGTAAATGTTTTTACGCTGTTCAGCAAGTATTTTTTCCCAACGTTACTGGGAATGCTCAGTATGTCTGCCGTAACCGCCATAGATGGCATATTCGTCGGGCACGGTGTAGGTAGTGATGGTATTGCAGCGATCAATATCTGTATTCCTATGCTAATGATTTTTACCGGAGTCGGGTTAATGGTAGGAGCCGGCTGCTCCGTTGTCGCATCCATTCAGTTGTCCAAAGGCAAATTAAAAGCGGCACGCCTGAACGTTACGCAGGCGATGTTGTTCGTAACAATCGTATCTGTAATTCCGTCCATGCTGATGATGATTTTTTCGGACGCGACAGCCCGCATGCTCGGTGCATCCGACTATCTGTTACCGATGGTAAAAGAGTATCTGTTGTGGTTTATTCCCTCATGGGTATTCCAAATATGGATTTCCGTATCGCTCTTTATTATCCGATTGGATGGTGCTCCGAAGTTGGCAATGCTATGCAGTCTGATTACCGCAATCGTCAATATCGTTCTTGATTGGCTGTTCATATTCCCGCTCGGCTGGGGTGTAATGGGCGCGGCATTCGCGTCGTCGCTTAGTCTGGCTGTCGGAGGCGTGATAGCAATCATCTACCTGGCGTTCCATGCCAGACAACTTCGGTTTCATCCGCTCAAAATGAGTGTGAAAAGTTTGAAACTGTCCATCCGCAATATCAGTTATCAATGTCGTATCGGTTCTTCCGCACTGCTGGGAGAGGCGACGTTGGCCGTCCTTATGTTTATCGGCAATCAAGTTTTCATGCGCTATTTGGGAGACAATGGCGTGGGAGCATTCGGAATTACCTGCTATTATATTCCATTTGTCTTCATGGTGGGAAATGCCATTGCGCAATCCGCACAACCGATAATCAGCTATAATTTTGGATTGGGCTACAAGAAACGGGTCGCCGATACGGAAAAAATTGCCTTGACGACTGCCATAGTCTGCGGTGTGATAGTAACTGCTGCATTCTCATTATGTCCGAAACTACTGGTCGGACTTTTTGTGGAAACCGATAATACGGCCGCAAGGCTTGCGATAGCCGGATTTCCCTATTTTTCGGTAGGATTCGTTTTTTTTATCGTCAATCTGTCCGCCGTGGGTTATTTCCAAAGCGTAGAACGTGTTAAGCCTGCAACCATATTTGCATTGTTTCGAGGATTCATCTTCCTTATTCCGAGCTTTTTGATTCTGCCGCAGATACTGGGTGCGACCGGAATTTGGCTCGCCATGCCTTTCTCAGAGATTTTGACTTGTGCTTGTATTGCTGCATTCTATCTGTTTTGCAAATGGAATGTGAAATGATGTACAGGAAAAAGAGAACCAGTCCAATGGCAGTACTGATTTTCCCCACTGCCATTGGCCCGGTTTTGCGGCAATAAGGCGCATCCCCTTTTCAAGCATGTTTGTTCCTAAAATCAGAAAGAGTCATTCCTGCGTTCCTTTTGAAAAATTGCCCCATGACAGATTGATCATAAAAATTAAATCTGTCAGCTATCTGTTGAAAAGACAGGGAGGTCGTGAGCAGAGTTTTTTTTATTAGAGCAATCACGTAATCATCTACCATCTGTTTCGGTGTGATCTTTATATTCCCCTTGACTATTTTATACAAATAACGCTCCGATATATTCAGTGTGCTGGCATAAAATTTCACATCACGATGTATCGTGTAATATTTGCGAATCAAACCGTAAAAACGATTCAGAATATTACTGTCCGTATTGGTTATCGAAGAAGAGGCATGTCGCTTTTCCGCAAAACTCCTGGTCTGTTCATACAGCTCGTATGTATAAGCCAGCAATAAATGAATCAGCATTTCTTTGTGATAAGCATGATTCTCATTCTGACATAAATGACATATACTTCCAAATAAAGAGTCAGCCACAACAAGGCTCTCTTCCGTATAGATATCGGGGACGCTCTGGTCGGTTATCATATATATGTTGCTGCTGATCCGGGCATATATCTCATTGCTCACTTTCATGGGAAATTGGCAATAAGTAACGCAAAAGTCATCCGAAACCTCCAACACCTGAAACAATGTAAACTCTTTTAGCATGAAATTGATATTGGCGCGAAATATATGCTTCTGCGAATCAATGACGATGACGGCCTGCCCTGATGTACACTTAAACATGGCGACCTCCGTAGTGAAGCGAATCTTCCCTATAAGTTCTTTCCAGTCGGTTTGTCCCACTTCCACGCCTAAACTTTCTTTGTGCCCCATTTTCATATTGATAATTTTGATAAGACAAAAATAAGCAAATAGTTCTGCATTTACACTATATTGACGTATTTTCTATTCAAACAGGAACTGAAAATCACTGTAACTTTGCGCTGTTTATAACTAAAACAATCATTTATGAGAATACGGAAAATTATTTCGATACACATCAGCCTACTTATTGCCTTGTGTATCTGCGGATGTAAAGGGCAGCAGTCCTTGGTTGTCATTTATGAGAATGGAAACATCTACACATGCGAAGACTCTTGTGTCCACGCCGAAGCAATGGCTGTTTCGGAAGGTAAAATACTATGCGTCGGTAAAAACCGGGACATGGAAAAGTACAAAAAGGGAAATGCGACTGTCATTGACCTTCATGGGAAAACCGTGCTTCCGGGGTTCATCGAAAGCCATGCACACCCGGCAGGCTTAGCTTTCATGAGCGCAGGTAATATCATGACCGTAAATGGCAAATCCACAAAAGATGAGATTATCCGACAACTGAAAAATTACCTTAAGGAACATCCTGATGCCACCCATATCTTAGGTATCGGATACGCACTGTCCAATTTGGGACTGCCTGACGGAGAGACTCCGACAGCGACCGATTTGGACGATGTCTCGGCAGATATACCGATATTGCTATATGACGACGGTTGCCACTCCGGATGGGTGAACTCCAAGGCACTGGCTCTTGCCGACATTACTGAAAACACACCGGACCCGTTGCCGGGAGCACACTACTACGTACGCTATCCCGGCACACGGAAGCCGACCGGCTATCTATGCGAAACCACAGTTCACACGACGGCCAATGCTTTGCCTTTCAATACGGTATCCAATGTGTCCGATCATCTCGACAAAGCACTGAAATATTACACCGAACTTGGATTTACGGGGATAGTCGATGCCGGCGATCTCCATAGCACCACTTATGACGCCGTAAAACAGTTGCGGGATCGGAATAAACTCAACATGTATTATCAACGAGGATATTGGGCAAGTCAGGCATTGTCGGTAGAAGACAATATCAAACGGCTCAAACAGCTGGATGAGGAGTATTCTGGCGGCAACTACTATTGCAATCTCTACAAAATGTTTATGGACGGCACGATAGACGCCGAATCTGGTGCCCTGATTAAGCCATACAGCAGTTCGGGGACAGTTGTGAACCCGTTTTTCGGCATGGAAGAATTGGTGGAACACGTTGCATCGTCTCTTCGGGCAGGCTACGGTGTTCATGTGCATTCCATAGGAGATAAAGCACAGCAATATATCCTTGATGCTTTTTATGCCGCCAAAGATATTAACCCAGACATCCCCCGCGTAATTGCACACAATCAGTTATTTGAGCCCAAGGGTATTGATAAATACCTGACGATGAAATCAAATTTATTCTGTCAGATCACACCGTCCCGTTGCTGTATGGATTCCTTACTTACCGCAGAAACATTCAAAAAGCTGGGCGGAGAACGGTTTCTCCGGCTGAATTTGTGGGGAAATTTAGCTCCCGAGGGTGTGCGCATCACATTGGGTTCGGATTACCCGGCAAACCTGTTTGAGGAAATGAACCCGTTCAGGCAGATTTACCATGCTGCCATGCTGCCCAATTTCCCTCCGAACAATGTCGGTTTAAGTGTACAAGACGGAGTAAAAGGATACACGATTTATGCGGCACAACAGATGGGTCTCTCGGATATAACGGGAAGTCTGAAAGCAGGCAAAAATGCGGATTTCATCATCATCGACCGTGACATATTCAAATGTAGCCTTGAAGATGTAAAAGATACAAAAGTATTGAATACCTATTTTCAAGGGGAATGTCATACGGCAATGAAGCCGTCATGCTGGAGAAATTGATAACGGAAACCGATAAGGAAATGCAGGCGGTTCGGGATGCGGCAAAAGAAAAAGACCTGCAAAAACTGAATGCCTTGACACACCACTTGCGAAGTTCATGGGAGATACTCCGTGCCGACCAGCCGTTAAGGGAACTATACAAATTGCTTTATAGCGATGGCACGCCTGACGATAAAACAATTGGAAATGCTATAAAAGCTGTGCTGAATAAGGGTTCGGAGATTATCCGGCTGGCAAAAGAAGAAAGGAAGAAATACAACAATGGATAAGACAAAAATCATCGTGGTGGAGGACAACATCGTGTATTGTGAGTTTGTCTGCAACCTGCTGGTGCGGGAGGGATTCCGCACCGTGCAGGCGTTCCACCTCTCGACCGCGAAGAAATATCTGCAACAGGCTGCAGACGGGGACATCGTTGTTTCCGACCTGCGTCTGCCCGACGGCAACGGCATCGACCTGTTGCGTTGGATGCGTAAGGAGGGCAGGATGCAACCGTTCATCATCATGACCGACTATGCCGAAGTACATACGGCAGTCGAAAGCATGAAACTCGGTTCGCTGGACTACATACCCAAGCAGCTTGTGGAAGACAGGCTCGTCCCTTTGCTACGGAACATATTGAAGGAACGGCACACCGGACGGAGCAGTATGCCCCTGTTCTTGCGTGACGGCTCGGCGTTCCAAGCCATCATGAAGCGGATAAGGCTGGTAGCTCCAACCGACATGAGCGTGCTGATATTCGGGGAGAACGGCACGGGCAAGGAGCATATCGCCCACCTGCTGCACGACAAGGGCAAGCGGGCAGGAAAGCCGTTCGTGGCTGTGGACTGCGGATCGCTCACCAAAGAGCTTGCACCGTCGGCTTTCTTCGGACACGTCAGAGGCGCGTTCACGGGTGCGGACAGCACAAAGAAAGGTTATTTCCATGAGGCGGAAGGCGGCACGCTGTTCTTGGACGAGGTGGGCAACCTCGCACCGGAAACCCAGCAGATGCTTCTGCGAGCCATACAGGAACGGAGATACCGTCCGGTAGGTGACAGAACTGACCGGAGTTTCAATGTCCGCATCATCGCCGCCACCAACGAGGATCTGGAGAAGGCGGTCCATGAAAAGCGTTTCCGGCAGGACTTGTTGTACCGTCTGCACGATTTCGAGATAACCGTCCCACCGTTGCGCGACTGTCAGGAGGACGTCATGCCGCTGGCTGAGTTCTTCCGTGAAATTGCGAACCGGGAACTGGAATGCGATGTCATCGGCTTTGACGGAGAAGCCCGCAAGACATTGCTGACCCATGCGTGGCCGGGCAATGTCCGCGAGCTTCGTCAGAAAATCATGGGCGCGGTGTTGCAGGCACAGACCGGTCTTGTCACGAAAGAGCATCTGGAACTTGCCGTTACGAAACCAACATCACCCATCAGCTTCGCCCTGCGCAGCGATGCGGAAGACAAGGAGCGTGTCTTACGCGCGTTGAAGCAGGCGAACGGGAACCGCAAGGTTGCCGCCGAACTGCTCGGAATAGGACGTACGACACTGTACAACAAACTGGAAGAATATGGATTGAAGTATAAATTTCAGCAACCATAGCCGGAATTAGCTGAAAATGGAAGTAACGATTAAACCTGTATATTCAACGAAAATAAAAACGTCCTGTGATAAAAATCATGGGGCGTTTTTATGTGTTTCCAATTTTTATTGTTAAATTTGTACCTAAAAACGTAACATATAAATGGAACTGAAAGACTTTATAAGTAATACCATTGAACAAATTTCATTAGGCATATTAGAGGCATCTGAAAAATGCAATCAGTATGGCGTTATTGTAAATCCAAACATTACAATTGGCGCAGAAGGAGATTTTTGTATTCCCCGGCAACCTGCACATGTTAATATCCAAAGACGAGTGCAATTAATAAATATGGATATTGCTGTTACTGTTATTGAGTCTGAAGAAGGAAAAATTGAAGGGAAATTAGGAATATCATTTCTGTCTCTTATACACATCTCCGAGCCCAC
>ENA-OZKN01000373-OZKN01000373.1-human-gut-metagenome-genome-assembly--contig:-NODE-373-length-23025-cov-5.906574_pt1 | contig 23025 bp, 20 predicted proteins | sample MGYA00244827_ERZ653766 | MGnify/ENA primary metagenome ERZ653766 (study PRJEB26926, sample SAMN06165281) | human gut metagenome | biome: ENVO:00009003; feature: ENVO:2100002; material: ENVO:00002003... | reverse complement strand
ATGCTGTGAGAAACCGCTTAAGGCCAAAGTCATAGCCGACGCTTTTACCTGTTCTGGCCAAGACTGCATTTTCTGCCGTCTCACAGACGAAATAAAGATAGAGATCCCCGAGTGCATCCCGTTTGATGGTGACGGTTTTGACCGTTCCCTCGATGCCGCGGCTTTTGAAATAGCGGTACTTTTGCGTACCGATTCGGACGGCATTTCCTTCCAGGAGCTTCCACCCTGCCTGCTTCAACGTATACGATTTATACTTTCTCACTTTCTTGAACGAGGGCGGCGCTGTGCGCACCTTTTGTTTCAGATTTCGGAAAAAGAGTTTGTAGGCACGGTCAATCCGCTGCGTGATGTCCTGCACCGCCTGTGCACCGATTTCTTTCAGGTAGGAAAACCGGGGGATCTTTTTGAGCTTCGTGAGATGTTTTTGCAGGGCATAGACGTTCAGCGATTTGTGATATAGACGATAATACCGTTTGTGCAGGGCAATACAGTGATTATAAATGAGACCTGCCGCATTGATTTGCCGGTGGAGCTTTCGGTTTCTCTTTGCCTTGTACAGCTTAAAGCAGAAGGTCTTCATTTTCTCACTTCCTTTGCGATGTTTTCTGATTCTCGATGTATTGCTTTACAATGCTCAGCGGCGCACCGCCAACCGTAGCGCAAAAATAGCTGTTTGTCCAAAGGGTGGGGAGCTTTGTCTTTAGCCAAGGAAATTCCTGCCTTAGAATACGTGACGTTTTCCCTTTGATGGTCTTTATGGCTTTATGGATCCCAAACTGCGGGTGTACTTCAAGCAGAAGATGTACATGATCCGGCATGATTTCCATTTCGCTACCTTATTTACTCTATAAAATTATCGTTCCAATGCAGCCTTTTTAGGCTTTGACGTTGTTTTAGTATTTTCTGTAGGTCGCCTAGTTTTAGAAATCTTTGTCCGGACAGCTGTTCTTGCCGTTTTACCGGCTTTTGCTTTTAAGCTTGTAATTACTCTTTTTTCTGCCTTAGCAAGTTCATTGGATTTCATTTTTTCAACAATATCAATGGAATCACGTTCTTTGCCGTTGGCAAAACAATTAATAATCTGTTTGTGGTTAAGATTTTCGCTTTGTATGCGGCGAATATCCGCTTTAAAAGCAATTTCAATTCCTTTATCACTCTTAAATTCCATATATCCATTCAGGAATTTTTTGGGATCTGACTCAAGGCCTTCATTTTTCCTGGCATCGGAAATTTTATCACAAAGACTTTTGGAAATAATAACCGTATTTTCAGCATACCTGGTCATATTCAAAATTTGAGTTTCCAGCGTTTTCATGGCTTTGTCCTGGGCTTTTGAAATAACCATCTGTGTATTAACATCTCTCATCTCTTTAGACTTAGAAATAATATCTTCCTTTTTAGGTATATCGATTTTTTTATACTGGTAATAATCAGTAGATTTTAAGGACTTGCCGGTTCTATTTGGATCATGCTTCAGATTATTTTCCATTGATTGAATTTCTTCTTTGCTTTTCCGCTGCCTTGTTAAAAACATGACCTTGTTTTTAACATAATTTTTAGCTAAAACAGCCGCATTAATATCATGGGACAATTTTTCCGGATTTTTTTTATAAGTTTCGGAAATGGTTGTTAAATAAGGTTTCATTGCAGGTGTTTCAAGGAATTTCCTGAATTGTACAGGGTTTCCGATTTCACGATTTAGAAGAGCTGTAGCCAATCCTTTTCTAAACTCTGAGCGGGCAGCTATTTCTTCGATGCTGTTTTCTCGTTTTTCGCTTTTTCCTTTTTCATCACGAAAATATTCCTGCCGAAGATTTTCCGTGTTGTTATTCATATCCATTGTATTTTTTACTGCATATCCGGTAACGGCTTCAAAAAATTGATCAATCGTTTTGTAATCGGCTCTTTCAGGCATAGGTTCGGGTTTATTGGTTCCTTTTCTTTCTGCTGCTTTAACTCCATTCTCATAAGCGTCTTTAATACGAGAAATAAGGTTCATGTTGAGTTTTAAGCGTTCGGAGTCTGTATACTGAAGATTCAATTTTTGTTCCGGTAAACCGGTGATGTCTTTTCCGTTAAAATAATGAACGGTTCGTCCCTTCAGAATTACATCATTATTGCCTTTTGTTTGTTCAAGCGAATAATTGACCGTGGGAATACCCTTAGCGTCCTTTGAGATATGCATACCGGCTTTTTGTGCTTGAGAAAACGTTACAAAACGTTGATCCGTCAGATCTTTGCCTTGGGCGAGAATTTCAATAACCTTTTTGTCATGGATTTCCTTTTGGGTAGTCGGATTATACAAAACACCTTTCAAATTCTCCAGATTTTCAGTGAATTGGCCCGGACCGTTTTCCAATTCATTAATGATAGAGTTAAATACATTGTTTTTTGTGCTTTTTGCACTTTCCGTTAAATCGTATTTTGTAGCCATAAAATAGCCTTTCTCCCGGTCACATTTTGCCGGGGAATAATGAATGGATGATATTGTGAATATCGGAATTTTTTAAGAAATAAGACATATATCCCTGTTCTACCCGTGTTAAAAACAGGGGATAGAGTACTTATTACTCTATGTCGTCCGATTCGGCATTAAGCAAAGAATCCGGATAAAGTTCTTCAGGCATATCTTCGGAAAGAGAAATACCTTCCGATTCGCAGATTGTATTGACTTCCTTTTTCTGCTCATCAGATAAATCTTCATAAGCAAGAATTTTTACATGATCGAAGTCAATCAAAAGATCTTTATCTTCCATGATGCACCTCCTTTCAAAAGGATTTATATATAAACAGGCATAGCCTGGAGTTGGAACTTACCTTTTAGATTTTAAAAATTCCTCTTCTTTCATGATTTTTTTACAACCATTGGAATATTCGCTACATCCGTAAAAATCACCATATTTACCACGCTTTTTAAGCATAAAGCCTTTTTTGCAATTCGGGCATTTTACGATTTTCGGTTTTCCTTTAATAGACGGGAAGCTGATTTTGCAGGAATCATTATTGCAAATATACTTTTCATCGAATGTGCCGGTGTCTTTGTTTTTAAAACGTTTAAAAAAAAGATATCCGGTATGGCATTTGGGGCAGGGGAAGTCTTTATTAATGATTTGAATATTACTCTCAACAATCCCCGTGACAAATTTAATGGTTTTGTCTATTAATTCTTGCTCTGTCTTTTTTCCTTCTTCAAGTTCTTTCAGTTCCAGTTCCATTTCAGCAGTATAATCTGCTTCCGTAAGGATTTTTGGTAAAAATTCAACAAGCTGTTTTCCTTTTTCTGTGGGATAAAGTGATTTTCCTTTTTTTAAAACATGTTTATCTACTTTGATAATCGTCTCTATAATATTTGCCCTCGTTGCCGGTGTGCCGATTCCTTTTATCTCGGCAAGTGTTTCATTTAATTCTTCATTCTCACTTTTTATATTTGCCATAGCGGCGATCAGGGTACCTTCCGTATATCGCTTTGGCGGCTGTGTCCGTTCCTCTTTTTTCTCCACCTTGGATACGTTTAGCCTTTCCCCGGGGGATAACTTTCCGGAAATAGAAGGAGTTTCTTTATCTTTTTCTGTTTTTTCCGGGTAATAAATGGTATATCCGGGGTCAATTATGTTTTTACAGATAAATTTGAATGGATAACCTTCAATTCTTCCGATAACCTCTGTTTTTTCATAAGTGTAAGGATTCATGAAAATCCCGGCATATTTTTTCGCAATCAGAAGATAAATTTTCTTTTCATCTTCTGATAAGCTGCTTAAAACAGGAACAACCTTTGTCGGAATAATCGCATGATGTGCAGTAATTTTTTTATCATTAAAGACGGGAGAATTATTCAAATTCGGGTTATTTTTAGCAATACAGGGGATTAGACCTAATTCAACAGCCAATTTTTCATTCATTAAAGAGGCAATTTCCAAAGCATCCTTTCTTTGGCTTTCCGGTAAGAATTGGCAATCACTTCGGGGGTAGGTTGTATATTTCAGTTCATACAAATGCTGCAAAATTTCCAGCGTTTTATTTGCGGAAAGTCCATAAGTTTTATCCGCATCGATCTGTAATGTGTTTAGAGAATACAGAACATTTACCTTTTCTTTTTTTGTTTCCACTTTTACATTATTGACAACAAATTGCTTCCCGGAGCAATTATTGACAATTTTGCTTGCATCAAGATCCAGTTTAATTTTTTCTGTTGATTCATAACCTGCTTTAAAATCTTTTCCGTTCACACTGACATACGCAAAGATGTTGAAATATGTTTCCGGTTTAAAATTTTCAATTTCCTTCTCCCGCTTTACGATTAAAGCAACGGTAGGGGCTTTTACACGTCCTACGGCCACCGTTCCTTCAATTCCGCCGTTATGCGCAGAATTGGTGAAATACCGGGTTAAATTTATCCCGATTAACCAATCTATGTTCTGTCTTGTCCGCCCAGCATAATATAATCCTTTAAATTTATCATTATTTTCCATTGACTCTAAAGCATTTTGAATAGATTCATCATCTAATGCATTCAAGAATAACCTTTTATTTATTTTTTCTTCTGTTTTTCCATCTGTGATTTCGTCACAGAGATTTTGGCCTTCTCTATCTACGTCCGCCGCATTTATGACAATGACGGCGTCTTCCAGCAATTTACAAATATGTTCATACTGCTGTTTTTTATCTTTAAACGGTTTTCGCATAAATTTTTTCGGCACCAACGGAAGGGGGGTATTCCACCAAGATTTCCAATTTTCTGTATAATCACCAGGTTCATATTCCATCAAAAGGTGTCCAATTGCCCAAGTAATGACAATATCCTTTTTTATACTGATAAAATGACCATTTTCCTTTGTAAATTTATTGCCGTGCCTAGAAAAGAAATCTGCTAAAGCAGCTGCTACGGCCGGTTTTTCGGCGATATATAACTGTTCCATAAAATCACGTCCTATCTAAATACAAATTAACGTTCAAAATCATCTTCATGTTTATAGATCCGAATGTTGGCACGACCATGAATGCTTGAATTTTTAATTTTTCCTATCCCTTGAAGCCGTTTCAACATTGATGGTAAGCGTACCGTTTTTAGAGACTTAAACGGATTCGGAGTATGTAAGGTAGAATGACGATTCTTGTGATTCAGCACAACACTTTCACTGTGGAAAAGAAGTTTTTCTAATTCTTTAGCATTCTTTTCTACGAAAATTCTCGTATTAGGAGACAAATGTCTACGCTGGGCATCTTTTTGAATAAATTTAAACTCTTTCCGTAAATCCTTGATTTTATCAGCGTACTCAAGCAGTGCTTTTTCTTTTCTTAACATCACCTCTTTCAGAATTTCCGGCGTTTTCTGTTCGGAAATAATCTTAGATCTTTTTGAAGCTAGTTCTTTGATCTTCAGATCAATTTCTTTCATGGTTCCGGCAGAATAATCTTCATTTTTCTTTAATTTTTCATAATGGTAAAGCAACGCTTCCACTTTTTGCAGATTATTATTTGTTTTTTCATTAATAATCTGTTTTAAGTAAAATTCCTCCCTTCTTGGAATTTCTGCCATAACTTTATCTTTAAAAGCAATCACTCTGAGAGTTACAGTGTCATTTAAGAGTTTTTGCTTAGATAACTGGTATTTTGCATATGAAAGAGCCTTTTTACAGGACTGTTTCAGTTCTGAAGAAATATTCCTTCGTTGAGCATCTTTTAAAATCTGTTGTTCCATCTTTTTAGCAAGACGTCTGTTTTCTTTCCATTTTTTTCGGGTAAATTGGCTTAACTTACGAGCCTTAAGTAACAATTCCGGCGTGCGGTACTGCTTGCGAATAAACTCCATTTTCTCTTTAAGAGTTTCGATTTTTTTATCATAAAATATAGGATCCTTACCTTGCTTGATAGTATATTTTCTGAAGCTTTCCTGGCTCCTAAGTTGCTCTTTGAGTTTAGATAGCTGCATACCGCTTTCATTGTCAATCAACTTTTCAACTAAAGCTTTTTCCGTTTGAGGGATAATTTTTTGATATTCTTTATAGAAATTCTTTTGTCTGTTTTTAATAGTTTCTTCAATCCATTTCAAACGGCTTTCTTCAAACCGGGAACCGGAACGGCGCAAACGGATAGCATCAATCTTTTCATCTGCATCTTTTAATATTTTTTTCAGACGCTCAGCAATCTCTGGATGTAAATATTTTCGTTTTAGATCCTTTTCCAGCCGTTTTTTAAGAGAAATTAATTCATTCACTCGCAGCAGTCGATCTTTGCGAGCTTCACGCAAAATCTTCTTTGCCATATTTTCACATTCAGGCATTTTTTCTTTTACAAGTTGATTGATTAAATGCTCAATTTCTTTGACTCTTTCTCTAATTGCATAGACTTTTCGGTAATCATAAGAAGAAATTGATTCTTTCTCCTGGAGAAGATCATATTGTTCATTTTTCAGTTTGTGTAAAGAACCATCGGTCATTTTATCTATGACTTCTGATAGAGCATGCTCCCAATTCTTGTCTTGTTCATCTCGCAGTAGATGTTCAAAGGATTCAGCTTTCTTTAAAATAGCATCATTTAATAAATCCTCATACATAGAATCGGAAGGCCGTTCTTTTTCCGATACATTATAGCGATTTAGCCGCTTAAGACTTTGTAAATATTCCTGAATAGCAGCAGAATGTTTTTCTTTAAAAGCTTTATCAATTCCGGTAGCCTCAAGACGAGATTCATAACTTGTAGAAACTTCTGTCAATTCAAAAATTTCCTTCTGGACAGATTCATATTCATTATGAATTCGTTCTTTTTCTTCAGAACTTACATTTTTAGCAATTAAAACATTGATTTTTTCCTCAATTTCTTTAATTTGCTGATCAATAAGATCTGGATCTTTTCCTTCTCGAAGATAATATTTCTTCAAACTTTTCCGACTATCCAATTTTCTTAAAAGTTGTCTACATTCTCCATTGGAAATTTTATCTGCATGGTTAAAAAGAAGGGTCTTTTCCTTCTTCTTTTTTAGTTCATTAATTCGCCGTTCCATCTCCTGAATGGAATAAACAGCTATCGCACATTCCTTGATTTTTTCAGCAATAGATGCTTCCATTAAACCTTTTATCTGTTTTTTGTAAATGATGTCATTTAAAGCAGCTTCATATTTTTTTGTGAGATAGTAATTTCCTTTTCCGGAAGAGTTTTCTTTTAATTTTTCCTTTTCTTTTTCCAGTTGTTCCAGCTCCATTTCATTAAGAATATTGGAAATACCGGAGCGGGTAGGGGAGAACTTTTTCAGCATTTTCAGCTCGTTGATTTTGTTTTCGATAGCATGTAATTTATCAATTTCATTTGGTTCCAGTAAATTGGATTTTACTTCATTTAAAGACTCTTCTTTGATTTCTTTTTCAAATTCTTGAATAATTCGTTCTCTAACTTCCGGATCAGGAACATCATCAAGATCTTTTACATTTCTCCAGCCCATTTTGATTTTTTCCTGGATAATTTTTTGATTTTTTTTGAATTTAGCCGCAGATAATCTGAATGGTTTAGGTCTATTTAAACTTTCTGCTGTCAAGATATCACCTTCAGAAAGAGCTTCTTTTCGTTCTGCTTTTAAAGACTTTTCTGTAACCTTTTTGTCTATTCCATGTTTTTTATAAAAGGCGTTGATTCTATCAGCAAGATTTTTTCTTGTCTGTCGATATACTCTTGGATTTTTAGCACTATAATCTCTTGTCCGATAAGCACCGCCATATTCTTTTCCCGCTTTACTAACACCATGCATTTTATAGTAGTTTTCTTTGTCCAAATTAGCAGAACGTTCATTATTTACTCGGTCGGCAAAAATTAAATGGACGTGGGGATTTTCCTTTTCATGAACCGTTGAAGTTTTTTTATGAATAGCAAAGGTGTAGGGGAGATCTTTAAAATTTTCTTCTAAATACTCTTTGGTAAAATCAATCATTTCCTTATCTGTCATTTCATTCGGCAACGCGAAGCGGTATTTCCGAACGGAACAATTTTTTTCACCCCTTTTGCCTTCTTTAAAATCTGCATTCACTTGGTCTTCTTGAGCTTTTGTGGTTTCCCAATAGTCTTTTCCAGTTTTTGCCCATTTCGGCAAGTTCCCGCTTTCAGAATAGAGTAAATCTTTCATTTTCTTGTAGTTTTCTTCCCTGCTTATGTAATTGAAATGTTTCACTATAGCAGGGGAATGTAATCTTGCAATATTTGCTGAAAAAAAGCTCATTATACTTTCCTTTATTGTGTTTATCCTGTTTGCGGTACGCAAACGATGTCTTTTGAGAGCCGGCACGGCGAAAGCTCCATGCAATGGGGGGCCCGCTGCACGGAACACATGTTATTTATGATGGAATCATGAGAACATGCGTTCCGTGCGTCAGTGGGCACTTCCTATTTTTTTATATACTTTCTTCTTTTTCCTATCTTCTATTTTTCCTGTATTTATCGTATACTTCTTGATAGAAAGAAATTTTAATCCTCGAGAATAAAAATTAAAATTTCTAAACTGATGTTATCACCATTGTTTTTATTTGTCAAAGTATCAAAAAAGGAAGGGAGTGCCTTATGTCAAAAGAATCAAAAATCAGCTATGCCGGAGGTGACGATGAAGGGATAAAAACTTATGCCGGAGTTTTTTCTATGAAAGATCGGCAAATAGTTAAATGGCAAAGAGTTGCTTATCTTGCCATCGCATCCACTTTGGTTTCTGTCCTTTGTGTCACTTATATCGGGACAAAAAGCACATTTATTCCTTATGTTATCCATGTTGATGAGAAAACGGGGTATGTTCAAAGTCTTGGGGCTTTGACAGAAAAAAATGCAAAAATAACTGATGCTGAAGTCAATTACTTTTTATCAAGATTTGTTGAAGGAATGAGAAATATCCCAACGGATTCTGCCGTTTTACAAACGAATGTAAATAGAGCAGTGAAATTTCTGACTCCTGAAGCGGCAAATAAATATAAAAATTTGTATTTAAATTCTTTTACTGGTGAAATCGGAACCGTAGTCTCCCGTGTCACAGTTCTTTCTTGTCTCCCGGTTGCGGGACAGAAAGACGTTTATAGCGTTCGCTGGAAAGAAACGAAAACGGCCGGAACCGGATCCGTTTCTCATGACTATTATTATTCAGGTAATTTCTCTATAAAGAGTAAACCTATTTATGACAAAGAAGAATTGGCATTAAATCCAATCGGCTTATTTATTACGGACTTTTCTATTTCAGAAGAAAAGGAGACAAAGTGATGAATACGAAAAAGATTGTACTAAGTTTTGCCATTTCTTCTTTTTTATCATGTGGATCGGTAATGGCAAATGATTATTCCGGAACAGGATTAATTAATGAGCCGATAGCTGTTCAAGGAACCGCAACTATATATGAATTTAACCCGGTAAATCAATTTGTTGTCAACACCCGTTTAGGGTACGTGACGGACATTGAACTTAGACCAGGCGAAGAAGTCCAAAAGATTGCAGCGGGGAACACCCTGCAATGGTCTGTTGAAAAGGATACAGTAGCTGATGTTACTCATGTTTACATTAAACCTTTATCCGATTCTGCAACAAACGTAATCATTAACACATCACAAAGAAGTTACAGATTGATTGTTACTTCTTTGAATGGCTGGATGAATTACATTATTAAATGGAATTACCCGAAAGAAGAGGAAGCAGAAAGAAGAGCCGCTATTCTGAAACGAACTAAAGAGTTCCAAGAAAGAATGGATCTTTCTGTCAAGGCCGCTGAAAAAGCGAAGGCTTTAAACAAACAATATAAAGTAAAGAAAAATAAGAATGTAGTTTCTAAATACATTCCGCTTTCTGTCTTTGATGACGGTAGAAAAACGTACATAGAAATTGCTCCAGGTAATACACAAAACATGCCTGTCGTTTTCTATTTTGATGAGTTTGATAAATCTAAGTTACAGATGGTCAATTATCGCTTAAAAGGAAATTTCATGGAAATTGACAGAGTAATGGATCATATTAAATTAGTTTTTTCTCAGAAATCTTACATGATTTTTGAGAGGACAAATGAAGACAATAAAATCCCGTCAATAAAAGAAATTCCTTTGAACAAAACTTCTGTACAAGAATTAGCGACACAAAGTGTAAATGCAGGTGCAAAACAGAAAAAAGATGTAGATCTGCATGAACAGGCTCCTATTTCATTGAAAGAAAAGATGAAAGCAATAATGGAAAAGAAACAGCTTGAATTGCTCAAAGCGTCTAACTCTCAAAACGAGGATCCGTTAAATCGGATAGCAGATATTCTGGAATCCGATTCAGATGTAGAAACAACGCCAGGGGGTGACACAAAATGAATTTCATGAACAGATTTAAAAAGCCTGTAGACGATGTAGAAAATAATGTTCCTGAAGAAGAACACATTGATATTAGTGTTAAACCGGAACCGGCAAAAAGGATTAACAAATTGGTTGTTTATGGCGTTGGTCTTTTTGCAATTATCGCTATCGGGATTGCATTATCTCCAGGAAGTGATAACGCAAAGAATAAACCCAAACAAGAAGTCTCTTCTACGAATGAAATCTTTACGGAAAATAAATTAAAAGAAGCAGAAAATAAAAATAAAACCTTAAATAATAAAGCGGCGAAAAACGGATCATCCAGTCATTCCGAAGATCCATATAACGACAAAATTCCGCCGGGATTTGAAAAAGACGAACGAGGAAATTTAAGAAAAATTTCTTCCGAAAGACAAACTGCACAAACTGCAGTTTCACAGTCCGCTCCTGCTCCTATTACCCCATATGAAAAGTATGTTGATGAATCTAAAAAGGCTTATTACAAGCGGCAGCTGGATGAAGAGCAGAACAATTATAAAGAAGGAAAGCAAGCACAGAAAAGTGACATTTTCTTTAATTTAGATGATCATAAAAAACAAGCCGTCCGTTCAAAAGAATATTCTTCTCCCGAAACAGCTGCTAATCGTTATTACAATGACGGTGTTTTTCCTGATAAAAACGTTGACCATTTTGATGATGATTACATTCAAGTTATTGGACGAAAGGGGGAGTAGGTATGTTTAAAAAAGTTATTTTAGCAAGTCTCGTTATTTTATCTCCTTTTGCTTATACAACAGCCGCATATTCTTCCGGGAAAACGTATAACGAGCTTGTTAATTCTTCAGAAGTGCTGCAAGCAGGAACAGTGATTCCGTCAACACTTTTAACTCCTGTCATCTCCGATAATATGACAACAACAATTATTGCCGTTGTCCGGCAGGATGTCTTTGATTCAGTCACCGGAGAAAATTTATTAATTCCGGCCGGCTCAAAATTAATCGGAGATCCGATGACAATGAACGGCCGTCGCATTGATATTTCTTTTAATCGGATTATTTTCCCCAATGGGCATTCTATCGATTTGCCGGATTATAGGGCAATTGACGGTATTGGTTATTCCGGACTGAAAGATAAATTTACCAGGCACACTTGGCTTAAGACAAGAAGCATCCTCACCGGTGCCATTGTAGCCGGGCTTGCAGACGGACTGACATTTAATAAATCTGATAGGTCTGACAAGAACGATTCAGAAAGTGCCGGAACAGAAGCTAAAAAAGCTGCTATTGCTGAAATAATGAACGGCATCAATGATATGGTTCGTGAATCAAATCAGGAATTAAAACCTACCGGAACGGTTCGGGAAGGATATCAATTTAATGTAATTTTAAATACAGATATCCGGATCCGCCCGTATGTCAATAATTAACTGAACAGAAAGCCTCGACTTCATGCCGGGGCGCAATATCCCCAGCTTTAGCTGTAGGGAGTATTTTAATAACCATTGAGGGGGTTATGAACTTATACGGATCAAAAGCCCGCAAACGCCAAATTTTACGAAGATTTAAGTGCGAATATTGCGGAAAGATTGTGAATATTACAAAACCTTTGGACAAAAGAGAACATTTTTGTTCTTACACCTGCTCTGTTCTATACAAAAAAGAACACGCTAAAAAGATTTGAAAAAGGGACTTCCTGATGAAAAATGCAATTATATATTTTTTTACATTTCTTCTCATCAATTATATTTCCTGCTATTACGCTTTTGCGAATATAGCTAAGAAAATAGGCTTTCAGCTTTCTGCTGAAGCCTACATTCCGTATTACTTTATCATTTTATATTACCGTTTTCATGAAGCAGCTCCCTCTATTTTTAAAGGGGCTATGGGTATCTGCTATGTTGGTTTGATTCTCTCTGTTCTTATTATCCTCGGCATGAAATGGATACTTGATGGATCCGAAACCCTGACATCAAGAGGAACAGCTGCATGGGCTACCGTTTCAGAAATAAGAAAGAAGAAACTGCTCTCTAAAACAGATAATACGAATGATGGCGTGATTGTCGGTGCCTGGGATTTCGGAATGCATTACGAAAAACGCCTGAAACTTGCTGAATTTCTTTCAAACTTGACGTTAAAGAAGATAAACAAATGGTTTTTCATGCGGTTAATTCCCGGACATCGGGAATATATTGTAGATAATGAAAAAACGCATATTCTTATGTGTGCTCCGTCCCGATCAGGCAAGGGCATCGGTGTTGTTATCCCAACCTGTCTAAATTGGCGGGAATCTATGGTTGTCGCTGATCCAAAGGGGGAAAATATCGATACTTGCGGCGCATATCTTGAAAAAGTTTTAGGCCACAAAGTTATTAAATTCGATCCGGCTGAAGCAGGAAACTTTTACCGCTGGAATCCTATCAATGAAATACGCTGGGGAACGCCCAACGAGGGACGGGACGTCTCCGGATTAGTTCATTCTCTGGTGGGAAGCGGCGAAGGCAGCGAAGCGCATTGGCTTGAAAATGCAAAAGATTTAATCATCGGGGCAATTACACATCTTAAATACAAAGATACCGTATATAATACGGTCCACGATTATCATCCCGGAGATTCTAAGTTTAAAGAGACCTGTATGTATGATATTTACCAATTTTTGTCTGCCGGAATGACAGCAGACGATGATGAAGAAGATGCTGAAGATCCGACTGCTCCTACAGGATTTAGAAAAGTCTTAAAAGAAGAGCTTTTTGGAATCCCGGAAAGGCCCGACAAAGGAATTGCCGGGAAGCCCGGTATCCAACATTTCCCTGACAATGGCGCTGTATTTGAGGTGCCTAATCCTTACGGAACTTCAAAAGACGCTTTTATCAAAATCCGTGTAACGCCTGCTCAAGCAACCACCGTTACTCATTTTTCCATGGAAGCCATGAAAACGCCACATCTTCACCCGGTTGTTGTAACTAAATTTAATTCATTCATCGGAAAACCGGCGAATGAAGCAGGAAGTGTTTTATCTACAGCAATTACCGCTTTAATGATTTTTGCGGAAAAGACAATTATAGATAATACAATCACAAGCGATTTCTATTTAAGAGACATCAGAAATTCCGATGTTCCGGTAGATCTGTTTCTCGTAACACCACCATCGGATCTGGCTCGTGTCGGGAAATTATTCCGTTTAATTATTGAGTTTATGGTTATCCGTTCTACGGAAAAACTGGCCGGCGATAAATTCCGCTGTCTATTTTTGATCGATGAATTTCCGGCGTTTGGAAAAATGGAAAATCTTGTCCGTGAATTAGGGTACATTGCCGGGTACGGTCTGAAGACTTTAATTATAATTCAGGGCTTAGAACAAATTGACAATATCTATAAATCGCAAGAACTTTTGACAAACTGTCAGACGCAAGTCTTTTTCGGGCCTAATGACAATAAAACAAGAGAGTACGTATCTAAAACACTCGGAAAAAAGACAATTCGCTTAAAACAACGCTCACAGGCAGCAGGATTTTTTTCAAAGCGAAATTATACATATCTGGAACAGGAGCGAGCGTTACTGCTGCCTGATGAAACCTCAAGTTTTTTATGGGATAAATCCGCCATGCTGATTGAAGGCTTACGGATCTTGTCCCCTAAAAATAAATTCTTCCTGATGAAGGACATGACCGATAAAATTGACAAAGGCCATGCTTTGGATCCCCGGCATGAAGTCGGATTGCGCCCTAAAGAAAGGTGGTGAAAATATGGCAAAAAAAATGGATTTTCTTGGCAAATTAAAAGCGTTGGAAAAGGATTTTGAAAATGTTCAGAAAATGCGTGAAGAAGCCTCAAGATTAGCAAAAAAGGCAACAGAAGAAGAGCAAAAGCTAAGTTATCGACAGTATAAAGCATTGAGTCTTGAGCTGGTAGCCAATGATATTGATCCTTCAGATCTTCAATTTATAGTTGATGCCTGCGTTTACTACAAGAATCTGAACAAACAAGGACAGCCGTTACCGGCAGATGAAGAAAAATGATGGACAGTACCTTTGAGAGACACTTAGCCATGCTCCGGACAGCTCTAGGACAAGAAATCCAGCAGTTGATTGATGATGATTCTATCACCGAAGTTTACATCAATTCTGATTATATAGTTCGTGTAGATTCATCTTCCGGAAGGCGTAAAACGGATATTACATTATCTCCAGAAACGGTTAAGCGTATCTGTGAAATCGTGGCTGGTATGAATGATCAGATTATCAATGAAGATCATCCGATGCTTGGAGTAGAAATACAGCCACTCAAAATTCGTGTACAGATTGAGTACCCCCCCTGTTCTCCGCGGCCAACCTTTTTCTTTAGGAAAAAGCCACGCAAAATCTTCACGTTAGAGGATTATATAAAACAAGGGGCATTATCCCTGCATTATTACAATGCCATTCTTGATTGTATTAAACAATCAAGAAATGTTATCGTTTGCGGCGCTACCGGTTCCGGAAAAACAACCTTCTTAAATGCGATTCTGAAAAAACTTTCAGAATTAAACCCGGATCATCGATTATGCATATTAGAAGATTTGCCGGAATTACAATGCAGTTCCGACGACGTGCAGTATTTAACAACGTCCGGTAACAAAGTAACCTCTATTACTATGCAAGATTTGGTATTTGCATGCATGAGGCTTTCGCCAACAAGAATTATCATTGGCGAAGTAAGGGATTTATCCGCTTACGATGTCTTAAAGGCATGGAATACGGGGCATCCCGGCGGATTTTGTACAATCCATGCCGATGGCTGTGAAGATTGCCTTACCCGTCTTGAATTATTGATTAAAGAAGCTGTTTCATCTAATAATTCAACTTCAGATATTCAGCGGTTAATCGGTTCTACTATCGGAAATATTATTTCTATTCAAAAGAAAGCATGTGACGGAAAATCCTTCCGTTTGGTCGATGACATGATTTCGATTGAAGGGTTCGATTTACAGAAGAATTGTTATTTATTTTCAAAAGTTTAATTTAGAGAAAGAGGGAATCTTATTATGAAATTTATCTCATCCGGATGGGAAAAGTTTTCAAACCTTCGGTTATCACGGGTCTTCGCAACGGTTTTTACCGTTTGTTCAAGTTTTATTTCTATGCAACTTGTTGACGCCAGAAATTGGCCGTGGACAAATCTTTTATCTGAAATTCGAGATGAATTGACCGGCCCGCTTCCAACAACCCTTGGAATTTTAGGAATTGTCATCGCAGCCGTTGGGCTTTTCACAGGAAATGCTGGTGATGGTGTTCGTCGAATTCTTGTTATTATTTTGGCAATCTCGATGTGTATTTTCGCACCGACATTTGTCCAGATGATTGTAGACAGCGCCGGAGGCTAATCCTGACTATCAACCCATTTAGAGGTTGATAGAAAATAACATTTAATAATATTAAATGTTATAAAATATTGCTTTTTAATGGTAAGTGTTATTTTTTATCAGCCTCTTTTATTTTTTCTAGGAGAATCCCAATGCGTGCAAAAGTTTTTAAATCATTGACTAAGCCTGTTTTCTGGGGTGGTCTTCCCCGTGAATTATTCATTTTTCTTTTTATGTTTGGATTATTGTCCATTATGATTTTTCATAGTTTAAAAGCTCTTTTCCCGCTTTTCATTATTTACGCTTTTCTTGCCGGAATAGCAAAAATCGATCATCGCATCTTTTCTATTCTTCGGGAATCCTTCCGTTTTAAATCCCATTATTTCTAAGGCGGTGTCCGTATGAGTAAAAAATTACCTGTTTTTTCCGATGTTGTTACGTGGGATGCCCTCACGGACAACAATGTTGTTTTTAATAACAACGGCACGTTTCAAAAAACCTATCTTTTCCGCGGGAAAGACGGTTCTAACATGACAGAAGATATGGTTAATGCTTATTATGTCGGGTTGAATAATATCTTTCTCCGACTAAAAGCAAATTATTATATTTTTATTGAACAAGCAAAAAGAGAAACTGGTGATGTGATCCAAAGTCATTTTTCTGATTCTCTTTTAAGCGATTTTCAAAAAAACAGAGAGGAAAACCTGACCAAAAATAAGGTTTTTCAAAATGATTTCTATTTGACAATCTGTTACCGCTGGCCGTCAGAAGCGCTGCAGCGTGCCGCAAGGGTGATTGATAAATCAAATAAAGAGGTTCTTTCTGAAGCAAAATCAGCAATTAAAGAATTTATCAATGTTTTTAATCCCATCCAGTCCGGACTGGATGAAATTTATAAGGATCAGCGTGAAACGAGCTTTCATTTTCATGAACTAGAACGGAAATTTCTTGACGAATGTGAATTGATTACCAAAGGATTAAGTGATTATTTCGTAGAAATTCATCCTTGTAATCAGGAAGAAACTTTAACTTATCTTCACGATTGTATTTCTGATCAACATGTGTCAGTTAAAGCAAACGTCCGATCAAATATAACAGAACGTTTAAAAGATTGTGTTTTTTTAGGCGGCCGTTACCCAAAACTTGGCGAAAAATATATCGGAATCGTCGGGATCAAAGACATGCCCGCAGACACCATGGATTTTTTCCTCAACCGTTTAAATTCTCTTTCCATAGAGTATCGGTTTTCAGTCCGTTACATCGCCTTGGACAAAGATCAAGCGGTAAATGAGCTGAAAAAGATTATAGCGCAGCATAGACAGCGTGAGAAAACAATTTTAACCATTTTAATGGAGTCTCTTAGAAATATAGACTCCGGCAAAGTAGACAGAGACGCAGTATTAGACACAGAAGATGCCGAACAAGCATATGAGCTTTTATCACGAGATGAAATAGGATTCGGTTATTTATCTTTTGAAATCGTCATTTTGGATAAAGATTTCAAGCGACTGGAAGAAAATTTATCTGAAATCAGAACAATTGTTAATGACCTGGGATTCGTTGCCACCATTGAAAAAGATAATGCTACTGCTGCATGGCTCTCTACGATTCCGTCAAATTACGAAAATAATGTAAGGCGTTATCTGGTCAACTCTACTAATTTCTGTAACATAGCTCCTATGGGTGCTTATTGGGAAGGTCAAAAAAAAAATAAGCCCTTTGAAGATTTAGCTAAAACAGTCCACCGGGACGGCCTTAATTTTGTGGTGGATCCGTTGATACAATGCATAACCCCGGAACATTTACCATTTTTCTTAAATCTTCATATCGGCGATGTCGGGCATACACTTATTGTCGGACCGACAGGCAGCGGTAAATCGGTTCTTCTGAATGCAATTTCCGCCAATTTTAAAAAATATCCGAATTGCAAGGTTTTTGTTTTTGATAAATCCGCATCATCAAGAGTTCTTACGAAAGCAATAGGCGGCAATTTTTATAACCTGCTTGTAGATAATCAATCCATTTCTTTTCAACCTTTAGCCCATATTAACGATTCCGTTGAAAAAACTTGGGTTTTAGAGTGGCTTGTAAATTACCTGGAAGCGTCCAATGTAAAAATTACACCGATTCATAGAAACACAATCCTTAACGCATTAAACAGCGTTTCTACCGCTCCGGAAAGTGAACGCACAATCACCGCTTTAATCACAATGCTGCAAGATGAAGAGATAAGAAATTCCTTAAGAGACTTGTCTTTAAAAGGGTCTTACGGTTCTCTCTTCGATTCCAACGTTGACCATTTTGGTACCGGAAACTGGCAAGTTTTTGAAATGGAAAAACTGATGGAAAATAACCGGATTGTTGCTCCCACATTAGATTATCTCTTTCACCGAATTGAAAGCCAGTTAGACGGTTCCCCTGCCCTGATGATTCTTGATGAATGCTGGCTTTTCCTCAGAAATGATGCGTTCCGTGCAAAAATTGTGGAATATTTGAAAGATCTTCGTAAAAAGAATTGCGCTGTAGTGATGGCCACACAAAATCTCTCTGATATGGATGAACAGCTGATTCCGATTGTAGATTCTAACTGTTTAACAAAAATATTCCTGCCAAATACTTCAATTAATGATATGACCTATAAAATGTATCAACGTTTTGACTTAAATGACACGGAAATAGAGATTTTAAGAAGCATGAAGCCCAAACGGCAGTATTTTTATAAATCTGATTCCGGGACAAGAATTTTTGACCTGTCTCTTTCCCCTTTAGAGCTTGCGTTCCTCGGCGCAACATCGAAAGAAGATCAATTAAATGTTTCTAAATTAGAATCCCTTTCTCCGGCAGAATTTACTGAAAAGTGGAAGGCATTAAAAAATGTAGGAGGTATATCATGATTTCTAAAAAACAAAAGAAATTTCTGATTATCGGATTCACTATTTGCGCTTTACTCGGCAGCGGATATACGGCTTCGGCGGTTTACCCTGTCCACGATTCAAGAGTTTACGCTCAAATTGTTGCTCAAATTAAGAAAGTGACAGAACAGATTAATACAATTAAGCAGCAGATTGCTCTTCAAAAACAGCATTTATATGACCTGGGCTGGGGTAAAATCAGCCCAATTATCAAAGATATTCAGCAGCATCGGGACGAATACGCAAAACTTCGGGGAAGTGTTTCCGGAATTTTGTCCGGCGCAAAAGACGTACAAAAATCTTTTAAAGAGACGTTCCGTGATTTTGATGATTTTAATGTCAAAACGGAAAGCTTTTCATCTTTGAAAGCCAGGATGGAATACAACCGACAAAAAATAAGTAAATTAGACCGGGAAACCGTTCTTTTGATTAATCACAAGCAAAAAGAACTTGACGCATCTCAAAAGAGAATTTTAAAGCTCACAGAAGAGCTGAAGACAGCGAAAGGTTCTAAAGACCTAGGTCAGATCCAAGCACTAATTGACGCTGAAACAGTTTATAGCCAGAATCTTTCTAACGACATTGATTCATTGAATACGAAACTTGCCGTTATCCGAAACGAAACAAATAAATTGGAACATGATGCAGCAGATAAGGCTAATGAATTATTAGCGAATGATTTTGGCTCCGCCGCAAAACAGATGCGTGAAATCGCTGATAAAGAATCCGGTGTAACTACACTGACACCAAAATTTGACGCTCTCGTCGATGAAACGAAGTGGAAATGATAACTGTATTTTGAAATAATAACTGTAATTCCAGTATTTGTTTCAAGGAGGTTTTAAAATGAAAAATTTAAGAAAGTTAATTGCCCTATCTGCTTGTGGTCTGTCGCTTTTCGTTCTTTCCGGATGCGGAGCCTTAACGCCCAAAGATATGGAAGGCGCTTATCAAAATGATAAGATCACTTATTATCTCTATCACAAGGGAACAACTGAATTGCCTAATAAAGATAAATTAGAAGAATTTGACGTATATAAAACAACCCCGGAAAGTAATTATAAAGGGAAACAATATTATGATTCTGCCCCAAAAATTATCGTAGATAAAGAGCAGAATATCTGTGATATCGGTTTGATAGGGAATAAAATCATCCTTGGGAAAATCGAGAAAGATAAATTAACTCTGAATAAAGATGTTATGGGCTTTAGCGCGAGTCTATCCAAAGGAGAATATAAAAAGACGAATGAAAAATTACCTACTGATGAGGCATTAGAATATACAAGCAGCAAAGCAAAGCTAGAAAAAAGAAAAGATGAGCATCCGGAAGATTACAAACCCACAACCACCTTATCCTCAAAATTTGATTCCCTCGTCGATGAAACAAAATGGAGATAAATCATGACAGAAAGCGGCCTCACCCTTCTAAAAAACATCGGAGATAAGATTGAAACCAGTACTTATAATGGCATTCTCAATCTGCAGGATCCTTTACTCCTGCTTCTTATTACGCTTGCTATCATCGGAGTATGTTCGGAATTTGATATGTTCTTTAATTCAACCTGGAATTGGGGAAATATTTTTACAAAAATCATTCATATCGGTTTCCTGGCGTTTTTAATCAAAAACTGGGATAACTTGTTGAAAATTGTAAAAAATTCCGGGCAAACACTCGGTATGGCTGCCGGTGGTGTAGATGTGACTTTTACGCCGACGTACTTACTTGCTTCAACTTGTAGCAAGGTATATCTGGCATTTGAAAATTTATGGAAAAATTTTCCCGGCGTCATGTCAGGAACAATCATGGTGCATATTCTGGCAACAATTGCCCTGTGCGTTGCACTGTTAGCACTTTTTCGGATTGCTTTCGTTATTTTCATGGCAAACGCAGAATTTCTTATTTTAGGGTCTTTATCAATGGTTTTGCTTCCGTTTGGGGTTACCCGGTGGACATCTTCTATCTGTGAAAAAACATGGGGCATTCTTCTCACTTGTGCTGTTAAGTTAATGGTCGCCGTCTTCATGGTGTGTCTAGTCGGTAATGAAATAGATGACGCATTCAATGTATCGAGCAGTATTACGAATGAAACCGTTTCCGGTTTTATTACTTCCGCCTGCTGCTTACTATTTTTATCTTACCTAACGGCACAGGCTGTAGAATTTGCCGGTGCTATGACAACAGGCGCTGCTTTTGCCACTAATAGCATTGTCCATTCCCCTGCTGCTGCTGTCGGAGCAGCGGGTACTGCTGCAAGCGTAGCAAGAGGGACGGGTATTGTCTTTGCCGGACGTACGGCTGCAAGAGGAACAGTAGCAGCAGGGCGTTATATAGGAAAAAGAATTAAAGGCTGGTGGGAAAAATGACAGCTAAAAAGAGCGGAGTTTTAAAAGAATTACTATTCATTTCCCTTTTATTTATTTCTGCTCTTTTTGTCATGCCTTCGGTTTCCGCCGCCGGGCTCGCCGGGCCGGTTACTTCTCCTTATGGTTACCGTATACACCCGATAGACGGGCAAATGCACTGCCATAGTGGCATAGATATAGGACTGGAAACCGGAACTGCCGTTCCGTCCTGTTCCGATGGCGTTGTACTTTACGCTGTCGAAAGTTATAACAATGGTTACGGACATCTTATAGATATCGAAATGCCGGACGGGCATGTTGCAAGATATGCCCACCTTTCGGATATTTATGTTTCTGCCGGAGATCATGTAAGCCAAGGAGATATTATTGCTTCATCAGGGAGTACAGGACACTCAACAGGTCCTCATTTACACTTTGAAGTTGATGAAGTAGAAGATGGTCCGCATATGGATCCTACTCCTTACGCCTTAGCAGCCGGCTGGGAGTTAAACGGCGATCCAACAAGCAATATTATTGTTGAAGCCGGAAAATGGGCGCTCGGCAAAGTAACTCCAGCTATGGACATTAATTTCACAAAGTATTTCTCTCCTTCAGAAGAATTAGCTAAAATCGCAAAACAAATTATGGCATCCATTGTACTTTCCCTTGATTTTGCGGAAAAGAATTTATTCCCGTTACTTGTCATTTTGGCCATTATAGATTTTTCCTGGTTAATGATTCCGGTAATTTTAGGGATGACAACGCTTGGTAATTTATCCGGTGTCATCCTTAGATTGATCCGATATGGTTTTTTCTTTATGATTTTTCTCTCCTGGAGAAAGATTGTCGATACATTCTTCCTTCCTATACTAGAAAATATTAGCAGCACTTATACCGGACATGAATTGACTGAAACTTCTTTCTTGCACTTCGATGAACTATTTATAAGTGTCAGTCATGTAATTAGTCCATTTCTGCACGTGGATTCCCGCTTCAATATCGCTGTCGCTTTATTTGTTGCACTGTTTGTCCTTATCATCCTGGCACTCACAATCATTGCAACGATTTATTTAATGGAAAAACTGATTCTTTTCTACATTTCCTGCGTTTTCGGTGTCTTAGGAATTCCACTGTTTTTCCTTCCTAAGATGAAACATTATGGAAAAAATATGCTATCCGGAATTTTGGCCAATATTTTTGATTTAATTATTACCGCTTTCCTATTTGTTTTCCTTTCTGATCAGTTAGCGGCCATGGAGCCGATAGACAAAGACAGCGTAGCTTCCTTAGTCTTATTCACCGGCTGCTGGGGACTGTTAGTTTTCTTCATTCCTTCCTTCTCCAAACGTACCAGAGAAGCTTTTAATACTTTATGGAGTTGAAAATGAATATAAAAACGAAAAAATACCTTGTTATTCCGGTTATTCTGCTTTGTTTATCCGGAATAGTTGATGCCCGGTGGCATTTTCACGGTGGATCAGTAAAAGATATTCCTAATCGGATTAAACAGGCTGTAGAAACAGCAAAACAAAATGAAGTTCTTCTTCACATCAGACAGCTGTCTTCAGACTATAAAGATATAGTTGCCGTATGGGAACCATTTAAAGAGTCGGTTACATCTTTATATTCCCTTTTTTTTGGCAGCTCTCATGAAAACCCCGTATCAGAACTTCTCCGTACAGGAAAAGAAATAGAAGAAATTAAAGAAAAAATCAATGAACGGACGCAGCCCGATTTGACATATAAAAATGCCGGACAAATAAATGTAAAAGAAACAAGAGACAAAAACTGGGACAACTGGTTGAAAAAACACGAAGATGAATTTTTAATGACACTTTCCGTTTCTGACCGTATAGAAAAAACGAGTGAAGCACTTAATGATCATGTAGAAACTATTCTTAATGACAATTCAGGAAATGCCTATGCTTTTGCACAAAAAAGAGCGCTCTTGAAGCTGGCGGCGGAACAGGCAAAAAGTAATAATACCCAACTCAAGGCGCAATCAATTATCAATACTATCGATGGTGATTTTATGGAAGAGAACTATCAGAATAACGCTGCGATGGCAAGTGCGGAACAGGATTTACGTACTCCCCTTTCAAACGATGAACTGCATCTTATCTGTCTCTTATACACATCTGACGCTGCCG
>ENA-OZKN01000315-OZKN01000315.1-human-gut-metagenome-genome-assembly--contig:-NODE-315-length-27009-cov-5.149774_pt1 | contig 27009 bp, 24 predicted proteins | sample MGYA00244827_ERZ653766 | MGnify/ENA primary metagenome ERZ653766 (study PRJEB26926, sample SAMN06165281) | human gut metagenome | biome: ENVO:00009003; feature: ENVO:2100002; material: ENVO:00002003... | reverse complement strand
TTTCTGCCTGTCTCGTGGGCTCGGAGATGTGTATAAGAGACAGATATACTACATTAACTTCTTCGGGCAATGAAGCCGTTGTCGGCTTCGCTTTCGAGGGTGAGGTTGTCGCCGACTTCTACAATTCCTACAACCGACGTCCTTCCGAAATCACTATCAAAGCCGGGACAGATACCTCCGTATCGCAAATCAATATGGCCGATGTACGAAATTTGATTGACGCATCTTTTGACGATAATCTTTCGCCGATAATCGGTCCACTTTTCAGCGAGATTTATTCCCGCTATCTTGAACTGCACAGAAAGACACCGACAGAACGTTACCTTGACATTATCGGTGAATATCCTCAAATCTTAGGCACTGTATCGCTGCGCGATATAGCCTCCTATCTTCTCGTTACCCCGGTTTATCTGAGTCGAATCCGAAACAATCTCGCAAAAAAACAGGGCGAATAAAACTTGTTTTACGCCGAAGTCATTTTTTCTGCCGAACTTTGCCAATAAAAACATTGGCAAATGGAAATCAAACTAAAATCATTAGTGTCCACTAATGAAAAAAGATATACTCCGCATCCCTCGTGAATGGCATCTGCCCGTTGCCATCTCTATCTAACGGAATCTACATCATTTCGGTTACAGACGGCACAACCTCCAAAACTCAAAAAATCACCATCAAATAACTTTCACCATGAAGAAATCTTTACTCCTTTCGATGGCCTGTTTCTGTATGGGGTGCATACAGATGGCCGCAGCTGTAACTTTACAGCCGGAACAATGCGATGTGGGTACACGTCCATTTGTCTATCCGCTTGAAAGCATCGGCATGAATTTCGATGGCGGAATAATTCTGCTCAACGGTGCCAAAGCCGAAGTGAAATGCGACGGCGTTGCTGTTGCCGTTGCCACCGAGCTTAAAACGAGCAACTACGTCGGTCAAAAACGCACACAGGGCACTCTTGAAATCTGTTTTGAGAAACAGAATCTTCCCATTGGCAAAGATTATGTCCTTGTGGTCGCTCCCGGTTCAATAGCTAAAGAGACCGACAGCTCGGTTGTGAACGATGTTATCAAGATTCCTTTCAACGTACCGGCAACACTCGGAGAAATCCACTCCGATATCCCTGCTGTAGTATCTACTGCCAAAAGCCTGTGGATATATTGGGGAACAGAAACCGACCCTGTAGGTGAGCCGGAGTTTACCCTCTACCGCAACGGCCAGGAAATCCGTAAGGTTCCTGCAAGGGTTGCATGGGATTGGAATTTAGGCCAGGCTTACGCGGACTTTGGCAGTAATGTCAATTTTGAAAATGGCGTAAAGTATCGCCTTACGCTCCCCGCCGGTAGCGTAAGCTCATGCTACCGCGATGATATTGTCAACGAGGAAGTCGTGATTGGCTTTACTGGCGGTTACACCGAACCTGTCAAACCGCTCATGTATGTGTGGTGCAGCCTGTTCACCGACCATTCGGATGAGCTTGATGTCGTATCATTCACCTACGACCGTCCTGTGCGTGTTTCCGACGGTGCCAAACTGCAATTATGGGAGGTCGACGGCGAAAGCCCTGTAATTGAGGCTGACGCATATCTTTCAACTGAAGATGGACGATGGATTGTATCTGCGGATTTCGGCGGATTCAAAATGCAGCCGGAAGTGGGATATACTTTCGTAATCCCCGAAGGCAGCGTTATCGCCGAGGATGGCGACCCTGTGGTTAATCTACGGAATGTATTGGCTCTCAACGGAAGCAGTGGCATTAAGAATATTGTAATTGATAACACTGATGATGAAACGCCGTTTTACGACCTTTCGGGCCGCATAGTCATCAACCCTCAACCGGGAACAATCTACATACAACATGGCAAGAAAATCATTGTGAAATAGCCGATGAAACGAATAATCCTCTCCGCGATAATCACCCTTTCAGTTATCGCCGTCAATGCACATGACATTGACGGTGATGTTCTGTCCTCCGACCGTAATCATTGGACTGTAACCGTGGCCTACGATGCCTCTATCCCCGGGAAATGGAGGTTGGCAAGCGGCTCTTTCAGTATGTTCAAGCCCGGCAGCGGTGTGAGCGTCGGCGCGGATTATATGCTACTTATTGGCAAGAATTTTTTCTTTGAGCCGGGTATGCGTCTTTATCTTGACAATTATCGTTACGAAAAATTCGAGCAACAAATTATGGCTTAAAAGAGATTGAAAACAGCCATTATTTTCGGAATCTTACCCGTTTTTTTCGGTCTTTTTAGACCAAAATTGTTGCTCGTTTGTTGCTCGCCCTAGCAAAACATGCCTGTAAGCTACTGACAATCAATATATTTTCACTTTCCACCCTAGAAGATGCATCGAGTGTCGAGGTCAAGTGCATGGAAAGTGAGAACGCCGACAAACCGTATCTCACAGGCAAATTCGTGATAGCGTCGCTGGAACGCACCGATGCTGTCCAGGACGATGCGACCTACAGCATAAGCCTCGAGAACGACAGCGAGGTGACTTTCGACGAGACTGCCTACCGTGGCGAATGGGAACGTGTCAGGAGGCTGGCGGCCATCAGTATCCAGCCGCATTTGAAAAAGACGGTCACCCCCAAAAAACTACTTCAGATCCCCTGGGACGATGCCCGCAAGGAACGGAAGGATAGCCGACCCCGGCCTACTGCGGAAGAGGGGCGTAAACGGTTCGAGGAAATGGTGGGACACCTTGGGAATAAATTGGATTGAACTTACTCTATCTTATCATCGTCCTCATCATCCTCACTTTCGTACTTTATGTTAATGATGATTTTATCAGGCAATTCATCAAGGCGTTTTTGTCTTTCAGCTTCTGCGCTAACACGTATAGCCCATGGAAGAAACATTGGGAATGTGCTTATTAAACCAATAATAGTTAATCCTATAACCTGTAAAAAGCTTAAGTCTGTAACACAATAAGCAATTATTCCAAATACAATGGCGATTATAACAACAACATAGCCCATATCTGTGATTTGTATTTTTTAACTGCCAACAAATATAATAAAATCGGAATAAATAAACAAACGCTATGGCTGGGAAAGACACGATAGCAATCAGTTTTGTCATAAAAGACGGCGAGAACGGACTTAAAAAGTTGGTTCTTGATGCTGATGGTTTTCGGAAAGTAATGGCAGAAAACGTAAAGGTTGCAGAAGGTTTTCAAAAGAAGGTTTTTAATATTGCCGCTACCGCCTCAAGCATCCAGTCTGTGTCTTCTGCTGTGCAGCAGCTGAACAGCTTCATGCAGAACCTTACCGTCGAAAGCCTTGATTTCGGCAAGGCGATGAAGGCCGCGAACACGATGGCTGGGAAGGATGCCGCCGGGTTCGGGCAGCTCAAGGGGGAGGTGGCCGAACTCGCCAAGACCATACCTATAGCCCGCGACCAGCTCGCCAACGGCCTCTACCAGGTCGTTTCGAACGGCGTGCCCGAAGACAACTGGGTTAGCTTCCTGGAAACGTCGGCACGCAGCGCCGTGGGCGGCATGTTGCTGGCCTTGGCGTGAGGGAAGGCATCAAAAGCCGCAGCAACCTTGAAAATATCATTGCGCGGGTTGCTTACTGCCACGGGCATAGGGCTGGCATTCGTGGCCATGACATCGATTGTTGAATAAATCCCCTCTACTTCCTTGGGAAAAACAACCATCTGCATGCCGCAAGTCAGCGAATTATTATGTAACTTCGCATCCATGCGCAGCGTGGGCATATCAGCCTCCGAATTAACGGATACATCGAATTTACAGCATGGTTATGGAACAATACATCAAGAATATCAACGACAACATATGCCGCAATATCGAGGAGAATGAAAACGACCGTGGTTTTATGTCGCAAAATATACTTGCACAACTTCGAAACCTGTTAGACCATATCTGTGTCAAGATATATGTAGCACAAGGGGGAGCGCTTGATGACAATGAATTCAAGAACATACAAAATGCAAAGTCGTATGTCAAAAAGAACGGGAATCTACAATTCCTGATAAAGTTTCACGAGTTCTTGCTGATATCCGCGTCACACTACACCTTCGACCCAGACAGCTCCGAGCGGCTGATGCTGAAATACTATGAGTATCTTCTGCGGACCAAAGCCTTGATGAAGCAGCAATTCGGGTTGGACATTCTTGAGAATCTGTATATGTTTCCCATAGATACCGACCCGGCTTTTAAGGAGTATTACAAGGCAATCGTGGCAAAAATAGATTCCCTTATCCTTGCCAATGCACAGACCGAGGAGCGAAGGTTCTGCATCGACAAGGTAAAGCCGCTGTTTGTCAACGGCAAGGTATATTACGAAGTGACCTTTTCGCCTTCAAATGACAAAGCAGGCAAGTTCGACCGCATTATCGCATTCACACATTTGGAATTACCGACATATTATTCGGTATTTCTCCGTCTGACAACCGTCGATATAACTGTCGACGGCATGGTCATGCCGGTCAACCTCATCGTAGATTCAAGAGTGGCGGTGCGTCTGTGCGAGCTGCGCAATTTCTCCAAAATTTTCGGTGCCCCTGTCAATGTGTCGCAGAATAAGGAATACTCAAACCTGATGACCTATCTGCAAACCACAAGGCTGTCACTGACCGAGATAATGGATTTCCCCGATGAAGAGTTTGATGGATTTATCGACAACATAGGCTCGAAAGCCAAGACCACGCAGATTTCCCACCTGCTGTCAAAGTGCCGAAACCATATCAAAAACAACATCGACGGCAAAAACATCTTACGCTATCTATTGCTAAGGCTCAACAACAGGATTATCAAGAAACAGATATATGCAACTCCCCGATATATCCTCGGAGACTTATGCCTGAACCAGCAATGCAAACCTTTCGACAATCTGCCGTATGCGTTTTCCTTAGTGGAACATAACCCGGGCTTTTCCGACCTTGTTGCGGCTATACCGCCCGAAGAACACAAACCCGAGCTGCTTGCCCGGCGCATAAAACACGCAGCCGAACAGGAAGGGCATCTCTATGCTCACCACAGCGAACTTGAGGCATTCGGCACACCCGATAAATTATTGCAACTGAAAGATGAATTCAACAAATCACTGCACACCACCCATCAAAGCTGCCAGATAGAAGAATACAAAGGTCATTATTTAATCCGACAATATGAGGATGACGTGCGCAGGATTATCGAGGAATTCAACAAGCTGGCAACATCAAGGGTTGTGAACTACACAAAATCGGTCGACAGCTGGATGGCCTCTCCGGCAGCCGACCCACGGGCGGCATCAAAAGCAACCGAACTTAAAAGCCTTTTCTCCAACTCCACCATTGCAATGATCTACGGGGCTGCGGGTACAGGCAAATCCACATTCATCAATTTCCTCTCGCTTATATTCGGCAATAACCGAAAACTTTACCTTGCCAATACAAATCCCGCCGTCGACAACCTGCGCCGTAAAGTAACCGCCCCTAATGCCGAGTTTTCAACCATAAAAAAATTTCTTAATGGCAACACCCGGCCAATCAAACGCGACATTATCTTTATTGACGAATGCAGCACCGTAAGCAACAAGGATATGCGTGAGATACTGGAACAAGCCAGGTTCTCACTGCTTGTATTGGTCGGCGATATGTTCCAGATTAAGGCCATACGTTTCGGCAATTGGTTCAATATTGCCCACAAGGCATTTTCACCGCCTGTAAAAATAGAACTTACAGACGTGTATCGCACCTCCCGGCCTGATTTGCTCAACGTATGGGGCAAAGTCCGGGATAATGCCGACGATATAACCGAATTCCTTGCAAAAGGGAACTTTTCCCACCGCCTTGACAAATCGATTTTCATCAAAACGAACACCGACGAGATTATACTGAGCCTCAACTACGACGGGCTGTACGGAATCAACAACATAAACCGGTTCCTGCAAAACAACAACCCGAATCCCCCCGTCAGGTGGGATGTGCACACCTATAAAATCGGTGACCCGGTGCTGTTTAACAGCACCACACGCTTCCCCTGGCTGTATAACAACCTGAAAGGGCGCATAATCGACATCGATACATCTGAAACGCAAATCACCTTCACCCTGGAGGTCGACACGATAATCAACAGCATCGACGTAGAAGGCTCCGGCCTTGTGATTCTTGAATCGGACAGCCCAGAAAAGAGCATCGTGCAATTCAGCGTCGGCAGGAATACGGATAACGATGATGACACCGACGACGAAAGCTGCATAGTCCCGTTCCAAATAGCCTATGCCGTCTCAATCCATAAAGCCCAGGGATTGGAATACGGCTCCGTCAAAATAGTGATTACACGTGAAGTGGAGGAACAGATAACCCACAACATATTTTATACGGCGATTACCCGTGCATGCAACAGCCTGTCGATATACTGGAGCCCGGAAACCGAGCAAAAAATCATATCGTCCATGTCGGGGAAATCAAATGAAAAGGATTTCCAATTGCTTAAAAGCAGACATCCCGAACTGTTCGCCGCCAGACGATGACCATACAGGCCAGCCAACCCCCTGACCAAAGTGGGGCATCTCACTTAAATTAATATAAATTAACACCCGGAAACGTCAACCGTCCAAAAATAATACCTTAATTTGCAACGGTATGCCGACAGACGGCCGCATATCGGAATATCACGCCAGGCAACCACCCGGTATAATTTAAAAAACAAACCATCGTCACAAAAATGCCATGAAAAACAGACATAATCCAAAAGCCATAAAACCAGTGGAAGGCAGACATACTCAAAATAACGGTATCCGGCAGGCAACGGCGTCAGTCGTAACCGCCATGTGCATGGCGGCATGCCTGTGCGCGGCACCGAAATCCATGGCGGCACCGGCAGAGGAAACCGTGTTCAGGACCGAACTTGACAGATACACGACCCTCCAGCTCCCCGGCGACGAAACAAAGACGACGCTGTCGGCCAACTGGGAGGCGGAGCTTAAAAACACCGACGGAAACCAGAACCAGCTGTCGATGGCCAGATGCGGCAACCAACTGTTCCTATGCACTAGCTACTTCGACGACACCGACAGCCGGAAAGACGGACTGTTCCTGCGCCGTTTCTCCGTCCACGACGGGACAGACGACCATATGACCATACCACTTCCTGAAGATTTCAAGGCCGGGGTAGAAAACTTCCATACAATCACGTCCGACTCAAAAGGCAACCTCGTGGCAGCCCTGGTCCAAGGCAGCAAATACGTATCTTCCGAAACTGTGACGATAACCCTTTACCGTGTCGACACCGACAACCGAAAAATCGATACCGACAGCAGGATTGCAATCGAAATCCCGGCAAAGGAGATATTCAATTCAGATGTCGATTACGACCCATGGATGGAACGTATCGACTGCATGACCGGCGACTTCGTCGCGGGGGAATTCCGATTCGGCGCCACAATCGGGTGGAGATCCGGGACATCGCATTACGTATATTCACACATCCTTTTTGACTACGACACCGCATCATCAGAACCATCCGGCATCACCGACCGCCAGACAATCCCGGTAGAGCGTCTTACGGGAGAGAACAACAACGTATGGCCCGACATCACGCCGTTATCCGAAGGGACATTCGTGGTGACACGGGCCCCGGAAACCAACGGCGGCCCATACTATGCACCGACAATCTACACCCGCACCGACGGCAAGACCGACGACACCCTGTCGTCACCATGGGCCTCCAACAGCGCGATGGCCAACTGCCGCGGCTTCTATACATTCACCCACAACGGCCACACCCTGGCCGTGACAGGCATCCGCCACGACACCGCCCTCGGAGGGAAAGGCTCATACTTCCGGCTGATCAACCTTCCTTCGGAAGGGACGTTCAAGGGGGAGACACCCCTGTGGGACTTCCCCGCCACAGCATTCCCGTCAGATGCCGCGGCACACCCCGTCTACCACAAATCCCACCGGCAACTCGCCGTGGTGGAACCGGCTGCCGACGGCGACGCACCCGAGACCCATATCTATATCTGTTCACCCGGATGCGGCATCGGCTCATATACGCTTTCCACAGACACAGGGATAACCACATCCCTCACGTCCGTCGACAACGGCCCGGCAGAAGCCCCCATACTTCAAGGCCGCACCCTGCGCATCCCTGAATCCTCCGACAGTCCCGTCAGGGTGTTCGACCTCACAGGGCGCCACTTGGCGGAAATCCCGGTCGCCGGTTCTGAGGCCGACCTGCAAACGCTGGCCACAGGGATGTATATCGTACAAGTCGGCAACACCGCCATGAAAATCTGCCTGCGATAAGACGCAATTACATAATGCGACCCGACAGCCGATGCCACTCTATGGCCGGCACATACAACACCACAAATCACACAACACGATATGCAGCAGGCAAAAACGCTTATAGCCAAAACAACCTACCCGTCAAAAATCGACTGGTGGATTTGGGCAATTGTCGCCTTCGTAATCACAGTAATCATCATTATAGGCATCACATCGCCATGGTGGCTTACCCTACTGCTCGGTCTCGCAATCCTGGTTCCGTCGCTCACAGGCTTGATCGGCATATGGTACGCCATCGAAGGTGACAACCTCATTGTCTATCAATTTTTCCGGGCGAAACGCTATCCGATCAAAAAAATCAAAGACGTCAGATATTCAAAAGGATTCCTGGCAGCCCCGGCCCTGTCATCCACCCGCCTGGCCATCCGCTTCACCGACCGCAACATCCTCCGAAGCTCCCTCCCCCTCGAAATATCCCCCCTCGACCGCACCGGCTTCGTCAACCGCCTGTTATCCGTCAATCCCGGAATCACAGTCCGCTAGCAACAATCAAATCCACCCCCTCCAGACAAACAATAAAGCGTTGTGCCAAAATCTTTGACACAACGCTTTAAAATATCCTGATTTATCCCTAAGGATTATTCGTCCGGATTATCTCTCCGCCCTGACAGGATTGCCAAGGAAATCGGCATAGGCCAACCTGATTCCGTCGGGCAGTTCGGTGGAATAAGTCCAACCCAACCTGGCAGCCTTCGACACATCCAACAACTTGCGTGGCGTGCCGTTAGGCATCGTTGTATCCCAAAGAATCCGGCCCTTATATCCCACCACCCCGGCAACCAGCTCGGTAAGTTCCTTTATCGACAGCTCCTTGCCTGTTCCGGCATTCACCGTTTCGTTACCCGAATAATTATTCATCAGGAAAACACAAAGGTTTGCCAAGTCGTCTACATAAAGAAATTCCCTTAACGGCGAACCATCACCCCAGCATGTAACTTCTTCCAGTCCCTGCTCCTTTGCCTCATGAAAACGGCGGATTAAGGCCGGCAAAACATGGGAATGCGTAGGGTGATAATTGTCGTTGGGGCCGTAAAGGTTGGTCGGCATCACTGATATATAGTCCGTGCCATACTGGCGGTTAAGGAATTCGCAATATTTCAACCCCGAAATTTTAGCGAGGGCATACGCCTCGTTGGTCTTTTCGAGTTCCGAGGTAAGCAGGCACGACTCAGGCATAGGCTGTGGTGCCATGCGGGGATATATGCATGAGGAACCAAGGAATTCAAGTTTCTTGACCCCGTTGCGCCATGCGGCATGGATAACATTCATCTCCAGCATCATGTTATCATACATGAAATCGGCCAATGCCGACTGGTTGGCCTCGATGCCGCCAACCTTTGCCGCCGCAAGGAACACATATTCAGGCTTCTCCTGCTCAAAGAAATCATTGACCGCCTTTTGATCAATCAAATCCAGTTCCTTGTGGGTACGAGTTATAATATTCGTATAACCCTGTCGTTCCAACTCACGGATAATGGCCGACCCCACCATTCCACGATGTCCGGCAACATATATTTTCGAATCTTTTTCCATCGTAAAAAAATCAATAAACCCGGAAGTCATAATGACCTCCCAATCTTATAACGAACCTTTTCGGCGAATCTTTACAGGTATGACACCTTCGGCCGGGATTTCGTCGACAACAAGGGCGAGATGCCCCCCGCCACCGGCTCCAAGCATCTTCCAGGCAAGCGCACATCCCTTCCACCGGTCGATATACTCCTGCACACCCGGCTGCATCATTGCCGGGAACATTGCCACCTGCGCATCGAACGATGCACGGAAAGCCCGTGCAAACCCGTCAAGGTCACGCGAAAGGATAGCATCCCAACAACGGTCGGCAGACTCGGTTAGGTCACGCACCTTGGCAGGGGTTATATCCTTCCCCTCTACAACCGAACATCCTTGCCGACGTGGGAACATCGGCACTAGGCACAGATGGCTTTCCAGCCACGACAGCACCTCCTCGTCATGACATGATTCTATGCGCTGCGGCCAGTAGTGTCCGTCGTAATAATGCCTGGTCAGCCCCGACATACAGATTCCGATAGCATCCTGCGCCCCGGAAACGTGCCCCTTGTTCTCAGGATCGTTTTCGAAGCAGAACAACAGCCGTGCAAGCATCTCCTCATTGTAGGCAGGAAGCTCGTAAGGCCAAACCTTGCGGGCGGCATTGCGGGTGGAAGTCGACATGCCGCCACGCTCCATAAACTCTACCGTCGGCTCTATCGAAATGGTCAACGCCCACCCCGCACCATGCTGCGAAACATACGGCTGATCAATCCACGTACCCGCCAGATCCACACGGTATGGGAGATGTGATTTCACCCCCTGGCGCAGCGAGGTGGTCGACCGGGCGTCAAGCCCGGCATCGGGCACACGCTCCAGCTCCACATACTCTATGCCACGCTCGGCACACAGTTGCCGCTTCACATCGCTACCCCCGTCGGAATTGACCACGAACACATCGGGCTTCACCAAATCGAGAGTTTCAATGAAATCGAGCATACCGCTACCTGGATTGATATACGCATCAGTGACATAGCGTATAGCCTTGACCATGTACAGGCGCTCACGTTCGGAATATACAGTCCGACGATTCTTAAGCCCCTCGATAGTAGCATCCGACCCGATACCCACATACAGGTCGCCATAGCCGGAAGCCGCCTTAAAGAATGCCACGTGCCCGGAATGAAGCATGTCGTAACATCCCGATACAAAAACCTTTTTTGCCATACCCGCTTAAACAGTTTGGAAAGTCCTGGTTATCATTAAAACACCTGTCGGCTAAGTAAATCGTAAAAATTATTTTACGATGCCCTTCTCCAGATATTCCTCAAGGTTGGTCCGGACCTGCTCGCCTGCACGTTCAACCGCCACCTTCGCCATATCCGCATCTACCATAAGGTTGACCAACTGCTCAAACGAAGTTTTCTTTGTCGGATCCCAGCCCAGCTTCGCCTTCGCCTTCGAGGGGTCACCCCAAAGATTTACAACATCCGTCGGACGGTAGAAGTCGGGAGATACCTCTATAAGCGTACGCCCTGTCTTCACATCGATACCGCGCTCATTGGCACCCTCCCCTTCGAAACGCAGTTCGATACCGGCACGGCGGAATGCCAGCTCGCAGAACTCGCGCACCGAATGCTGCTCGCCCGTGGCAATTACATAATCTTCCGGTTCGGGCTGCTGGAGAATCAGCCACATGCATTCCACATAATCCTTGGCGTAACCCCAGTCGCGCAACGACGACAGGTTCCCAAGATACAGCTTGTCCTGCTTACCCTGCGCTATTCTTGCAGCGGCAAGAGTGATTTTACGAGTCACGAAAGTCTCGCCACGGCGTTCCGATTCATGATTGAACAGGATGCCAGAGCAACAATACATCCCGTAAGCCTCGCGATACTCCTTCACAATCCAAAAACCATACAGTTTAGCAACAGCATAAGGCGAATAAGGATGGAAAGGCGTCAGCTCATTCTGCGGCACCTCTTCCACCTTGCCGTAAAGCTCCGACGTAGAAGCCTGGTAGATGCGGCACGTATCCTTCAGCCCGCTCAGACGCACCGCCTCCAGAATACGCAACACCCCCGTTGCATCCACGTCGGCCGTGAACTCAGGCGAGTCGAACGATACCTGCACATGGCTCTGTGCCGCCAGATTATAAATCTCATCAGGACGTACCTTGGCCACAACCTGCATAATCGACATGGAATCCCCCAAGTCAGCATAATGCAGATGGAAATGCCCCCTACCCTCAAGATGGGCTATACGTTCGCGGAAATCCACGCTCGAACGCCTGATGGTGCCATGCACATCATAACCCTTCTCCAACAGAAACTCGGCCAGGAACGATCCGTCCTGACCCGTAATCCCGGTTATCAACGCTGTTTTCATAACCATAAAAATTTATAATTGTTTGTTTTCTATCAATCACATGTTATCTTTGCATTGGACTATATACTTGCAATGCTACACTTTAACCCTTGTTTCATGAATAAGCCAAATCGATAACACCTGATTGCACCCACTCACTTAAATGACGCGGAAACGCGCTGCGCCCCGATTTCCCATAACTTATTCAGATACCTCATCCCTTCAAGCACATAATTGGAGCGCACACCGTTCTTTTTATAAGCAAGCATATGGTCGCGGATGATTTTTTTATGACTTTTCATACCCGATGACGAAGCACCCCCAGTCCGCATCGTTACAAAATCCATCGGTATATACCGCGTATGAATCCTGTTAAGGTAAATCAACCTCAACAACTGCTCGAAATCGGCAGCCACACGGAAATCAGTGTCAAACAACCCGAAACGCGTATAAACCGTCCGACGGCAATAAAACGACGGATGAGCAGGCATGAACCCCATACGCATTTTCCACCTTCTGAACCCCTTTGACGAATAATAGCGCACACACTTCGTCAAATCCCCGTCGTCCACATAATGGATGTCACCGTAAACCGCGTCCACATCCATGATTTCCGCAGCAACCCTCTCCAGCACACATTCGTCAGTATAGAAATCGTCGCTGTTAAGCAGCCCTACCACTGCGCCGGTAGCCATCCCTATCCCCTTGTTCATCGCATCATATATCCCCCGGTCAGGCTCTGAAATCCAGCGCATCCGTCCCCCGAACCCCGGCTCATATTCACGGATTATATCCAAGGTATCATCCCTGCTTGCCCCGTCGACTATGATATACTCGATATCGCGGTATGTCTGCCGCAACACGCTTTCGATAGTGTCACGAAGAGTCTTGCCACTATTGAAAGTGGCAGTAATTACTGAAATCTTCATCAAAAATTAAGGCTGCTTATAGTTTGACCTACGGTTTTGAACCTGCTTACATTTCAAATTCACACAGATTCCCAGGCAACCGGGACGTCATGCACCCTCCCTGTCCAACTGCCTGATTACCTTTGCAGGATTACCTGCAATTATGCAATTATCCGGAAAAGCGCCCTGCACCACGCTTCCGGCTCCCACTATCACGTTATTACCAATCCGTGTGCCTTTAAGGATTATGGAATTCATACCGATAAAGCAATTATCCCCTATCACAATCGGCGCCCTTCGCGTATATTCCTTGTTAAGTCCCAACCTTCGCTGTTCAGGATTCAACGGATGGAAATCATTGTCGATGATTTTGCAATTCGCCCCGATTGTAGCGTTTTTCCCTATCGTAATCGAATCATACGCATAAATCGTAGAGCCTGATATACCGAACCCATCCCCTATTTCAATCCTACCCCCATAACGGGCAACCATAATCGTCCGTTGCCACAACCCTAGCATATTGCTTGTGAACGAGGAGTTTATCTTACCCCCCCCTAATTTTATACAACTCCCTGGGAATGAAAATATTACACAGAAACCCTTAAGCTTCAGATTACGTTTGAACAATTTATAATAGCAATACTGAAGTCTGAATATCAACGACCTTATCATAACTGGTTTATATCAATGAGTTATATAACTGTATATACTGTTTGAATGCCTCATCCTTGTTATAGAGCCGCACAGCCCTGTCACGGCAATCCTTTTGCGAAAAAGGCCGCTTGGTACAGACCTCCACCACACTATCAGCCAATGCAATGGCATCACGGTAAGGCACCACCACCCCGCACTTTCCATCAACGGCCTCTGGCGAACCACCGGTATCATACGTAATAACAGGAGTGCCACAGGCAAGCGCTTCCAGATTTGTCGTAGGGAAATTATCCTCCAGCGTAGGGTTCACAAAAACATCTGCCATATTATAAATTCCTACAAGCTGGTCGATGCTGTCAGTGCGCCGTATGCCAGTCATCCCGGACGGCAGCATCGCAATCTGCTCCTGCGACAATCCTACAAGTATTATTATATATTCATCCGAAAGCCTCTCACGGAGCTTTACAAACTCCTCCAAACCTTTACGGCGGTCCCACACGCTGGCCACACCGAGCACAACCTTCCGGCCTTCTTCCGAAACCTCTTTTTGAGGGCGGATATTGAACACACCGGTGTCTATCCCGTTATGAATAACACACGAGTCATAGCCCCCCAGGAACGATTTGTGTAACTCACCGTCAAGCCATTCCGACACCGGCACGAAAGTAAGGTCGCTAAGCCCGGTGAACGCATTGCGTTTGTCAACGAAGTTACTCGCGCTACGATCACGCACTAACGATGCAGGATAGCTGCGCAGCTGAGGGCAGTCATGACACTCCGACCGCCAACGCTCACACCCCGCAAAATCATAGTATGCGCAATGCCCCGTAAACGGCCAGCAATCGTGCAAAGTCCATATAACAGGCCCACCCCATTCCTTAAGATATTCAAACAATATGGGATAATTCAGGTAATATCCATGAATGTTGTGCAGATGAACCACATCCGGGGCAACCTCCTTCACCGTATTGACAAACCGGCGTGTAGCCTTGGCAGAAGCAAGCCCGTGGTTGTCGAACAAACGCGACTGCAACGCATGCAGCCTCATATCAGTGTCATTGCCTACACGTATCAGCTTTGATTCGCTCACAGGCGTACCACGCCCGTAAGCAACCCAGCTCTCCCACCCGTCGCGCATAGCAAGCCTCCCTATATCCTCGGCAATCCTCCCGGTCGATCCCCAGTTGGCCGTAACGTTTATCTGCAACAACCTACTCATCGTCTGTAATCCAATTTATAAACCGGCGCACCAAACATTACTGATTATCAATATTATCCTTAGAATATTTGATTTTTTGATACGTATTGATAAATTTCTCAGGCAAATATTTCAATGCAAAAGATAATACACGACATTTGACATAGCCAACATAGTACTTTACACCTGTAATATTATGAATTCTGCATGCCTCATTATAAATTCCCAACACATTGTTTGACAACCCATACATATCGTAATCTGCCACATCCACAGACACATGTGTAAAACTATACCCCTGTTTATAAAGCGAGAACATCGTATTATTATCTGCCTGTATTTTATAACTCAAATCAAATGGATTTGCCTTAAGAAGATTTGTCCTTACAAACACACTTTGATGTCCGAACGGCATATGTATCGAGTGTTCATTATAATATCCGCCACGTTTACGCACGCGCCCCCATCCATAGCAATTAATTGTATCCCCGAAAACAACGTCATAATCAAGATTCGCCAAATCAGAAAACAAGGTTGTTAATACCTCGCTATTCGAAAACCTGTCGCCACCGTTCATAAAATTGACATAGTCTCCAGTGGCCAAACATACACCTTTGTTCATGGCATCGTACACACCTTTATCTGGTTCTGAAACAATCAAGGATATATTATCCTTATACCGTTTCAATACTGCCATTGTGTCATCGGTAGAGCCTCCGTCAATGATAATATACTCTATATTTGGATAGCTTTGACCGATAACCGATTTAATGGTCTGTTCCAATTCATTCCCTATATTGAAACAAATGGTGATTACTGTGATTTTTGGAAACAACATTTTACTATATAGCTTTAACTCGTGGGGCTGACCCTTCTAGAGAGAATTGCTTTTTGTCAATAAACAATACCTCAAATAAATAGATGGATATAAAATAGATAAAGAAACATGAGAATGGGCGCTGCAAATATCCTATAACCAATATTATGATAACATATTTCAACGTCTTGGTTTTGGCATTCATCATCATAATCAGCAGTGGCAGATATAATATCAATCCACCTATTATTCCATCTATAGCAAACGGTGTAACAGGATTATCCCCGAAATAGTCATTTGCATTCATGGAATTAGTAGCTCCTAGACCTAACAACTTATGTTGATTGAACACCTTTAATGCGTTTTCCATTAAATTGGAACGGTTATCACCTGCGAATGTCCCTGCATCAGTCTTTTCTGTTCTTCCTACGGTAAGCTTATAAACTGCATGATATTCTGTATCCTTTAATGAATTCAACCCTATCACACCTATAAGGACTACACCCGACAACGCTATTATAACCGAAAGTTTCTTTATACGGAAAAATATCAGAAAGAAAAACAACTGAATATAATACGCAAATGAGAAAGTAAACACTAGTGCTATAATAAGAATATTTTCAAACTTAATATTCTTGTAAACGAGACGGTTATAAAGCAACGCAACCATTCCCCATGCAGCAATCGCACCTGGCTCGTCAAAAAATCCGGAATATCTTATTATATTACCAATCAACATATTCGTACAAGAAAGTCCGAAAAAATACCCGGTTCTTGTATCTAGATTCTCATACAGCCTTATAGGCTGCATATTAAACAGAAACACCCCGAAGAAGGTCAGACACCCCCCGATACACATCAATAATATAACAGTATCATACATCTTTACGAAGGTGAGGAATCCTCCGGCAATATTACGAAGGCATACCAACCCTATATATGTAGCGGCAAGATACGTAATACGCGTAATATATGATGAATCAGCATGATACACACATAAAAAGAGCCAACCAGCAATCTGTACTGCACAACACCAATTTATCACATTTGGCAAAAATGTCACGCTCCTTAATTTTAATAAATAAAGGACATAACACAGCATGAAGAGCAAAGTTATGGCAGAATTGCCCGGCAGAGGAAACAAAATAGACACAACCGACGGGGGCAGTAAGAAAATATTCAATACTACCAGACCAGGAATGAGGCTGGCAAAAGAAATCCTTATTCCATTACCCCTTAACATACCCTTCTTTAATGTCAGCATCTGAGAATTCAAGATTCGTAATCGAACCAGTCAACCACGCTATAATCATTAGTCTGCACAACACTCCTGCGGGCATTGACACTCCATTCCATATATTGCTGGGGAGGCATGTTCAGAATCTTCATCAATGCTTTCCTAAGTTCTGACGCACTATGTGATGATGTCAGAATCCCGTTAACACCGGGATTTACAATTTCGACAATACCACCTGTAGGGAATGCCACCACAGGCAGTCCGCAAGCCATTGCTTCAACCAGCACATTGGGATAATTGTCGGCCAACGATGGTGAAACAAATACATCGCATGCATTATATAAGTCAATAAGATTCTCTTCGTTATTGATTCTACCCAATGAATGTGTCTTAAGTGCAAGCTGAGATTGAACATCTACATCGGCATTGCCATAAACCACACATTCTACCCCTTTTATCGGAGACTGTAAGGCATCTCGCAAGTAATCCCAACCTTTATACGGGCTATTTATATTATCTGCTCCGAATAAAATCAGTTTCTTATCCAAAGGTAGACCTAGACGCTGACGTGATTCGGTTTTATCAATCGGCCTGTATCGTTTTGTATCTATAACATTTCTGACTACCCTCACCTCATGGGTCTTAAACAACGCACTTTCCATTGTTTTACCGGCAAGCCAAGCACTTGGCGCCATAAACCGAAGATTCCTGCGCGAACCCAACCGCTTCATTTTAGATTTGAATTGGAAATATGACGCATCCTTTTGCATACGGCTCCCATGCCTGTTATGATATAACGGGCATCTGCCACAATGCCTTTTGAACTTATCACAATCCAATGAATGATGACACCCCCCGGTAATCGGCCACATATCATGCATAAACCAATAAACAGGCTTTCCGGATTGTAAAATCTTATCGATTGACTTTATTGACAATGTGACCCCGTTAATCCAATGCAAAATTATAACATCAGCCTCACGGATTTCCTTATTTGCAGCAATATCCCAACCCAGCATCCCCCATGACCAAACAGAATAAAAATTGTTTTTCAACATAAACAGTTTGTTTATGCATCGCAAAACAAATCTTCTAAACGAATTGGTCTGAATCACCATCACATCAGGGTCATTAGAGGTTTTATCCAGCACTAGCATTTTGGAATCAATTCCTCTACGCAACATCGCCTCATGATGACGGTAAGCTGCTATGGCAGCTCCTCCCCTTTTATCAGAGAAATTTATATGCAATACCTTCATCTATTAAAAACCTTATTCACAACTTTCTCTATTTGATTATCCCAGCTTAACGAAGCAATAGACGCACGTATATTAATCGGCGAAGCCTGTATATGCTGGTAAAATTCAATAATTGATGGAATATTGACAGGAGAATCATCTGCCTTTATTCTCATAACATATGATGCATCATCGAAGTCTTCATTTATTTCGGAATAAATAAAGGGAATACCTCTAGCTGCATATTCGACATTCTTTAAAGTTTTTAATTGTGTAATATTATTACGATGTCTACCCAAACTACCTATAGCCACCTGGGCTTCGTCGAAAAGTTTGTCTAAGGCTTTTCCATGCAATTCTCCATGAAAATATACATATCGCTCCAATTTTAATCTCGACACCAACTGTTTCAACTCCATTACACAGTCATTCTCAAGCCCTGTAACAAGATGTAATTTTACCTTAACATCATTATTTGCAGTATTGTAATATTCACTCAATCCACAAATAATTCGATCATAACCATGCCATGATGTTAAATTTGCAACTCCAAGCAAATTTAATTCATGACTCCTGACCTCAATATTATTTTTCAACGGCACAGCATTAAAATCAATGCCATTTGATATATTTATAGTTTTTTGACCAAATATTCTAGCTAAATCCGAGAACGTAACCACATAATCAAATTTTTTAGCCATGGGAATTCGACACAACTTATCTAGATAGTAAATACCATTTTTAGATGCTATCTCTCCATCATAAGGATAAGTTGGTATTTCCATAACCATCTTTATTCCCATTTTCTTAAGACGCGAAAAGAATATATACTCATACGGATTGGCGGCTCCATTAAATCGATAATAAATGAAGCTTATTTTATAGTCATTAATAAGCGTTACTATCTTAGTAAAAAAAGCTACTTGTTGCCCAATTTTTCTCAATGACATTCGAGGACCTATGATAGTGTCACCTATGAACATATCTCCTTGTTCATTTTGAGAACCGAATAAAACTGTCTCAAATCCACTACGTTCCAAAGATTTTATTTGGGATTGTATTTTTTTGTAGACTCCTGAATGTTCGGGGAAATATCCAAAATACAAAAACAAAGCTTTCATAACACTTTCATAATATAGGAATATCTCTACAGTTATTTTTCTTATCAGTTTTAAACTGATACATTACTTAGCAGAGATAATGAATAATATCTTACGCATATAATATCTATTAATATTTCTGACAAATGGCATAGCCATAATCAGAATCCATAGAGATATACGACCGCATTACGATTGGGACATCATTGCCACACAGCATCCCACATCTCACGTGTGGCTTGTTTGATTGCAGGGAGGCGTTGAGCCAGTCGACCCCTTATCATGGCATTTGTATCGGGCGACAGGAATTCCGACACCCTCGCGGTTATCGACTGCATGTCGGTCAAATCCAACACGCAATCAGTCATGCCATAATCGCGGAAAAGTTCCTCATACTTATGGCTCCATGATGTGGCAAGGCATGGCACGCAAGAATTAAGCGCCGATGCCACTCCGTGGAATCTTGACGTGATACATAGATATGATGTCGAAATAAGACCTTTGACTTCCAAAGCGTTAAGGCCGGTAACCAGTTCTATGCCTTTTCCGATTCGCTCCACGCATATACGTCCGAGTTCTGCATCATCAGCCCCTTCATGGTTAAGCATATAAACCTTGTGCCCGGATGCCATGCACAAGTCGGCGATATTTTCGATTATGGCCAGATAGGCTTCGAGCGTAATGGTTCCCTTGTCAATCATACGCATATTCGGAATAATGCACACCCCGTCGGCCAAATGCGAATATGCCGCAGGAACTGTAGCTGCTACAACGCTGGTAAAGTCGGTGTAGCACCTGATTTTATCAGGATTGACATTCGCGTCATTCAGATATTTCAACGACACTTTTTCCCTCGGCATGATCAAATCGGCATATTGGTTGATGATTCCTAATGCCTGTTTTGTGGTTTCATTCCCTATCGGGCCGAACGCCTGGGGGAGGAAGACTATTTTTGCCCCTGACTTCTTCATCCCCGACAAAAGCAGGCGCCAATGCTCCACATTAACAGGGGAAAGGTGCCATTGGTCGGAAATCGCAAAGCCGGATGCGTCTATAAAATAATCAACATCCTTAATCGGATAGGTATCCGTGTCATAATACTTCTGGGCTAAACGCAACCGCCGCAATACCCCCTGCACTTTATATTTTATCAGCCACGATGACGGTTTATATCTGAATTTCAAACCGGTTTTTACATAGTCCAAACCCTGGCGCAATGCAAGATAGGGCATGAACACCTCGGCATCGGGAAACCTTCGTTCAATTTCCTGGAGTATGGCATAGAGCATAAGCTCCGCGCCTTTGTTATTGGTCTCGACTCCGTTAAGTACTATCCTCATAGTCGGTTTCTTATTTCAATGGAATAAATTTCTTGATGCGTCGCACTATCCCCCTGACATGCAGGCGCTGCATCCACAACTCTTTCTGAATGTGACGGCGCGCTTTTTTTATTATGACTGACTTGGGGAGTTGGTCGGTTTCCATGAATTTCTTGATGCTTTGCCGTGCAGCTTCCTCTTCTGTTTCAGAAACATGGCGAGCCTCTTCCTGACGATACAGATATGAATCTATTTTATCGGGAATCACACCCGCAGCCCGCGAATAGGCTGCAATCTGGGCTTTGCGAGGTTCTATCACCTGCCCATCAATGAGCTGCCCGAGAGGACGGGGTGTCAGTGCCAGCTCCCCTGCATCCATCATTTCCCTGATAAGTTCCGAACCTGAGGCCGTGCGGGTGATGACCAACGACGAACCTCTTTCCTCGTCAACTTCCGTCATACGCCACGGATCGCCGAAAACTATGTCGGCAAACACATTGAGCTTGTCGCTGCACACACGGCAACGCGGCGACGTGAAAAAATCCTTGAGCAGGAAACGGAACGTGTTGGGAAACACCCTGATATCCTTCCCTTTAGAAGTGACGGTAACCGGCGCGGTTTTGTACTGGAGACATAAATTGTTGTGAAACAACAATTTATGTCTCCAGACTATTTCATAGTCTGGAAACAGGCCGCTCATAGAGCAAAAAACGTCCTGGATTGTGTTGCAAAGCGTCCGGTCGCAAATAAGCCCGAGCCGGTATCTGATATTTTTAAAACGGTTAAGGCGCATCAACGCCTCGACACCCTGCATGTGGCATGGAAGCCCCACAACCGCAATGCTTTCATATCCCTTCGCGGCTTTCAATGTCGATAACATATCCACCGGCGTATAACATGATTTTTGTGTCACCTTCAAACCCTCTATGCCGGTTATCAGCCTGGCACTCACCACGGGGGGATTCCCCGCCTCCATCCCGCACACAATCGCTGCATCAATTTTGCCGGTTCTGAACAGGTAGGAAACCGTTGCCGAGCATGCCCCGCCACTCTGCGAATTGACAAACAGCTGCTCGTCGGCACACCTCCCCACAAGGATGTCGTTAATTTCCCCGAGATATGGATCGGGATAGGTGGAATGCAGGTTCTGCATATCGAGCGACGGACACGTTTTGCGGCACAGACCGCAATTGATGCATTTTTCATCATCGACCACGGCATAAAGCCTCCCGATATTCGAAAACTTGAAACCTATGGCATCAGTAGGGCATATCGCGGAACAGGCCCCGCAGTTGGAACACATGCGCGCCGCTGAAACATCTGTTATATTGGAGTTTGACATAGCCGTCATAATCTGCTTTTTAAACTTTTAATCTTATTAAATATGAATGCCCTCTCAACAGCCGTGCAACCTATAAGCCACACAGTGGCGATGCACACAGAAATGGTGATGCCACATTTCAGCACCAGTCCAGGAAATGTTTCGGCAATCCCGTTGGTGCACACGTAGGCCAGCACAATACTTACAGCTCCCACAAACAGCACATTCAGATAAACCTTCTTGAAAAATATCCAGGCACCCATATGAATCTTCGATTTAAGGAAGATAAAGCGAAGGAAAAGCATTCCCTGGGAAATCACTATCGCCACAACCACTGTGACATAGGGGCTGTAGCCCATTTTTAGAAGCAGGTAGGAAACCGGGAGGTTCAATAGCTTCAACCCGCCTACAACGATTTGGTAATTACGTATATCGCCTGTTGCCAGCATAGCCGTTATCAACGGCTGCGATATCGACTCACTGACCACGAAAAGCGTGAACAACTGCACGAACCTGACAGTGTAATCAGGCACGCTGCCCAGCCAAAGCGAGAGCAGATAATCTGTGTTCAGCAATATGACAACGGCTATCATCCACAAAAGGTAAAACGAAAACCGCGCACCCCTCAATACCAACGTCGACAGATAAGCGAAATCACCCAATGCATACGATTTGGTAATCTGAGGATTAAGCGCCGTCATAAAATTCTGTGAAAAACTATACGCCGCATTGCTTACCTGCATCCCGATGCCGTAAGCCGCATTCACAACCGTCCCGAAAAAAAGGTTGAGCACCACATTGTTGCCTTGGTCACGGATAACCGACGACGATGTGCCGATAAAATTCCAACCGGCAAACCCGCTCATTTCCTTATATATGGATTTGTCATATTTCGGCCCGGTGCTGCATTCGGGAAAATGCCGCGTGCAATAAACCCCGTAAATCAACCTGATTATAACAGCGACTGCAAACAACAACGCAGCATATACCACGAGCCTTTCCGATGAAAAGGAGAGGATAAGGAATGCAACACCCAGTTTCAATGCCACTTCCACTATGCTTACATAGGCAAACGCCGCCATTTTTTCATGAGCCACGATAACCGCGTTGTATGGGATGCTCAGAAGGTTTACAACAAACGTCAGGATTGAAAACAGCAGCACCCAATTGGCCGCAGCCAGCCGCTGAGGCTCGATGTTCATCTTTTGATTTAAAAACCAAAAGCCTACAGTGCTGCACAGGACCAGCACTATGAGCGATAGCACAATCTGGATGCTTAACGACGTGGCAAAGATTTTTTTGATTCTTTCAGGAGAACCCAGCCCGAGTTCATACGTAATAAACCGGCTTATCGCTGACGACAGCGAACCCGAAACTATTGAAAACAGGGTGACAATCCCACCTACCACATTGTAAATCCCGTAATCATGCACACCTAGTGCATTCAGGACTATACGGGAAGTGTACAGGGTCACCCCCATCACCAACACCATCCTGATATAAAGCAGCAAGGTGTTTTTGGCAATGGTTTTATTCTTTTCTGATGAAGTTGACATCAAGTTCAGATTGAGAATATATCGTAACGATATGCAACGAATGCCGAGGCAGCGTTAAAACTGCATCGGCCGATATTCACAGCAAGTTGATACGGGGATTCAGTCGCGGGCAAAGAGGTCGCGGGTGTAGACCTTTTCCGACACGTCGGCAAGGGAGGGGTCGGTGCGGTTGGCGAGGATGGCACGTGAAAGGCGCTTGAACTCGGCGAGGTCGTTGACCACGCGCGACCCGAAGAAGGTGGTGCCGTCGGCAAGTGTCGGCTCGTAGATAATCACGGTGGCGCCTTTGGCCTTGATGCGCTTCATCACGCCCTGGATTGACGACTGGCGGAAGTTGTCGGAGTTCGACTTCATCGTCAGGCGGTACACCCCTATGACGCATTCACCTTCTGGGGCGGTGCCATAGGCGTTGTGTGCTGAATAATTATAGTACCCGGCCATTTTCAACACCTGGTCGGCGATGAAATCCTTACGGGTGCGGTTGCTCTCCACAATGGCCGACATCATGTTCTGCGGCACATCGGCATAGTTGGCCAAAAGCTGCTTGGTGTCCTTGGGGAGGCAGTAGCCGCCATAGCCGAACGATGGGTTGTTATAGTGCGTGCCGATTCGCGGGTCAAGCCCTACCCCTTCGATGATTGCCTGCGAATCAAGCCCCTTGACCTCGGCATAGGTGTCGAGCTCGTTGAAATAGCTCACACGCAAGGCAAGATAGGTATTGGCGAAAAGTTTCACCGCCTCGGCCTCCTTAAGCCCCATGAACAGGGTCGGGATATCCTCCTTCAAAGCCCCCTGCCGGAGCAAGGCAGCAAACGCATGGGCGGCTTTGTCGAGTTTTTCAATATCGGCCACACGGCTGATTATCCCGTTTTCACTGGCATAAGCCTCATGGTCGATCATTTTTGGAATACCCACGATGATGCGCGATGGGTACAGGTTATCGTAAAGAGCCTTGCTTTCACGCAGGAACTCGGGCGAGAACAGCAGATTGAAGCGCTCCACACCACGGGCGGCATATTTCAGATAAAGCGACCTGCAATATCCCACGGGGATTGTCGACTTGATTACCATAACGGCATCAGGATTGACACTCAGAACCAGGTCGATGACCTCCTCCACATGCGATGTGTCGAAATAGTTCTTTACCGGGTCGTAGTTCGTCGGGGCGGCAATCACAACAAAGTCCGCATCGCGGTAGGCCGACGCCCCGTCGAGGGTCGCCGTCAAATCCAGTTGCTTTTCGGCCAGGTATTTTTCAATATACTCATCCTGGATTGGCGACTGCCTGCGGTTGATCATGTCGACCTTTTCAGGCACCACGTCAACAGCAGTCACGCGGTTATGCTGCGCCAGCAATGTGGCGATACTCAATCCGACATATCCCGTGCCGGCCACGGCAATGTTAAACTTTTCCATTATGATGTGCTTCTTTAATGTTATCTAGCTCTGTATCTGTAGAGACGGGATAGCATCCCGTCTCAGCATCCCGTCTCAGCATCCCGTCTCCGATAGCATCCACGTCTCAAAAAGAACCCGATAAGCCTCCCCGTCTATTCCATAACGGTTTCTGAGGCTGGTTAAGTGCATATTATCGCAAAATTATATTCGGCCAAAGCCATCCCGAAAAGGGATCCCTATCCGGGACGGGGATATTACCTGGAACTGGGATGCTATCTGAGACGGGATGCTGAGACGGGATGCTATCGGAGACGGGATGCTATCCCGTCTCTACAGGTCGATGGCCCTCCAAGGCGGCAAGCAGGGGGAGGGTTATGTGGTCGAGGCGGGGGAATGTCTGTTTGGCAAAACGCAGATGCGGGAGAATCATATGGGGCGGAAGGGTGGCGGGATTGGCCCGGTATGCCTCTATAATCCCCATCGTGGCATCAATAAGCGTGTAAAACCACTCATCCTTCCCGCGAGAGCCTGGCGACCGCCGCCCGTTGATAAGGCTGCGGAGAGCCTCCGTCAGCATGGCGCACCGACTGATGTCAGACATCGCGGCCTCCGCCATACGGCGTTCTATCTCCCTGTATATCCGGCATATGCGCTTCCATTCGGCAGCGGTGTCAACCCCTTCTTCATAACGAAGGTCGAACGCACGGTTTGCAGCGTCGACAGCTGCGCAAAGCTCCACGTCGGTCATGCGCTTGCTTATTGGAACCGTAACCGCCCCAGCCGAATTAACACCGACAACCATAGCCATTTATCGAATCTTGAAATTCCGAAGTTATATTCATCTCCCCCTCGGAGTTTGCCTAAATTTTACCCCAAAATTGACAATACCGTCTGCATCACGGAAATGCCCGTCACGATGCCGGACGCAGGAATTTGGCAGGGATTTCAGCCGTCACAATAGCGCCGTTCATCGCCTCGATGCGCACCACCACACGCAGACGGTCTTTCCCCACTTTGTCAATCAACCCCACATGCCCTGTAAAATTGCCGTTGGTAACCGTCACCCGTTCGTTTGCCGAAAATTCAGGCATCGCCTCGGTTTCATCCGGGAAAAAATAGCGTATCGTATCACCGGCAACATCAGCCAGGAACATAAATGCCATCATCTCGTCGGTGTTGATAAAGGCAGGCGTGCGTTCGCTGTCGTGAAACGAAAACACATGCACAACCCTCCCCAGGCGGTTTTTCAACACAACCGCTGCGGCCGACGTGCAACGGAAAAACAGCATCTTCCCCATCAGCCTGTCGCCGGCAGCCATATTCTTGCCACCCTGCGACGCCACCGGGATGAATGTCTCCACATTCCCTTCAACTACCTCTCCCCCCTTAATTCTCGCCGACACATCTTCGGGACTATCGGCAAAACAGCGCATGGCATACCATCGTTCGGTCAGATCGGTAATCGCCCCTGCCACCCGGCATGCGGCCTGCACCCCCTCTTCCCGTGTGGTATCGTCAAACTCATCCCCCATTATCTTCCTATAGGCCGTGTCGCCGGTAACGGCAGCCGCAATAACCGCACCACGCACCCCGATTGACTGCGCTACGGCAATCCATCCGTCAACCGCCGACTTAGGCGTGAGCGGATGCTTCAATTGCAATACGGTGCCTATTGCCCCCAACCCTTTTATATAAGTGGATTCCGACAGCCCGGCCAGATATTCCCGTATCCCCGTGCCGTGTACGCGCCCGAATGCCGCCGCACCCTCCTGCATCCATTTTGCAGCAGGAAACCGTGCGAAGCCGCAGGCAGCGTCGACGTCATCATCCATCATTCCTGAGCCCGGTTCCGCTGCCAGCGCCTGCTTAAGTTTGCCCAACGGCAGCCCGCAGCCATAAACACACATCATAAACACATCACGAACACGCATCAGCCATGGCGAACCGCCCAAATCGGCATATGCCACACGGCGCAGTTCGTCGGCAGTGATGCCGCGCGTATCGGTTTCATTCGCGGAAACAACATCGGCAAACGCCGCCTTTATCACCTGTCTCTTATACACATCTGACGCTGCCGACGAAGCTAG